>ERZ856578.2579-NODE-2579-length-29539-cov-25.105594_pt1 | contig 29539 bp, 23 predicted proteins | sample MGYA00514384_ERZ856578 | MGnify/ENA primary metagenome ERZ856578 (study PRJEB29103, sample SAMN06111958) | human gut metagenome | biome: human gut; feature: ankylosing spondylitis patient; material: healthy_person | host: Homo sapiens | place: China:Hangzhou... | reverse complement strand
GACGACGCCTCTATTGCCGGCTGACTTCACTCAGCCGGAGCCTGCAAACAATTTTGCGCATAAAACTTGACGGCACCCAAAAGGTCATGCCCGCTTTAATTTTTTGACGCTGACTATCAGTTAAAATTGAATTCTCAACATAGTTATAATTTTCATGTAGCCATTGCACAGTTACTTTACGCAAGATAGACGCTGGTGCCACAATACGCGCTGTTCTAAAATCCAACCTTCCATCTTTAAAATCACAAGAAATAAATCTATTATCTCCATCTCCCGTAAGGAATAGCTGATCAATCAATATTTTCCCTGACGAATGAACCATATTGGGTGCCTTTTCTATGCTACCAAGATGATCCACAAAACTTTCAAATGATAACCAAAGGAGGAATCTGTCATATGATGGATGACAATGGGCTTTTGTGCAACGTCTATAACACCACGGAGTTAGGCGAGGAAGATGTCACAAAGCTCTTTGTAATGGATCAAGATATGTTTCCGGGCTGGCTGGAAGAGCACCAAAATGCGCTAGAAACCATGTCGGATTTTTAAGCATTTTTCGTCCTTCTTTTTCAGATACCGCCGCGCATGGTGTTTTCCCTTGAAACATCAGGCGTTTTCGCTTGACCGACAGCGCAGAAATTACCGAAGTTAAGAGCCGATACGGTAAAAGAGGTCACTTTTATGAATCCGACGCAACTTCCCACTGATGGCACGCTTCCGCTTCTTGTGTTGCAGATTATTGCCGTCTCCGGCGAGTTCCCGGCCGCTTTTTCCGGCCGCTTTCCGGGCGGCAGCAGTTACATTGGAAGCGTGATCGGCAAGCTCAAAAAGGACAGTTTTCTCCGTGCATACAGTAAGAACGGCCTGCGCGGACTCAGGCTGACCGCAAGCGCCAAACGCCTGCTGCTTCAAAAATATCCGGTAGACCTTGCGCCCTATCTCACAGGCGCGACCGAGACAAGTTCTTTGAAGTCCGAACCAGAGCGCCGGCTGCGGCTGCACCGGATGGCAGAGACGCTTTTGATCCTGCACAACGCGCAAATCCCGTCGCTGCCGTGGGAAAAGCCGTCCATTCAGGACTGGCGCTCAAATCCCACTCTATTTCCGGTCTACTATTCCTCCCGCGAGTTCAAAGCTCTCGGCAGTCTTTGCACCAAAATCCGCAATTCCCGCATGACGGGCGTGCTGTTCACAAAACAAGCCATCTTTCCAATCTACAACATGGCTTCGACCTTTCCAAGATGGGCGTACAATGCCGAGATCCGGCTCAAGGCTGTCTTACAAACAGAATTTTGCCGCAATGCACAGTTCGCGATCAGCGGCATTGTATTCGGCAGTTCTCCCATGCAGATACCTGCGATCCTGAATGACATGGTGCAGAACCATTTTCTTTTGGATGGCAGCTATCCGCATTTCTATTTTCTTACACTCGACAACTTTGGTGAGGTCGGCGCAATCCAATTATGTCAATCAGATATACAGGAGCAGTTGAATGAAATCCTCTCGGAAAACCTCCTGCCACCGTCCCCCGCAATGCCAATCGAACATGATGCTCTGGAGCAGGACGGGTCGCCCGTCCTGTTTTCGTATCTCTGCGACCTGCCAAGGCTGCACCGGTTTCGCTGTGCGCTGACGCTGCGGAACCAGACTGGCAACATCCTCTGCTTTGACTATCAGGCAGAAGCGCTGCGGGAGGTGTTTGGCGCACAGGTCAATATCACAAGCATCGACTTTGACGCTTATGAAAGGATGATGCTCCATCAATAAGAAACAGAAGATCACGCTGGCCTGTTTTCTGCCTGTCGCACTGGCCGCGCTTTTCTATGCGGGCGGCTATCTTGCGCAGTTCATCTACAACTATCAGGCATGGACAGCCGAAGGCGGCACGCCGTACAGCGGTACCTCGCCGCCGCTGCCGGACGCCGCATTCGACGTCTGCCTGCGGTTCGTATTCCGCTTTCCATACGGTCTGTACGGCATGGGCATCTTTCTGGCGGCAATCGTACTTCTTGTCGTGGCGATCATGCACATGGGCGCCGGCGGCGACGGGCAGTACGACAAGACCAGAAACCTGACATATTCCCACAAGGGAACCTACGGAACCGCCGGTTTTCTCAATCCAAAAGAAGCCGGGCAGGTACTCGACTTTGTACCGGACCTGCGCAAGCACCACGGCACGATTCTCGGCGAAGTGGATGGCCGTGTGGTCTGTATCCCGGAGAAGACGCGCTTCAATGGCAATCTCGCGATCTACGGCGCGAGCGGCTCGAAAAAGACACGCGCGTTCTGCGTCAACATGATTCTTCAATGCGCGGCGCGGAAAAGCTCGCTGGTTATCTGTGATCCGAAGTCGGAATTGTACGAAAAAACCAGCGCGTATCTGCGCGATCAGGGCTATACCGTGCGCGTGTTCAACTTGGTCACGCCTGCGTCGTCAGATTCGTGGAACTGCCTGTCCGAGATCGACGGGCAGGAGCTGATGGCGCAGCTTTTCTGCGACGTTATCATCCGCAACACGGGAAGCGACCGGGGCGACCACTTCTGGGACAGCGCCGAAATGAATCTTCTCAAGGCGCTCGTCCTGTTTGTCGAGCGCAGCTATCCACCGGAACGGCGAAACATTGGCGAAGCGTATCAGCTGCTTGTAAGCTGCTCGGAAAAGGAACTGCACGAACTGTTTGACGCGCTCCCGCTGGGGCATCCGGCCAGAGCGCCATACAGCATCTTCCGGCAATCGTCGGAGAGCGTGCGCGGCGGCGTCATTATTGGTCTTGGCTCCCGGCTGCAAGTGTTCCAGAACGCGGACATTCGCGCCATCACCAGCCATGATGAGATCGATCTGGAGCTGCCGGGCAAGCAGCCGTGCGCTTATTACTGCATCACGAGCGATCAGGACAGTACCTTTGATTTCCTGTCCTCGCTGTTTCTGTCGTTCATTTTTATCAAACTCGTCCGCTACGCCGACCAGAACTGTCCGGGCGGCTGTCTGCCGGTTCCTGTTCATGTGCTCGGCGAGGAGCTTTGCGCCTGCGGCGATATCCCCGATCTCAGCCGAAAAATCTCCGTGATCCGTTCCCGGAACATCAGTATGTCCTGCGTGTTTCAGAATCTCGCCGGTCTGCAAAACCGCTATCCCAACAACCAATGGCAGGAAATTCTCGGCAACTGCGACGTGCAGCTGTTTCTCGGCTGTACGGACGCACTGACGGCGGAGTTCATTTCCTCACGCTCTGGCGAAGCAAGCGTCGCCGTGACCAGTCAGGCCAAGCAGCTCGGCACATGGCGTATTTCCAACTATACCCCGGAATACCGCGAAACGAGCGGTGTCGGCCGCAGGCGGCTGCTCACGATGGACGAAGTGTTGCGGCTGGACGTGGATAAGGCGCTCGTCATTATCCGCGGGCGCAATATTCTGGAGGTCGATAAATTTGACTACTCCAAGCACTACGAAGCGAAGAAGCTGCGTCCGGACAAAGCGGCGGCACATATTCCGCACTGGAGAAGCGAAGCGTCTCCAACACCTGCCGCCCCTGTTCCGCGCACTACCCCAGCGCCCCAAAAGGATACTCCTGCAAAAAAGCAGAAGATCATAACCACCAGCAAGGAATCCATTTTATCCAAACCCAAAACAGCAAAAAAGGAGGAATGACCCATGCCCAGAAAAAAGGAATTACCTGCTCCGGACAGCGGCGAACAGGACGACCTGCTTTCTACTGAACCGCAGGAGCTTTCCAACACACCCCTCCCCGAACCGCAGGAGGAGCCCATCCCCACAGAAAGCCCGCCCGATGAGGGCGCACCGGAGGATGATACGCCACCGGAAGAATATACAGAATTTCTTCAGGCATTGAACGAAGCTCCCGCACAGGAAGAACCGCAGCCCCCACTGTCTGACGAAGCGGAGCCAATGTCCGCTGAAGAACCGGCGCTGACCATCCCCGCAGAAGAACTGTCCAGAGAATCCGTATCACTGGAATCTCCGTCCGCACCGCACAATGGCGCGGTTCTGACGATCACCGCCAGAACGCGGATTAAAAGTGAAGCCGAAGCCACCGACGAACTCTGGCATGAGATCCGCAACGCCTACCGGACGCGGCGGATCTTGACCGGTACGCTGGACGGCATTGAGCAGACGACAGGCGGCAAGACGCTGGCGACGGTCAGCTTCCGCGGCTTCCGCATTGCCATCCCGATCCGCGAGATGCTTGTTCTGGAGGAACGTATGCCGTCCGGCAGAGCATATGCCGACTACATGAATCGGCTGAACCGCATCCTCGGCACAATGCTCGGCGCGGAGATCGACTTCATCGTCAAGGGCATTGACTCGACCACACACAGCGCCGTTGCCAGCCGCCGGGAAGCCATGCTCCGCAAACGGCAGACATTCTATCTCGGCAAAGATGTTTCCGGAAACCCCTACATCTATCCCGGCCGTCTGGTCGAGGCGCGCGTGATCGCCGTCGCGGAGAAGGTGCTGCGTGTCGAAGCCTTTGGCATTGAATGTGCCATCTTTGCCCGTGACCTCTCCTGGCAGTGGGTGTCCGACGTCCGCGACCTTTACAGTGTCGGCGACCGGGTTCTGGTCCGCGTGCAGGAGATCAGCGGTGAAGACGTCGAGCATCTTTCCATCCGGGCAGATATCCGCAGCACGTTTTCCGAAACCAGCATAGACAATTTGAAGAAATGTCAGGTACAGAGCAAGTACGCCGGCAAGGTCACAGATCTTCGCGGCGGCGTTGTGTATATCCGCCTGAACAACGGCGTCAACGCCATCGCGCACACCTGCTACGATTCCAGGATGCCCGGCAAGAAGGACGACGTCAGCTTTGCGGTCACACGGCTGGATGAAGAACACGGCATTGCCGTCGGCATTATCACGCGGATCATCAAGCGGAACCTGTAATCTGGCAGCGTTCTGCCTATGAACAATTTCATGTTTCTTGCAGCGTCCACATTGGAACCGCTGCTGCGCCGTCTGAGGGTGCCTCCCTGACGGTACTAAACTGCAAAAGGAGTTTTCTCTATGAAAGCCAAAGAAGAATACATTGACGCCCCTCGTGAAACACGCTCCAAGGACATCACCGTCTATGCGATTATTTTCCTCGTCCTGCTGGTCGGCGCGGGCATTTTCCTCGCAGTCAGGCTGCTGCATAAGCCCGCAGATGCGGCGCTTGCAGACAGCAAATCCGGGATCATTTATGATTCGTCCGCCGTTGAGGGCGGCTGGGATAATCTCAGTCCGGAGGAAATTGCGGAAAAACTGAACGAAAAGGTCGCGGAAGGCATGATCAACATCAGCATGAACACCGCACCTTACTTTGAAAACGGTAAGGCCGAGGGCAACGTCATGATCGTGAACGAATCGATCAATAACTACCCCCAGCAGGTGGAGTTCATCCGCAACGATACCGGCGAGCAGATCTACCAGAGCAAAGCAATCCCCGTGGGCAGCAAAATCGAACGCGCTGCCCTCGATGTGGAGCTTCCGGCTGGCACATACGAATGCACAGCTATGTTCCACAACCTTGATCCGGTCAGTGGCGAAATCATCGGCACGGCCGGGGCAATCATCAACATTACCATCAAAAACTGATTATCAAAAATAAGGAGATTTTAACTATGAAAAACACCAAGAAGATCATTTCCCTCGTTCTCGCCATCTGCATGCTCGCGTCCCTCGCTATTTCCGCATCCGCATCGGATCTGCCCTCCGGAAACATGGTCGGTGAATCCGGTGGCACCGGCACATCCAGTGTCACTCTCTCGTCTACCGCCGATGGCAGCATCGGCGGCGATCCCGCAGCCACCAAAATGAGCGTCACTGTTCCGACCGTCCTGCCCATCGCTGTCGGCACGGACGGCACCGTTTCCACTGCGACCGACGCGAAGATCGTCAACAATTCCTTCGGCGCAGTCAAGGTCAATTCCGTGAGCATCGAAGCCGCACAGGGCTGGTCGCTGGCTGCGTTCGGCGACAAGGCCACGCTCGCCCATGAAAAGGTCAACTCCAACAAGTTTGGCTTCTCCCTCTGCCTCGGCGACGGCGAAAAGAAGCTGACCGACGGCAAGAACGCCAGCAAGCAGACGCTCCTGACTGACGCCATTGAGGGCTGCTTCATGTCCGGCGTGGGCGATACCTCCGCGAACAGCATCGGCATTGCGTATGACGCCATTGTGACTCCGGTTTCCGAAGCGGTCACCAACACTGCAATCGCAAGCGTCCTGTTCATCATCGCTTGGGATGCGGTCTAATTCAATCGCCTTTCACACAGGGGAACGCGCAAGCGTTCCCCTTACCTGATTCTAGGAGGTATTCAACGTGAAGAAAAAACGAATCCTCGCATTGTTCCTTGCGGCAGTATCGTGCTTATCGCTGGCAGTCAGCGTGTCGGCAGCCACCACACCCAACCGCAAGACCACGGATTTCCGCGATTTCGATAAATCAGCTTGGTATGCCGAAGCCGTGAGCGCAGCCGTGGATAATGGCCTTTTGTACGGCAAGTCCAGCACCATTATCGACCCCAACGGCGACATGACGCGCGCGGAGATGGCGGCGATCATCAACCGCTCATTCGGGTGCTATAAGGCGGCAGACATCAGCCAGTACAAGGACGTTACAAAATCCAAGTGGTATTACAAAGACGTTGCAATGGCCGTGCAGATGGGTACTTACAACGGTCGGTCTGCTTCGTCCATGGCTCCGGATGCGCCGATCTCGCGGCAGGAAGCCATGACGGTTGTTGCCCGTGCGCTGGAACTGGACTACGATTCGTACTCCAAAACAGATCTGTCCGCGTTCTCCGACCGCAGCGAGATTTCCAACTGGGCGCTGCCCTATGTGCGCGCGATGGTCGGTGCAGACTACATTCACGGCCGCGGCAAAGTCCTTGCTCCGTTGGACAATATCACCCGAGCCGAGTTCGCGCAGATTTTTTACAACATCATCGGCACTTACATCGTGTCCAAGGGCACTTATGACAAGGACATTAAAGGCAGCGTTCTCATTCGCACCGACGAAGTGACGCTCCAGAACATGACCGTAGACGGCGACCTCATCATCGGCTGCGGCGCAGCAGACGGAAAAATCACGCTCGATAACGTGACCGTCAAGGGCAGATTGCTTGTCTGGGGCGGCGGTACAAAAGCCGTGTACTGCAACGCTGGGACGAATATGCCCGCTGTTGTCGTAGCCCGCGTAGACGATGCCGTCAAGGTCATTTATGACAGAGATTCCACTCTCGCGGTCATTGACACAATCAAGGTTCGTATCACAGAACGCGCGAAGCAGCACAAGGAAACGGAAGTCATTTTTTACGATGTCAGCGGTCTCCGCGAAGCCCAAAAAGACCTCAACGCTATCCTGCAATTCCCGCAGATAGAGCGTCTGGATCTGCGCTGCGGCTTCTTCCTGATTTTCTGCCTTGACGAACTGAAAATCCGGACCATAGAACAGGCTGCTGTTTTCCTCGTTGATGAATTTGGCATTGTAGGCGATCAGGCTGTCCTTGGATTGCCGGAAGATCTCATCGAGAACCGTCACCGGCACGATGCCGCTTCCAATCAGCTCCGCGAACACGTTGCCTGCACCGACGCTCTCCAGCTGATCGACGTCGCCCAACAGCAGGAGTTTCGTGTCCTTCTGTAAGCGCGTAAACAGCTGATGCGCCAGCCACATATCCACCATGGACGCCTCATCCACGATCAGAAAATCAACTTGCAGCGGCTTATCCTGCTTGTCCTTGCTGCAAAAATCGCCCTGCAAGCCAAGCAGGCTGTGCAGCGTCAACGCCTCCAGCATACCGGTACTCTGTGCCATGCGTCGGCTGGCCTTGCCGGTCGGTGCGGCGAGGACGATGCGGTTTTTGGGATGCAGAATCCGGTAGACCTCGATGATAGCTTTCAGCACTGTCGTCTTGCCGGTGCCGGGGCCGCCGGTGATAATGGAGAGATTCCGCTCCATCGCCACTTCAACGCCGCGGCTCTGCCGCTTTGTTAAGTGCAAGCCGAGTTTTTGCTTGACCTGCTCCAGCGGAAGCGTCACATCAATTTTTGCCGTGTGTTCCATGAGCATGGCTGCCGCCTTTGCCGCAGTCTCTACCTCCTGCATAAAAATATGCGGAAGATACAGCCGACCACCGTCGGAAACAATCTCGTTGTCTTCTGCCATCTGCTGCAATTTCTGCTCTACCTCCGCACGCCTGACCTGCATTTGGGGAAGCGGGATCGGCTCGTTGAGAAATTGCATGGATTCTGTGATCAAGGCATTGACCTCCAGATACAGATGCCTGTGCTGCCGCGCGTTTTCCAGCGCACAGATCATCGCGCCGTGGATACGAACCGGGTCGTGCGGGTCGCCGCCGGACTTGCGGATGATCGTATCGACGCGCCTGAATCCAAACCCGGATATTTCACAGAGCCGGAACGGGCTTTTTCGCAGGATATCCGTGCAGGCGGGGCCGAAATGCTGATAGATCTTCATTGCCGTTACCGGCGTGACCTGAAACGGGGTCAGCAGTTCCATAATATCCCGCATGGCACGGCTTTCTGCGTAGCACGTCTTGATCTCCTCCAGCTTCTGCTCCGTGATGCCGCGGATCTCCAGCAGCTTCTCCGGGTGATACTCCAGCACGTCGAGCGTATCTGTGCCGAACCGCTGGACGATGCTTCTGGCCGTGCTTTCCCCGATGCCTTTGAGAAGTCCCGACGAAAGATAGTTCAGAAGTCCTTCCGTTGTCGGCGGCACAAGCTCGTGCCAATGCTCCACATGGAGCTGCAGGCCGTACTTGCCCTCTTTCCAGTCACCCTCGATCTCCAGCTTGACGGAATCCGTCTGCGGCAGGCCATAGCCGACAGCGGTGAACCGAAGCATCCGGTCACGGAACGTATATTGGGAACGGGCTTCTTCCGGAACAGACGGATCATCCGTGCGCATCCGAAGAATGGTGTATTTGCTGGCTTCATTGAAGTAGATGAGCTTATCATAGGCTGCAATCATTCGTTTTTCACCTCACTCAAGCGGCGGGCTGCGCCGCGATTTTGATGCTGAACCGTCTGGACTCCGACGTTTCCACAAACTGTGCGTAAATCTCTGGGTAAACCTCCCGCAAGCGAACCAGATTATCCTTGGAGATGCCCTGCCTGCGAATGGGATTGTAGGAAATGACGTAGCTTTGTTCACCGTCCACGCAGATTGCGCAGTCTTTGCCGTCCAGCTCGCTGACCAGCAGACCCTTGAGCTGCTGCATCTGCGCGTCCAGCTGTGTGACCTGCTTTGCAAGCGCGTTTTTCTCCTCCTGAAGCTGCAAATACTGGTGGATCTGCGGTAGCTGCGGCGCGCCGAACGCTGTCGGCGGCAAATCTCTCCGGTCAATGCCTTTCCATCTCTGCAAACTCTGCAAGATAAGGTCGCCGCTTTCCGTATAGTCTGGCGGATGGCGTTTCCGCACGAAATCGTTCCAGAACGCATCCTCCAGCGCGATCAGCTCCGACTCATAGGCATAGTCCCGGTCCAAATGCCGGATGATGACCTCATCCTCATTGTTTCCATACAGGCAGCAGAAGTAGACCCTGTCCAGATTCATGACCGACATATAATGCCGCCCCTGAGATTCGTAGTACACCGGGACGATCTCCTCGCCGTTGTACCACCAGTTTTCTCGGGCGTTATAATTTGTCGTCTTGATCTCCAAAATGGCATTGCTGCCGTCTGGAAGCTCCACAAGGTAGTCCAGATCCGCCAGCATCCACGGATACAGCGGGTGCTGGAACATGACCTTCCGTTGAAAGATATGCAGCCCGGTTTTCTTCGCAAAAATCCGCGCAACCAGATCCTCTAGCAGATGTCCCATCTCCAGCGCGACCCAGTTTTCATCCATGTCCGCCTTTACAACATTCAGCTTGTCATAGTACAGATCCCGTGCTGTCCGCCAGGGCGAAATGCCGAGGATCGCCGCAGCGTCGCTGCCGCCGATGCCCCGCCGTCGATAGGACAGCCATTCTTCGCTACTCAGATTACTTGTATCTACCAACTCCTGCGGCTCATACTTCAGCCACAACACCATTCTTTTCTCCCTTCTTCCACACCCGCAGCCGTACCACACGCTTCCGCTCGTGAACCGCTTTGCGATGATACGCCGCAGACTGCCGCTGCCGTCCTCCGGGACGCCATTTTTTTCGTGTTTTCATTTGGTTACCGCCTTTCGTAAAAATATATCCTCAAAGCCTTTCGGCATTTGGGCAAAAAAATAGCGGGAATATCCTGCGGCGCAGCTTCTTCTGCGTCGCGGTCATTCCCGCAATCTGTGGGCGTTGCGCCCAAAAAAGAAATCCGGCAGAAACCTGTCCTGCGGACATGGCAACTCTACCGGAAATCGTAAAAGCCTGACAATACGTGTGCAAGTCGGAATACTCCGAACGCTGCGGCTGTCGTGCCACAAGCGGTATGCACAAATCTCAATTACAAGCCAACTTTACCACAAGATATTGTGGTTGTCAAGGAAAGGGCAGCTTACGGCCACTTGGAAGTCAATTCCTTCCGGAGATATTCATACTCCGGAAGCTGTTCAAAAAACGGCTGCCACCGGCGCAGGATCTCAGCACGCTCCAACGGGTCTGCCGTTTCTATGGAATGTTCGTTTTCTGTCAGCAGAAGAACATCCAGCGCAGTGTCCTCCAGCATGAGTCTGCACAGTTCTTCTGCCGTATCGACGCGCCGCGCAGTATCCACATAGTCATAGTCCGGCGCAATATCCAGCAGGACATATCCCACCTTGTCTGACCATACAAGGTCAAAGGCATCGCTTTCCTTCAGCCGTTCCGCAAACACCGAGATCACCTGTTCCAGCTTCTGTTTTTCCTGTTTTGTGTAGATCATAATAAGTTCCTCCTATGTGTGTTTGATCCGTCACAAATCATAGCATATAAAAAATTTTTTCTCAGCTGTGCAGAAAAAGTCGAAGCAGCCCCTATTTTTTAAGTGTAAAGGCCCTCAAGCAATGTACCTTGAAAATTGAACACCCATCTGGCAGGGAGATACAGCAGCCGCGGACAGTATGCGACGATATGAGCGTACCCACGGCCCAACGCTGCACAGCAGCAACTGCAATACGCGCTCTTGACCGGAGCGCAGGAACGGACTGCCGGATGGCACAATTTGTTGAATTTCGCGTCATTGATCCGTAAAAGAAAATATAGGGGGTTTTATTATGTTGGATAACACAACAGCTACAAGCTCTGCTCTCAATACCGAACAACTTCTTACCGTCGATACGCCAACGCTTTGCAAACTTCTTTGCTGCGGACGCTATACCGCTATTCAGATTGGTGATCTCGCGCACGCGCGTATCGTCACAAACAGCCGCGTTCTTTGGAGTGTACAGCGTATCAAGGAGTATGTCTACAAAATCGCCTGTTGATGGAACCTCCACGACAAACATGAGAAGGTGATCTTCTATGGCAAGTTGCAAAAAAGACGCAAAGGGTCGAAAACTTGGGAAGGGGGAATCCTATCGGTCTGATGGCCGCTATTGTTATTCTTACACGATCTGCGGCGAACGAAAATGGCTCTATGCCTCTGATTTGGCTGAACTGCGTGAGTTGGAACGAAGAATTGAACATGACAAGGACGATGGCATCCGCACGCAGGAAGCCTCTAAAATCACGCTCAATGATATGTTTGAAACTTACATTGCCACAAAAACCAAACTCAAGACCAGCACCAGAGAAAACTATCTGTACCTGTGGAATAAATACATAAGGCGCACACCGCTTGCACATCAGTCTCTTATCAATATCAAGACCAGCGACATCAAGAAACTTTATGGAGAACTTCTGGCAAACGGTTTTCGTACGAATTCCTTGGACAGTATCAATAATCTGGTGCATCCAACATTAGAGATGGCGGTCGATGACGATTTGATCCGCAAAAATCCAAGCAAAGGTGTTTATCGGGCGCTGAAAGAAAAAGACTGTAAAAAGCGCGTCGCACTAACACTGGCGCAGCAGCAGGCTTTCCTAAATTACATCAATCAGAGTCCAGTCTATCACCACTGGACGCCAATTTTTGTGACACTTCTCGGAACCGGAATGCGTATCGCAGAGTGCGTTGGCCTGACACGGAAAGACATTGATTTTGAAAACGAGCTTATTTCTGTCAATCACAATCTACTGTATCGAAAGATTGACGGAAAATGCCGTTTCCTGATTTCAACACCGAAGACAGCAAGCAGCATTCGCTTCATCCCGATGTGCTCTGAAGTCTTGGCTGAGCTGGCTGGACTGATTGCTATTTTGGACACGCTCTATGATACACCAAGCCCGACGATTGACGGTTACACGGATTTCATCTTTCGGAACCGTTATGGAGATCTGTTGAATCCCCACAGCTTGAATCGTGCGATTGAGCGGATCATCCGAGACTACAACGCGGAGGAATTGAAGCTCGCCGAAGAGGATCAGCGATCGCCTCTATTGCTTCCACACTTCTCCGTTCACAGTCTGCGGCATACGTTCTGCACGCGGATGTTTGAGGTCGAGTCCAATCACAAGGCGATCCAGACGATCATGGGGCACGCCGAGATCAGCACCACTCTGGATATTTATACACATATCACAGAGGACACCCTCAAAAATTCGGTACAAAACATGAGTGCAAAAATCAAACTTTTCGGATAAGAAAAACTGGAATGCACAGGGCATCTGTGCATTCCGGCTTCATATTGTGTCATATTGAATTCCGAAAGTGTGTCAAAAACGTGTCAAATTGGGAATTTAATACATTTTCGCACCCGCCGGGATGTGCGGATCGAGCATCAGAAGGTGCAGCCGTTCCTCGCCGTTTTCGTGATGGACGGCGGAGATGAGCATACCCTCAGAGGCAATCCCCATCATGGGTCTCGGCGGCAGATTCGTGATGGCGACGCACGTTTTTCCGACCAATTCTTCCGGCTCGTAGTAATCGTGAATGCCGGAAAGGATAACTCTATCTGCTCCAGAACCGTCATCCAGCACGAATTTCAGGAGTTTTTTGGACTTTTTAACCGCTTCACAGGATTTGACCTTCACGGCGCGGAAGTCGGACTTGGAGAACGTCTCGAAGTCCACGAAGTCCTTGAACAGCGGCTCGATCTCCACATTGGAAAAATCAATCGGCTCGTCCTTAATCTCGATCTCGACCGTACCCTTAGCTCCGCCGATGATACCAACTTCCTCTGGCTTTTTTGTCTTGGGAGCGTCGAGTGGCTTCATTGTGGGGAACAGGATGACGTCGCGGATGGTGTCTGCGCCGGTGAAGAGCATGACAGCGCGGTCGATGCCCATGCCCATGCCGCCCGTGGGGGGCATACCGTATTCAAGCGCGGTGAGGAAATCCTCGTCGAGCATTTCCGTCTCGTCGTCGCCGCGTTCGCGCTGCTCGACCTGCTTCATGAAGCGTTCGCGCTGGTCAATGGGGTCGTTCAGTTCGGAATAGGCGTTGCCCATCTCGCTGCGGCAGATGAAGAACTCAAAACGCTCGGTCAGGCGCGGGTCTTCGGGGCTGCGCTTGGTCAGCGGGCTGACCTCGACCGGGTACATCGTGATAAAGGTCGGCTGCACCAGATGCTCCTCGACCTTCTGGTCGAAGCAGGCGTAAAGCGCGTTGCCCCACGTCTTTTCGGCAGCCTCCGCCAGCTCGACGCCGACTGCCTTTGCCGCCGCAACGGCCTCCGCATCGTCGGTGATCGCACCAAAATCAACGCCGACATACTGCTTGACAGCGTCTACCATCGTCAGCCGCGGCCAGCCGGGGGTCAGATCGATCGTTTCGCCCATCCAGTTCAGCTCATAGGTTCCGAGGTATTTCTGGGCGAAGGTGGTGTAAACGCCCTCGGCGATGTCCATCATGTCGTGGAAATCGGCGTAGGCCTGGTAGAGTTCGACCGTGGTGAATTCGGGGTTGTGCTTGGGGTCCATGCCCTCGTTGCGGAAGATGCGGCCGACCTCATACACGCGGTCCATGCCGCCGACGATCAGGCGCTTCAGAGGAAGCTCGGTCGCGATACGCATATACATATCGATATCGAGCGTATTGTGGTGCGTGATAAAGGGTCTTGCCGCCGCGCCGCCCGCGATGGTATTGAGAACGGGCGTTTCGACCTCGATATAGCCCATATTGTCCAGATAATCCCGCAGATGCTTGATGAACTGCGAACGGATGATGAAATTCCGCTTGACCTCCGGGTTCACGATCAGATCGACATAGCGCTGGCGGTAGCGCGTCTCCTTGTCGGTCAGGCCGTGGAACTTCTCGGGCAGCGGCAGCAGGGACTTGGACAGCAGCGTGATGGTCTTCGCGCGCACGGACATTTCGCCGCGCTGCGTGCGGAAGATCTCGCCCTCGACGCCGACGATATCGCCGATGTCGTATTTCTTGAAGCGGTTATATTCGGCCTCGTCCATTTCGTCCTTGCGAGCGTAGAGCTGGATGCGGCCTGTTTTGTCCTGCAAGTTGCAGAAGGACACCTTGCCCATGCCGCGCTTGGACATGAGACGGCCCGCAATGGAGACGGGCTTGCCCTCCATCTCGTCAAAATGATCTTTGATCTCCTGCGCGGTCGTGGTGCTGACGAAGCGGGTGATGGCAAACGGATCCATGCCCTCCGCCTGCAGCTGCGCGAGCTTTTCGCGGCGGACCTTGATCTGGTCGCCGAGGCTGACCTGCGGGGCCGCGTTCTGCTGATTCCTGTTTTCCTGTTCCATAGCTATCCTCTTTTTCTGATTCGTTACTTTTCAACCGTCAGGATCTTATACTTGAGCACGCCGATGGGGGCCTCAACCTCGACAATGTCGCCGACCTTGTGGCCGAGCAGTGCCTTGCCGAACGGGGAATCGTCGGAGATGCGGCATTCCATGGGGTTGGCCTCCTGCGAACCGACGATGGCGTAAAGCTCCTCGTCACCCGTTTCCATGTCCTCGACCTTGATGGTGCAGCCGAGGCCGATCTTGCCCTCGGAGTCCTCTGTCTCGTCAATAATGACGGCGTGGGCGAGAATATTTTCAACCTCGGCGATGCGGCCATAAAGCTTGGCCTGCTCGTTCTTGGCTTCGTCGTATTCGCTGTTCTCGGAGAGGTCGCCGAACGAACGGGCCTCCTTGATCTGCTCGGCGACTTCCTTTTCACGGGTCGTCTTCAGATAAAAAAGTTCCTGCTCCAGTTCCTTGAGACGGAGCGCACTGATCTTGAATTCTTTTGCCATTTTACGATCGTTCCTTCCATAATCGATCGGGCAGAAAACGCCCGGTATTTACAATGATTCAGCAGACATTATATCGGGCAAAGATAGGGATGTCAAGAGAGTTTCTGGGTGATTTCGCGGATTGCGGCCTGTAATTGTGCGTCATCCGCTTTTTCCAGCTGACCGTAGTACAGTTTTGCGCCGTCCTCGTCGGAAAGGGCGATTTCAACGTCGGGCGTGATGCCGGTATCGGTCAGACTGCGGCCCTGCGGCGTGTAGTATTTGCCGATGGACAGGTTCAGCATGGAGCCGTCGGAGAGCGTAAAAGCCGTCTGGAAATTGCCCTTGCCGACCGTCTTCGTTCCGACGACCGTACCCCAGTCATATTCCTGGATCGCGGCGGCGAAAAACTCAGCCGCGGAATAGCTATCCTGATTGACGAGCACGGCCATGGGCAGGTCGATGCAGTCCGCGTCCGAGCGGTCGATTTGCTTCGAGCCCTGATAGTCCTCGCTCTGGAACAGAATGCCCTCCGGCAGTATTTTATCCAGTACCTTGACCAGCTCGTTTTTATATCCGCCGCCATTGTTCCGCACGTCGAAGATCAGCGCCTTCGCGTCCTGCGCGATCAGCTCGTCCATGGCGGCGTTTGTCTCCTCCGCGCAGCGGGTGTCGAAATTGGCGATCTTGATATAGCCGATCTGCCCGTCCAGCATTTCATACGTCGCAACGGGCGTCTGGATGCTGCGGCGCTCGACCGAAACGGGGAAGCTTTCCTCCCCGCGCAGGATCGTCAGCGTCACGAAGGTCCCCTCCTCGCCGCGCACCTTTGTGCGCGTCCCTGTCATGCCGAGGTCAAGCGTTTTTTCACCCTCGACCTCGGTGATGATATCGCCGGTGAGCAGTCCGGCCTCCGCCGCCGGGCCGTCGGCGGTCACAGCCTCAATTCGCATTCCGCCGAGTTCTTCCTGCGCGGTGATGGTCACGCCGATGCCGACATAGGCGTTCTGCATCTGCTCATCATAGCTGCTCTTTTCCTCGGCGGTCAGGTAATAGCTCCAGCGGTCGCCGGTCGCCTCGACCATGGCGGACGCGGCAGCGTCGGCAAGCGTATCTTCATCATAATCGTCGATGAAGAACCGGTCAAGATACGCGCCGATCTCCGCCGTTTTGGCCTCGGCGGGTGTTTGCTCGCGGCGTGTAAGCTGCATGGTCACGATGGCCGATCCGAGGATCGCGACGGCAAATGCCAGCACAAGAATCAAACTTTTCTGCCATTTTTTCAAAATGGACACCAGCCTTTCTATGGAAATTTGCGGCGAATCCGTAAGCACGTTCCTGTTTCGACGTAGGGGCGGACGCCTTGTCCGCCCGCCGGGAGATGTTGCATCTGCATGAGAATTTGCGGCGAATTCGTAAGCGGTTCCCTATTTCGTTGTAGGGGTCGATGCCCACATCGACCCGCTGGGAAGTTACGAATTCGCCGCAGATTACCGTAAAAACGGTGCAATCTGCCGGGCGGACAGAGTCGTCCGCCCCTACGCGGTGTAGTACGTATTCGCCGAAAGGGTTTCAGTTGTTCGGTTGTTTGCCGCAACCCCTCAGTCGGCTCCGCCGCCAGCTGAGCCTTGAGCGGTGCGTCACTTCTTGATCTCGGCCCAGTAGCGCTTGGCGGCCTGTTCGGTTTTGTTGTCGCCGTAGGTGTAATAGACGCGGTCTTTGATCACGTCGGGGAGATACTGCTGCCGGACCCAGTGGTTCGGGAAATTGTGCGGGTAGAGATAGCCCTGGTCGCGCTCGAAGCCCGTGCCGTCGGCGTGGACATTTTGCAGCTCGCGCGGGACGGGGCCGGTTCTGCCTGCCTTCACATCGGCGATGGCCGCATCGATGGCCATGCAGCCGGAATTGGACTTCGGGGCCGTGGCAAGGAGAAGAACCGCGTCGGCCAGCGGCAGACGCGCCTCCGGCAGGCCCAGCTGCAAAGCGCTGTCGACGCAGGCCTTGACGATGGGGATGGCCTGCGGATAGGCAAGGCCGATGTCCTCCGCCACGGAGCACAGGATGCGGCGGCAGGCGGACGGCAGATCGCCCGCCTCTAAAAACCGGGCCAGATAGTGCACGGCGGCGTCCGGGTCGGAGCCGCGGATGGATTTCATGAGCGCGGAAAGATCGTCATAGTGATCGTCGCCGGATTTGTCGTACCGCATGGCAGAGCGCTGCGACACCTGCTTCGCGTCGGCCATGGTGAGCCTGACCACGCCGTTTTCGGGGCGTGTGGCCGTGTAGAGGAATTCGACGGCGTTGAGCGCCTTGCGGATATCGCCGCCGCAGGACTGCGCGATATGCTCCTTCACGCCGGGCTCCGGCAGGATGGTCACGCTGTCGCGCGCTTCGAGATAATTGAGCGCCCGGCTGACCGCGCGCTGCGCCTCGTCCTTCTCCACGGGCTTGAATTCAAACACCGTCGAGCGCGACAGGATAGCATTATAGACATAGAAATACGGATTTTCCGTCGTGGACGCGATGAGCGTGATCTTGCCGTTTTCGATGTATTCCAGCAGCGTCTGCTGCTGCTTTTTGTTGAAATACTGGATCTCATCCAGATACAGCAGCACGCCGTTCGGCGCAAGGAACGTGTCGAGCTGGGCATAAATTTCCTTGATATCGGCGGAGGACGCGGTCGTTGCGTTGAGCTTGCACAGCTTTCGCTGCGTTTTCTTCGCGATCAGGTTCGCAACGGTCGTCTTGCCCGTGCCGGATGGGCCGTAGAAGATCATGTTCGGCACAGAACCGCTTTCAATGATCCGGCGCAGCAGCCCGTTTTCTCCTAAAATATGCTGCTGGCCGCAAACGTCGGAAAGTTCCTGCGGACGAAGCGCGTCCGCGAGGGGCTGATACATATCGCCCGCCTCCTTTTTTGATTTCTAACGTATTATACCGGTTTCCGCTGCCAATTACAAGCGGGCGGTTCCCTTTCCAGCGCGTTTATGATACAATAAAACAAAAAAGGCAAGGGATGAGCAAGTATGGAAACATCGGAACGTGTGGCCGGTATCATTGCCGCGCTGAAGCAGGAATACCCGGACGCGCTCTGCGCGCTGCATTACGGGAAGGATTACGAGCTGATGATCGCGGTGCGCCTGTCCGCGCAGTGTACGGACGCGCGGGTCAATCTGGTTACGCCTGCGCTCTTCGCGCGCTATCCGACGCTGGACGCATTCGCGGAGGCAGACGTGGCCGAGGTCGAGGGCTATGTCCACTCCTGCGGGTTCTACAAGCACAAGGCGGAAGATATCGTGCTGGCCTGCCGGATGCTGCGGGACGAATACGGCGGGAAGGTGCCCGGCACGATGGAGCAGCTTCTGCGCCTGCCGGGCGTGGGCCGGAAAACGGCGAATCTGCTGCTGGGCGATATTTATGGGACGCCCGGCTCGGTCGTCTGCGACACGCACTGCATCCGTATCTGCAATCTGCTGGGCCTTGCCAGCGGGAAGGACCCGGCAAAGGTTGAACAGCAGCTGCGCGCGATTTTGCCGCCGGAGGAATCCTCCGATTTCTGCCACAGGCTCGTCCTGCACGGCCGGGCCGTCTGCGCGGCAAGAAAGCCCGCGTGCGACCGCTGCTGTCTGGCCCCGTACTGCAAAAGCTTTACGGGGGAATGAGCACGCCTGTCCGTTTTACGTAAAATCGTTGAAATTTAACCGCAGTTGGTAGGGGCGGGGCTCTGCTCCGCCCGGCAGGATGCACTGAATCATCAGAAATCTTTGGCGAATTCGTATGCATCTGCGCATTTCGGTGTAGGGGCGGACGACTCTGTCCGCCCGCGGGACGCACCGCTTTTTACGGGAATCTGCGGCGAATCCGTACTGCCTCACAAATTTTAAACGCAAGGCTGATTTACAGCAGCCATTCAAAGGCAGCTACTTGTAAATCTGATGTCCCGTAACAGGCGGCGCGTACCAAAGCGCTCGTAAGGTGAGTATGTGTGTTCGTAATACCCAAAAATAAGGACTTGCCTAAACCGTACCCGCAGTACGCACCAAACGCGTCCAAGCGTCCCTTTTCTCCCCTATCTTTTCCGGCAAGACGGAAAAGATGGGGCCGCCGGAGGCTTGACCAGCTCCCGACTATGCAGAAAAGCCCCCTGTCATGCGCTTCGATCGGCATAACAGGGGGACTGCATGGGTGTCATTATTTTTTACTTGCGGCGTAATGTGCCGGGTACCAGCGCTGGAACCAGGCTGTGAACGCGCCGAGGAGCATGGGCAGGGCGGAGTTGACCGCGCCGGTCAGGTATGAAACGGGCGTTTGCAGCAGATACCACGTCCAGACCGGCGTGAGCAGATACAGAACCGCCCAGCAGGCCGTCAGAATGCGGTTCGTGCGCATGAACAGCGGATTTTGAAGCGCCGTTTCGCCGCCATAGCCGTTCATGGAATAATACGCCGTCAGCGGCATGGGCAGAAAGACTGTTACGCCCCACATCAGGCCGAACAGAAGATACGACGCGGGCAGCAGCAGCGTGAGCGGCAGCGCGTCCAGAAGCGTCAGCACGCAAATTGTGCCGACGGCCAGAATCGAACACGGCTCGAAAACCGTCATGCGGTAGTTCAAAAACGCGAACGGCAGCAGCGCACAGACCGCAAGGCCGATGCACGCGCCGATTTGCGCATGGATAGACAGCGCGATCCAGATCGCCATCCACGGCAGCAGCATGAGCGTCATGTTCGTCTTCTTCCGGGGCTCGGCGGACGGCTGCGGCGCGGCGGCTCCAAGGCCGAAGATCTCGTCCCAATGAAGCATGACCGAAAAATCACCGGTCACGCGGTACTGGTGCTCCATCATCGCCTGCTTGCCGTCAAGCTCCCCGCTGCCGATTTTTTGCCAGACGGAAAGCGGCGTTTCGATGCGCGTCGTACAGGGCAGGAAGTCTGATTGCAGCACGCGCTGGCCGTCCTTTCCGAGCACGATCTGGCAGGTTTCGCCGGTGTCCGTATAGAAAAATTCCAGAACACGGTCCCTCCCGTCCCATGTCGATGGGTCATAGAGCGCGGCCATCTGCCGCGTAAAGGCCTGCGCCGGAGACAGCCTCCCGGCCTCCGGGGTCTTTGACGCAGCTGATTCTTCCCGGCTGACGCCCCAGCTGGCGTCTGCCATCTGCTCAAAGACCGCGCGCGGGAACAGCGGCTGGCGCAGTGTGCGGGCCGTTTCGGGCAAAATTTTGCCGTGTGCAAACTCCGCGCCCGCCTGTCTGACCAGCTCAAGATACGCATCCGTGCGCTGGCGCAGCGCCGGGACGCGGAACAGCTCGCCCTGTCCGCAGTAGACGGACGTATAGCCATTCTTGCCGCAAAGCCGGGAAACCTGCGCGTCCACCGCGTCATAATTGCCCTCGGCGGTATAGAAGCCGCAGGTCGAGATCACGACCTGCCGCTGGCCGGAGCGGTCGTACCGGCTCGGGTGGCCGCCGGATTCGGTGTCGGTCATAAACGGCAGCGACATCGGCAGCTGCCGGTCGATGAGCAGCTTGAGCTGGCCTGGAATGCTGAAATAATAGAGCGGAAAACTCCAGATCAGCACATCGGCGGCAAGAATTTTCCCGATCACACCGCCCATATCGTCCTGCAATACGCACTTGCCCGGCGTTTTGCTCCAGCAGGCGAAGCAGCCGCGGCACGGCAGCAGATGCAGCTTTCCGACCTCGATGGTTTCAGCCTTCACCGGCTGCGTCTGCCGCAGGCCGTCCAGAAACGCGCTTGTGAGCCGGTATGTATTGCTTTTGTCCCCCTTGGGACTTCCGTTCAGAACCAGAACTCTCATACCATTTCCTCCAGCCGTTTGATGCAGTCCTCGGCCCAGGCGATGCACATCTGCGCATAATTTCTGCCGAACTGCGCCGTAAAGGCCCAATATACAGGCGCGCTGGCGTCGGTCAGCTTGCCGTAATCCTCAATGCTCTGCGGTACGCTGTCCATGCTCCGCAGCCACGCGCGGCAGCCGTCCGCATACGCGTGCAGCATCGCGATGGCCTGCTGCGGCGGGAGATTTTCAGCAAAGAAGACCTTCATCAGAAATTCGCTCTTATAGCCATCTGCCGTCTTTCCCTGCTCCGACAGCCAGCGCTGCAGCTCCGCGCGTCCGGCGGGCAGGATGGAATAGACGTTTTTATTCGGCTTCCCGTTTTGAATGACCGTCTCATGCGTGACAAGCTCGGCATCCTCCAGCTTGCCCAGCGTCAGATAGATCTGGCTGGTCTGCGCAGGCCAGAAAAACTGCACGGAGGAATGAAACGCCTTTGTCAGCTCATACCCGCTGCACGGGCCATAATTCAAAAATCCAAGGATCCCATGCTGTAATCCCATTGCGGCCCTCCTGTATCATCTAATTGTTCTATATTCCAATTTTATAATATGCATCTGCATTTGTCAACACTGATTTTTGTTTTACAGCACTGGCACGGGAGTTGGCCCGAAGGGCCCGAGGGGATTCGAATGCCGTAAATTTCGGAGCACTCTGAACCTTGCAGCATATCCCCTCCGGCTTTTGGGATCTGCGGCGAATCCGTACTGTCCTGCAAATTTCGAACGCAAAACTGATTTACCGCAGCTATTCCAACGCAGCTATTTACAACCCCGACGTCCCGTAACAGGCGGCGCGTACCATAGCGCCCGTAGGGTGACTGCGCGTGCTCGCAGCAACTACGAATTGGATGCCTGCCAGACTTGCACCCGCAGCACGCGCCAACCGTAACCAGCGCCCCTTTTCTCCCCCTTCTTTTCCGGCAAGGCGGAAAAGATGGGGCCGCCGGAGGCATGACCAGCCTGCTAAACCGCACGCCATCCTCCCCCTGACAGCGCAGTACCGCCCGGCTATGCAGATGCACAGCCGGGCGGCAGACCGTTTTTTCTTATTCCGCAAGCGCGGCGCGCAGAACGGGGTTTCTTGCCGCCTGCACCTCGTCGAGACGGCGGACAGGGGTATTGTGCGGCGCGGTGTGGAGCGCTTCGGGGTCCTCATGCGCGAGGCGGGCAAGCGCACGGAAGACCTCGATCGCCTCGTCCATGGTGGCCTTGGATTCCGTTTCCGTCGGCTCGACCATGAGCGCCTCGTGGACGATCAGTGGGAAATACATTGTGGGCGGATGAATACCGTTGTCAAGCAGCCCCTTGGCGATGTCGAGCGCGGAAACACCGGTTTCTTTATGCAGCCGATCCAGCGTCATGACAAACTCGTGCATACAGGGGCCGGGGTAGGCCATGTCGTAGATATCCTGCAGCGCGGCCATCATATAATTCGCGTTCAGGACCGCGTTGCGGCCCACCTCATGCACGCCCTCCCGGCCAAGCATGGTCAGATAGGCGAACGCCTTGACGACGACGAGGAAATTCCCGTAGAAATCCCGCACCCGGCCGACGGACTGCGCAGGCTGCGCAAAGCGGAAGCCGCTTTCGGTCTTTTCCGGGATGGGGCCGGGCAGGAACGGCGCGAGGAACGCCTTGCAGCCAACGGGGCCGGAACCCGGCCCGCCGCCGCCGTGCGGCGTGGCAAAGGACTTATGCAGATTCAGGTGGATGCAGTCAAAGCCCATGTCGCCCGGACGGACGACGCCCATAACGGCGTTCAGATTCGCGCCGTCGTAATAGCACAGACCGCCCGCGTCGTGGATGATCTTCGTGATTTCAAGGATATTCTTGTCGAAGATGCCGACCGTATTGGGGTTTGTGAGCATCAGTCCCGCCGTCTGCGGCCCGACGGCGGCGCGGAGCGCCGCGAGATCGACGCAGCCGTCTGCGCCGGACGGGATATTGACCACGCGGAAGCCCGCCATGACGGACGAGGCCGGATTCGTGCCGTGGGCGGAGTCCGGGACGATGATCTCTGTCCGGGCCGCATCGCCGCGTGCAAGGTGATACGCCTTGATGAGCAGCAGGCCGGTAAACTCGCCGTGCGCGCCTGCGGCGGGCTGGAGCGTGAACGCGTCCATGCCGGTCACTTCTCCGAGCAGCTTTCCGGTTTCATACAGCAGCTCCAGCGCGCCCTGCGCCGTCTGCTCCGGCTGGAGCGGATGGAGCCGCGCAAAGCCCGGCAGCGCCGCAAGGGCTTCATTGACCTTGGGGTTGTACTTCATCGTGCAGGAGCCCAGCGGATAGAAGCCGTCGTTCATGCCGTGGACGCGGTGCGACAGCGCGGTATAGTGCCGGATAAGCTCATTTTCGCTCACCTGCGGCAGGCGCAGCGGCTTTTTGCGCGCCGGCGCCAGCGTCACGACGGGCACGTCGCACGCGGGAAGCAGCGACAGGCCATGGCCGGGCGCCCCCTGTTCAAAGATCGTCTTCATTGGCCGCTCACCTCCTGCAAAAGCCCGATCACATGGTCGAGCGTTTTCTTATCTGTCAGCTCCGTCACGCACCAGAGAATTCCGCCCTCCACCGGCAGGCCGCCCAGAATCCCGTGCGCCTCCAGCACTTCCAGCGTCCGCTCGGGGCACGGGCAGGCGGTCACGAATTCGTGGAAGAATTCGCCGGGATAGACGCGCTTCCAGCCGAGCACTTCTTCGAGCCGCTGCGCAAAATAATGCGCGCGGGACGTGCAGAGCGCCGCGGCCTGCCGCAGTCCGGCTTCGCCCATGGCGGCAAGATAGACGGCGGCAGTCAGCGCGCAGAGCTGTTCGTTCGAGCAGATGTTGGACGAGGCCTTTTCCCGGCGGATGTGCTGCTCCCGCGCGGAAAGCGTGAGGACATAGCCGGTCTTCCCCTCCGTGTCATGCGTCTGACCGACGATGCGGCCGGGGAGCTTACGCATCATGGCGCTCGTCGCGGTCATAAAGCCGAGGTACGGGCCGCCGAAGGCCGTGTCGAGGCCAAGGGGCTGCCCTTCACCGACGGCGATGTCCGCGCCGCACTCGCCGGGTGTTTTCAAAACTGCCAGCGAAATGGGGTTCACGCCCATGATGTATTTGGCCCCGGCTGCGTGCGTGATCTCGCCGAGCAGCTCCGCGTCCTCCAGCAGGCCGAAGAAATTCGGCTGCTGGACATAGAAGCAGGCGGCGTCCGCACCGAGCATGGCGCGCAGCGCGTCCGGGTCTGTTCTGCCGTCCTTCATCGGGACGACAGTTAACTCTGTCCCGGAACCGAAGCAGTAGGTCTTCATAACGCCGAGGACGTTCGGGTCGACCGCTGCGGAGACGTAGGCCTTTGTGCGTTTGCGGTCGCGGCACATGGGGATGGCCTCTGCGGCGGCAGTTCCGCCGTCATAAACGCCCGCATTGGACACGTCCATGCCAGTCAGCTCACAGAGCATGGTCTGGTACTCGAAAATTCCCTGTAAAATGCCCTGGCTGATCTCGGCCTGATAGGGCGTATAGGCCGTCACAAATTCCTCGCGGGTCACGACGGCCTTGACCGCCGCGGGGATATAATGCCGGTAGCTGCCCGCGCCGCGCAGACAGGTTTTGAACACGCGGTTCCGCTCTGCCAGCGCCGAGACGGCCTCAAGCGTTTCCAGCTCGCTCCTTCCGGGCGGCAGATCCAAGTATCCGTCCAGATACATCTGCTGCGGCACGTCCCGGAACAGATCTTCTACGGACGATACGCCGATCGTCCGCAGCATCTGCTCCCGCTCCGCAGCTGTCGTCGGGACAAAGGTGCCCATCAGTGCTCCTCCTTCGTGAACGCCTCATATTCCTCCGCGCTCAGAAGCTCGGAGAAGTCCGTGATATGCTCGATCTTCATGATCCACGCCTCATAGGGGTCGGAGTTCAGAAGCTCGGGAGAATCGTCCAGCTCCTCGTTGACCTCGGCGATCACACCGGTCACGGGGCTCATAACGTCGGACACGGCCTTGACGGATTCGACGTCGCAGGCCGTTTCGCCCGCAAGCACCTCGTCGCCGGGCTCAGGCAGATTGACGTAGACCAGATCGCCCAGCTCGCTCTGGGCAAAGTCCGTGATGCCGACAAGAGCGGTCGTGTCGTCGAGCATCTTGACCCATTCGTGGTCGCGGGAATACTTCAGTTCAGCGGGAAAATTCATAATTTGTTCCTCCAATTCTGTTTTGTGGGGTTGATTGGTTGAGTTGGTGGGGAGAGAAAAGGGGCGCTGGAAATGCTTCGCCATATTTGCAGGCAGTGCGGATTCGCACAGTATAGTAGGGGCCGATGCCCACATCGGCCCGTTGGGAAGCTGCGAATTCGCCGAAGATTTTCGTAAAACGCGGTGCAATCTGCCGGGCCGATGTGGGCATCGGCCCCTACACTGAGCAGGCAAATTTCTGATAAAGTGTACTCTATCCGCTCAGATCCCCGTAGCCTCGGCCAGGGCGGAAATGAGCTTTTCCGTTTCTGCGTCGGAGAAGCAGTAGCGCATATCGGTGAAGCCCTCGCGCAGGCGGGCGGCTTCTTCCTGGACGTCCGCATTGCGCAGGATGCAGTCGGCGATCAGGTGCGCAAGGTGCGCAAACTGCTCCCTGCCGAAGCCGAAGCGGGTCATTTCGTTTACGCCCATGCGCAGCGCGCCGGAGGCGGTGAAGCCCTCCTCGTCTGGCGTGGCCTGATAGTTGCAGATGATGTTGTTCTCCTCGAGCCGCTTTGCGATCTCCGGGCCTCTGGCGTAGCCGACGCGGACAATGACCTGATGCGTCTCGGTGTAGCCCACGGCCGGGTCGCCCGCCACGTCAAGCCCCTCGGCCTTCAGGCTGGCGGCGAAGCTCTTCGCGTTCTCGATCACGGCCTTCTGGTATTCGTCCTTGAAGGCGTTCATTTCATACGCGGCCATCAACTGGCCGAGCAGCGTTCCGAGGTGATGGTTGGAGACGCTACCGGGGAAGGCGCGCGTTTCGATCGTCTCCCAGAGGCCCCATTTGAGGTCCTCCGGCTTGTAATTCACGCCGATCACGCCGCGCTGCGGGCCGAAGAAGGTCTTGTGCGTCGAGCCGGTGACGATCTCCGCGCCCTCTTCAAACGGCTTCTGGAAGTGGTCGCCGATCAGACCCAGCACATGGGCCATGTCGTACATGACGGTCGTGCGGATGCCCTGCTCGCGGATGAAGCTTACAAGCTCTGCGACCGGCTCCTTGTACAGCACCATGGACTTGCCGAAGATTACGAATTCCGGCCGGTACTGCGCAAGCAGCAGCTTTGCCGCCTCCGTGTCGATGCGGTACGGGTCGTCGGCGCAGACGGGGAAATTGACGACCATCTGCTTTTCGGTGACGGGATCGACGGCGATATAGTCGTGCAGCGCACCCATGGGCTGTGCGGACAGATGGCCGCCGCGGACGATATGGTTGTTCATGACCCAGCCGAGCCGCTGCGGCGTGCGCTTGCGGTCGACGCGGTTCTTGAAGTCCATGAGCGCGGAGAAGACGGCAGTATTGGACATCTGGCCGGAGGTCACGCGCGTTTCGACCTGCGATGCGCCGAGGAACTTCTTCATCTCCTCAACGAGCAGTGCCTCGACCTCGCCGATGAAGTTTGTGCCCTGATAATAGAAGATCTCCGCGTCATAGAACGCCTTCTGCTTTTTATGCTCGGCATAGCGGTTCGACGGATCGGAGGCCGAAAGCAGGCGCACGGCGCGCGACTGCGTGTTTTCGGACGGAATGAGATTGATGCACCGATGCTGCCGCCAGAGGTGGTTCTCCTGCGCCTTTTTCAGGAGCGCAGCGGCCTTTTCGGCATACGGCGCGTCGCAGTGCGGCGCAGCCGGGGCGGGATGATCGGGCAGGATGGGACGGACATAGGGCGCGGCGTCCTGCCGGATGTGCCACGCGACGACCTTGGCCGGCTGCCGCTTGCCGCGGATGTCGATCTCAAGGTCAAAGTCCTGGCAGATGCGCGAATCGAGATACGCAAGGCCGATGGAGCGCTTGCCCGTCTCGGAGGTGATGACCGTTTCCAGTCCCTCTCCCTCCGTCTTGAAATAGGGGATCATCGTACCGGAGGTCACATAGCCGACGGGCTTTCCCTCTGCCCATGCGTCCCTGCTGTAGACCGGGAAGCCCTTGCGCAGAACGCCCTTGCCGGAAAGATAGACCGGCTGGATGCGGTACGGAAGATCCTGAAGGGCGGAATAATCGCGGTTCATGATCCTCTGGAACGCCTCGAACTGCCGCTTCAGCGCGGCGCGGCCAATGAAATCGCCCTTTTCCTCTGCGAACGAGACGGCGAATTTGGCCAGCGGCACAGCATAGACCGGGATCTCGCCGCCAAACTCGCACTCCCCCATTTCATGGCCGTAGAGCGGCAGAGAAGCTTCCATGCGCAGCGTATCGCGCGCGCCGAGCGCGGTGGGTCTTGCCCCGAGTTCGATCAGACGGTCCCAAAAATACCGGGCGTCCCTTGATTCGCAATAGAGTTCATAGCCGATGGGTTCTCCGGTATAGCCGGTCTTGGCGATGCGGACGGGACGGCCCTCCATGGTGAGCGTCCCCAGCGCGTTCTTGACGTTTTCCCGCGTGAGCGCCTTGCCGCCCGACAGGGTCATGAGCAGCTTTTTGGCCTCCGGGCCCTGCACGGCGATGGCGGCATAGCGGTCGGAGACGTTGGTAAGCGTGACGTTATAACGCTCGGCCTCGCGCATCAGGTGGGCGAGGTCCTTGTCGATGTTGCCCGCGTTGATGACGAGGAAATACTTTTCCGCCTCAAAGCGGTAGAGATATGCGTCGTCAATGGCGCAGCCGTTCTGGTCGGGGATGATGCAGTACTGCGCCTGATTGAGATCCAGCGCCTGCACGTTGCTGGACAGGACGTGCTGCAAAAACCGGACCATGTCCGGCCCTTCGACGTCGATACGGCCCATATGGGACACGTCGAAGATGGCGCAGCGGCTGCGGCAGTAGAGATGTTCGGCGACGATGCCGTCCGGGTACTGGATGGGCATATCCCAGCCGCCGAAGTCGACCATCGTGGCCCCGGCGTCCAGATGGGCCTGATAGAGTACGGTTCGTTTCAGTTCGCTCATGGTGTTCCTCCCTTTTTCCTGATCTCGCGCAGGCTGTGCGCCTGCGGGTATGCAGTGCTTCGATAATCCTTATCCGCCCGGTCCGCCTCCAGCAGATCCAGCCGGTCCAGTTCCTTGAGTTTGCGGTAAATGCGCAGCCATGCGCATTCGTTTTCGGGGTTGACCTCGCAGCGGCCGTTCCGCTGTCCGCCGCACGGCCCGTGGACGAGCGATTTTGCGCACTGCGTCACGGGACAGATGCCGCCGGTCTGGCCGAGCATACAGTCGCCGCACATCCGGCAGGCCTCGCGGAAGACGCCCGCACGCTCGATCTGTCCGAGAAACAGCGTGTCATTCGCGGGGAAGACCGGGACCGCGGTATTGGCCGCGACAGTCTGTGTGCCGTCGCCGCAGGCCAGACAGACGATGGCCTCCGCGCCGCTGTCGCGCAGGGGCTTGAGATCGCGCTTGACGAGCAGCATATGGCAGCACTCGTCCGGCAAGACCGTACCGACTGTCTCGATCCCCTGCTCCTGCAGCAGCTGGCGCATCTGCTCCAGCTCCTTTTCTCCGCCGGTCTGGCAGGCTGCGGCGCAGCTGGCACAGCCGACCAGCGCGACGCGGCGTACACCGCGCAGCATCGCAAGCACCTGCTCCACGGGCTTTTTTCTTGTTACGATCATATGCTTCTCCTTAAAAAACAGAAAACAGAGCGCGCCAAAAGAAGGCGCGCTCTGTTCGTAAACCTGAAAGATTCTCCCGGCTGACCGGGATTGCTTCTTCGGTGCTGCGGATGCAGCTTTCCAGAGTTCCGTCCGGAATCAGTTTTTTTGCCTGAGAGTTCGTTGCGCGTTCCCCTTCGGCGGCATACGGGTATGCCCTCTCCTGATTCGTTCATCCGGCTGAATTCAGTTGTCGAAATTTGTGCGTTTTGACGAAAATAATGCGTATGCAGCTTTGAATCTTATCTACTTTTTCAGTCTACCGTATTTCCCGGAAAAAAGCAAGCACTTTTTGGGAAATGCGCAAAAAACAGCCCCCAACAAAGGGGGCTAAGGGCGACGCCAAGCGGGGTGTCGATACGAGCATGATCGTCAGGACGAAGGACTTTGATAAGCCGGTCGTGCAGCTCAAAAAGGGCGGCTATAAAATGAAGCCGGGACTGGTCTATCTCGGGTTTTCGACGGACTTTCTGATCGAAGAAGCCGACCAGTGGCGCGGCGCGTGCTGGAGCATGATCAAGGAGCGGTCAGATTGCAGCTTTCTCTTCCTGACGCAAAAAGTTTGGTACAAAAGCCCTCTGAATACGGATAAAGGGCAATGTCATCAACTTAAGACCGGTGCATTTGTTTTATGCGAAAAAACGGCAAAACAAATGCAGTTGGTAGG
>ERZ856578.2576-NODE-2576-length-29570-cov-5.018038_pt1 | contig 29570 bp, 24 predicted proteins | sample MGYA00514384_ERZ856578 | MGnify/ENA primary metagenome ERZ856578 (study PRJEB29103, sample SAMN06111958) | human gut metagenome | biome: human gut; feature: ankylosing spondylitis patient; material: healthy_person | host: Homo sapiens | place: China:Hangzhou... | reverse complement strand
CCGCTTTGCGAGATTCGTTTTTCTTAAATCGTTTTTTTATTTCATGCCGGTTTTGCTTGCTTTTTATCTTTAAACATCCTATCTGTGAAGTTAATTCATTTATATCTAACATAAGTGGCATATTTCTTTTTATTTCAGCTTCTCTTATTTCAGTTAATACATCTCTTGTCCACGTCCTACTACATGGCTCATAGTATTTTTGTAATATTTTTTTCAATTCACGTTTACAGCCCTCGCAGTATTTCTGATAAGAAATTTCTACATTTTTTCTAATAAACTCTAAAAAATACATATTAATCTTAAAATCAGTCATATTTCTAATTAAATTGTCACCAAAAATTTTTTTGATTTTTTCCCCACTCTTCAAAGTTATCTCAAACCTTAAATATTCCTTATATATGCATATTTGAAATTTTACCCTTAGTTGCCTACTCTTATCATAAACTTTTATCATAATACCTTTATTTCCAGAGTCTCTTGTATATGTAGGAATATCTTTTTTGTATCCCCTCACACTTTTCGCGCGAAGATCAACCTTTGCCCATTCTACCTCATTTTTTAATCGTAACTGCGGTGGAAACAGACACATCATAAGTCTAATTGGTCTATAATATCGTTCAAATTGATCATCAAGCATAATTGTTTTATTTATTTCCATAGATTTAAACGTTGCTCTACTAAAATCTACGTTTATTCCATATTCCTCTTTTAAAAAAATTCTTGCCTCTTCAATTTTCTCTAAATACTGCACAACCGTATAACAATTCAAATTGTGAAATTCTTCATCACGAATAGACATTTCCATACGTCCATATGAAGATCTCTTTCCTTTACCTGTTCCAACAATAAAACTGTCAAAGAATTCCGTTTTATCAATTTGCAATTTACTAAAATATTCTCCTGTGTCTAAAACCACATATCTACTCTGTGATTCTATAACAGTCACAATTCCTGTTTTCTGTAAACCTAGCAAATTATCTATTTCTATTATTTTAAAATCACCGATACAAATTTTGTCTAAAAGTGCCATCTTGTCATTTATCAATTCCATAATCATTCTCCAGAAAAATTTAAGTATGTATTCGTTTTTACAAATCCATCTTTTTCTAATATGGAAAATGAATAATTTATTATTTTTCTGGCACAAATTTTATTTCTGTCCTTTCTATTTTCCATAATAATAGTAAGTCATTAGATTAAGGAGGTCTTTATGGAACTAATTAAAGAGATGCTTGAAATTTGTTCAGCCGGAACAAATTTTAAATCCGCTAAAGACTGCAAATTGGTAGTCGAAGTAATTAAGTCTCATTGTTCAGAAACAACTATTAATGAGCAAAATGACAATTTTTATCACCTTAGACAGTGTGTTACTCAATGTGAACGTATTTGTAATTCGACCATTTGGACAACTTCATATAAAAACCTTGTTGAAAATTTGATTCGTAACTGGGATATTTTAGGAAATTGGACATGGCCATACCGTGTACTATTAGACATTATCAAAATGGATACTGCTTTTAAAAATTATGGGCTTTAACACCCATCTTTCCATTGGAAGCCCGTAGAGGGCGACCTTTGGGGGAGTCCAGGGGGCTTTGCCCCTTGGCCGGATAAGCCGTTCTTTGGCGGTACTAGAACGCCCACCGGCGTTCTGGTATATCTGGTATACCAAACCAGAACAAAATAAAAATATAGGAGGAAAAACAAATGGCTTCAGTAGAAAAATACCAGCAGACAGCCGTTTATGCTATGCTTCGGCACAATGAACGAACAGCACAATCCCATCATAACAAAGATATTAAACAAGCCGATTCACACCTTAATTATAAACTCTCACCAGATCACGGGTGCAGTGATTATGACTACTTTAAAAAGCACTTAGACACTTATCAGTGTATGAAACGATCTGATATAGTAAAAATGGCTTCCTGGATTATCACCGCTCCAGAAGATCTTGCTCCAGAAAGTGAACAAACATTCTTCGAATGTTGCCATACCTTTTTAACTGAACGCTATGGACTTAACAATGAAATTCAGTGCATCGTTCATTATGATGAAATTCATACTTTTCAAGATACACAAACAGGACAATTAAAAAAATCACGTCCTCACCTACATTACTGCTTTATCCCTTCAATTACTGATAAAAACGGTCAACCCCATATCTGTGCCAAAAAGGTTCTTACACCCACTGATCTTAGAAATTTTCACTCAGATCTTCAAAAATATTTGAATGATAACCACATTCAAGCATCCGTTTATACTGGTGCAACTCAAAAGAGCGGGGGAAGTATTTCCGTATCAGAACTAAAAAGAAACTCTAAATCTTTAAAAAATGTACATGAAAGGGGCTTCGTCTTCTAATGATTTTTTTTAAAGAACTATATTCTTATGATTACAAATTATTGCTTTTTGTACTTTGGATTGGAGGAATGATTGCGCTTCAAATCTATCTTAAAACCAAACCACCCAATATTAATATGGATAAACCTCAACCCCCAATGACCCTAAAAAAAGGAATCTCAAACAGTGTTAATGGAATTATCTTTGGCAGAAAAAGAAAACATATATATTTCAGTCCTATAACAGATGAGGGACATGTTTTTTGCTGTGCGTCCAGTGGAGCCGGGAAAACCTCTGCCATAGCTATTCCTTCCATTCGCTCCGCTTGTAAAAATCCAGATCGAGGGACTTGTTTTTGCATTGACATTTCTGGGGATATTTCTTCTAACTGCGATATTCCCAATAAACTAATTTTTGATATAGAGGATTCTAACACGACTCCATATAATATTTTCTATTCTATTGACTCAGAACCTACATATGAAATTAAAAATGAATTACTCGAAAAGTTAGCGTATCTAATTATGCCGGAACTTAGCGAAAATGATGAAGCTGGATCGTTCTTTTTGAAAAATGGTCGTTCTATGCTTATTGGAGCCTTAATTGCTTATTATCATCAAGGACTAGATTTCATTCCTATCTGCCAAAAAATCGTATCTATGAGTTATCAAGAATTACTTTATGATATTGTCAATAGTAAAAATGATGATGCAATACAATATATTTCTAGTTTCAATGGCGCAAATGAAAAAAATTCCGCCGGATGTAAACAATGTGTTGATTCTCACATAAAACTTTATGCAACAAACTTTCGTATGAAAAAAGCCATTAGACGGCCTATAGATGATGAGATTTGTATTATTCCAAACCTTTTAAATCAATATAATCTCTTTTTCTGTATTCCAGATTCTAAAACTGACCTATATGGTCCGCTCCTTGGAATTATCACAGCTCAGACTTTTGACTTTTGTGCATCCCGCCAAAACGGAGAATCTCCAACAATTCTTTTTCTATTGGATGAGTTTGCTTCTCTCCACATCGGTACGAATGAGATTCTAAGTGCCGTTCGCAAATACAGGAAAAAGAACATCCGACTTATGCTTTTAACTCAAGCACTACTAGACCTTGATATCCTTTATGGTGAAAAGGTACGAGATTCTATTCTTAATAACGTCAAATATAAGGTTATTTTAGGAATTACCGATCCTTATAGTCAAAAATATTTTTCTGACATAATAGGGAAACATAAAGTTCCTACAACTTCGACTACCATTTCATCAACCGCAACTTCAACTTCCTATTCTTTTTCTGAAGAGTATATCGTTCCTCCAGAAGATTTTGGAAAATTAAAATCCGATCTATACGTTATCTGCGACAACGGCAGTTTCGCAAAATATCAAAAAAATTTTTATTACAAATACAAATAAAAAAGTCCCCATATCTGTCACATTATGATATGGGGCATAAGCTATTTCTTCAGTCCTTTTATAATTCCCTTTAAATTTTTCAAATTCTCAGGACTTACACAATTCAAATCATCAATAATTTCTTGATATTCCATTGGGTAACGGCTATTTTCATCAAAGAACTCACTAGGAGTAACTCCTAAGAACTCACATATATAGAAAAATACCTGCATAGATGGAAAACCACCTTTATTTTCCAGTGCATTGATATATCCCGCACTTTGTCCGATACCTAAACTCATGTCACGTGCAGATACACCCTTTTCTAGCCTTAATTCTGTCAGTCTTTTGTAAAATAAATCTTCATACATTAACCATCACCTCTTTGTATAGAATTGTATCCTACACAAATGATGTTTATATCTTATTATATCAGATATTTTTATTTACATATCTGCTTTAATCGGATATCATATAATAATATAAGCATACAAAACAATATAGAGGTCGAAAATCCATGAAATATAAATGTTTAGTGTTGTTGTTACCTATTCTTCTTTCAACGGGCTGTCAGATCAATACACCAACAGTTAAAACCATTTGTTCAATCTGTAATAATTCCATCTCCCCAGTATCTACACACTACGGTGAAAAAAATCTCGGAATTATCAACTTGAATTCCTTTAATACCATCACTATTGAGATCAATCAATACAATGAATATGGTAACATTCAAAAGAGAAGGACTGAAGATAATCCTACTCTTATAAATAATTTCACTGATTTTAGTAGTGTTATTTCTACAAATTCCAACCGTGGTTATGCGGTTGCAGATATAGTATTCAATCCTAAAGAAATTTTAGATATTTCCAATCTAAAAAAAAATATCTGTGCCGATTGCCTTGAAGAAATCAATTCAGTCAACACAGATACTTGTTATACCATTTGGTTTTTAGATTTTGAAACCATGGACTTGATTCCATTACAACAAGATGTTACATCTATATTATTTAATGACTATTTCATTTCATGTAAGTTCAGTAATACCAGTTCAACAACCGCTCAGACAAACTTACTCATTTTTTACTGTCCAGAGCGTGATTAATAGGATTTAGACGTTTAGTAAATCAAAAACTCCACAGATTTGCTCAGCGTCTTTTTTTCTACGAGCTTCGGTATAGGTTGAGTAATAAACTTGTGTTGTTGAAATCTGTTCATGTCCTAACATTTTAGAAACTGCTTCGATTGGTACACCATGATCTAAAAGATAAGTTCCTGCTGATCCCCTTAGCGAATGCGGGTGCAAATTCTTTTTGATTTCCGCTTCTTTTAGCCACCTCTTCAATTTTTTATTGCAATTTGAAGGAGAAAGGATATTTTTGCTCAAACCAGAAAAAATAAGATCATCTGGATTGAGCCCCGCACATCTCCTGTTAAAGATAGAGTATACTTCTTTGGGAACAATTATTTTTCTTTTTGATCCCACTGTTTTCAATCGCCCATCTTCATAATTACCAGTTCGTTGAATAGAGATTTCTCCCATCTCTAAATTCCAATCCCGTTTCTTCAAGCCCGCAAGTTCTCCAGGCCGGGCTCCTATTAGAAGAGCAGTAATAAACAATTCTGCATATGTACTATCAAGAGGATACTTCTGTATGTCTCTGACATATCGAAAATATTCTAACGCCGTTTTTACTTCAATTCCTACTAAAAAATCTTCTTCCGTTTTCTCTTTAACAATTTGCTTAAAAGGTTTTAAAACCCCTGTAGGCGTTTTTGCTTCTCTATGCAAATAATACTCGTCTAGTACCTGTGCTACCAATCGAATGACTCTGTTAAGCGTTGAAGCACTATACGGAACTAGTTCCGGTTCATGCTTCTTTTTGGTTTTACGTTTATCGTACCGTGCATTTCCAATTTCTTTCCGGTATTTTTCCAGATCACCCACATAGATTTCTTTTACCTTTTTCTTGGATATTGGATACGGTTTTAGTAAAGACTTTAATACATCTACATCCCGCCTTATGGAAGTATCTCTTCGGGCTTCTCGTCCTCTTTCCCGGTCATACTCCTGTTTTCTTTCTTCAATCAAATTTTTCACCGCTTCTTCAAGTGAAACGTCCCCATTATCCTGCTTCATACCATATTGAATCAACTCATTTTTTTTAGTTAAATTATTTTCAAATGCCTTTCTTGCCTCTGTCCTGTTTTTCCCATATCCCTCTATGATTTTTGTACTACCATCCAATAAAGTAACCTTTGCTCTTGCACGTATATACCTACTTCCATTCTTCACATAATCATAAAAGTTGACTTCCATCTTCGTCATAAAAATCCTCCTATTTTTCACTTTTACTAGTAATATGGAAAATCAAATGACGTACACTTGGTTTTTTGATACTAAAAATTACTTATTAGAAATTATTATAACTAAATTTCTGTAATTTTCCCGTTTTTGAGTGGGAAAGCAGTGGGAAAATGATTTTTCCCCCTGTGGGAAAACTTTTTCCCACTAAAAATCACTTATCCGTACTTATTCTTCCTTAACGAAAAAGAACCCCGGAAACCGTCGCAAAGTCTTATTTTACAACGATTTCCGGGGTTCTTCCCTGGAAACTTAAAAGCTCCCGGCCGGATTCGAACCGGCGACCTACGCATTACGAATGCGTTGCTCTACCAGCTGAGCCACGGAAGCATATGAAGTTTCAAAAAATGCTGCTGCAAAATATGCAACAGCAATGACCTCGCCGGGAATCGAACCCGGGTTTACGCCGTGAGAGGGCGTCGTCTTAACCGCTTGACCACGAGGCCAAAATCTAAGTCGAGGCGACAAGATTCGAACTTGCGACCTCTGCGTCCCGAACGCAGCGCTCTACCAAACTGAGCCACGCCTCGTCTCGACTACGTTGAATAGTATAGTATAAATTGTTTTAATTGTCAATACTTTTTTGAATTTTATTTAAAATACCCCTGCGGACCGTTTTTCCATGATCCGCAGGATATCTTCTTAATCATATCTATTTTTCTACTCTTCCACTCCCGCAAGTTTCTCCGCGCGTTCTAACGCTGCACTGATATTCGGACAGAAGTTTTCTTCGCCAGCCAGTTCTACGAATTTCGCTTTCTTCATCACCTTCATCGGCTGCTCATTGACATGGGAAAATACAACGGTCACGCCCTTGCTCTCACATGCTTTGGTTAAGTTTACCAGAGCGTTCATGGCAGTGCTGTCTAAAGCGTTGACTGCCCTCATGCGGAGTACCAGGCATTTCGCAAAATCCTCAACGACGATGTGCTCAATAATATCTGCCGCACCGAAGAATAACGGACCGGAAATCTCATATACCCGGATCTCTTTTGGCAGTTTCCGCAGAGTCTCATCTACGGTCTCGCTGTCATCATCGGCATAAACCCAGCTTTCTGCCCTGGTTTCCTCACTCATTCTCTTGATGAATAAGAGACATGCCAAAACCATACCGATCTCGATGGCCACTACCAGATCAAAGATCACAGTCAGGGCAAATGTCACAACCAGCACCAGGATATCGCTCTTTGGTGCGGTCTCTACCAGCTGCTTGAAGGTACGCCACTGGCACATATTATAAGCAACCACAAATAAGATCGCGGCAATGGTTGGCATCGGGATCATACCTGCGTATGGCATCAGAACTACTAAAACGATCACCAGTGTAATGGAATGAACCATACCAGCCACCGGAGTACGTCCTCCGTTTTTGATGTTCGCTGCTGTCCGGGCGATGGCTCCGGTTGCCGGAATTCCACCGAATAACGCGGACGCAATATTACCGGCGCCCTGTGCCACTAACTCCATATCGGAGCGGTGTTTTCCATTGATCATGCCGTCTGCCACTACACAGGAGAGGAGGGACTCGATCGCCGCTAGCACTGCAATGGTAAATGCATTTGGCACTGCTGCCTTTACTGTCTCAAAGGTAACGGATGGAAGATGGAAGGATGGAAGTGCATTGCTGATGGTGTACAGATTTCCAATGGTGGATACTTTCAATGGAAGGAACTGCACCATCAATATCCCTGCGATGACTGCGATCAGGGATCCCGGGATTTTCTTAAAGACCATCGGGGACACGATCAGAATTGCCAGACTGACAGCACCTACCAGCACTGCCGCCCAGTTGATGGTTCCGACATTCTCCGCAAATGCAGCTAATTTCTCCATCGTCTCAATAGGGCGGACTCCCTCCGGATAAGTTACACCAAAGAAATCCTTTAACTGACCGATGACAATGGTCACTGCAATACCGGAGGTAAAACCGGTGGTGATCGTATAAGGAATGAACTTGATCAGGCTTCCAAAATGGAACACCCCCATAAGGATCAGGAACACACCTGCCAAAACAGTAGCGATCACCAGACCATCCATACCGTCTCTTGCCACAATACCAGCCACGATGGTAGCAAATGCCGCCGTCGGACCGGCGATCTGTACGCTGCTTCCGCCCAGAGCGGAGATCACGAAGCCTGCCACAATGGCAGTGAAAATACCAGCCTCCGGACCGACTCCTGATGCTAAGGCCAGGGCGATGGACAGAGGAAGGGCGATAATGGCTACAATGATTCCCGCCGTGACATCCTTCACAAACTGGGAACGGTCATAGGTTTTTAACGCCGTGAATAACATTGGTTTTAAAGAACTCATGATTTACCTTTGTTTCCTTTCTTGAATGCTGTAACGATCCAGACCTGCTGAAACATTACTTGATCTGCTGCTTTGTAAAGCATCCCCCCTCACCCGCCCTTAGTGCTCCGCGCACTTGAAGCGGGGGAATGCTTATCTGCGTTCAAACACACGGTTACGAGTATAGCACCCGAAAATCCATAAGTCAAAGGCTATATACCAGCAAACCCGCGAATTATAGAAAAAAATACAAAATCATAAATCCAACACCCAACATTATTTCACGCAAAATCAAACAGTGACAGCTGATTGGACTGTGGCAGATCCCCTAACAGCCCCAGATCTCCCATGAGATCACAGATGGTCTTGCTGACCTTGGTGCGGTTGCAGAAATCCTCTCTGGACAGGAAAACACCGTCCTTCACCGCATCCACAACACCCTCAGCCGCCTTATCACCCATGCCGTCAATACTGCTTAAGGATGGCATCAGCTTTCCATCGATGATCTGAAAATCCTTCGCCTTTGCCTTGTAGATATCGATCGGGGTAAATGTAAAGCCTCTTGCATACATTTCCTGGACGATACGCATGTCACGAAGAGTATCCTGCTCTTTCTTAGACAGGGTATCTGCCCGCTTCTTATAATCCGCCAGAAAATACTCTAGTTTATCCCGTCCCTGACACATGATCTCATAGCTGAAGGCACTGGCGCGGATACTGAAGAACGCCGCGTAATAAGCCAGCGGATAAAATACCTTACAGTAAGCAATACGCCATGCCATCATAACATACGCTGCTGCATGGGCCTTCGGGAACATATATTTGATCTTCAGGCATGAATCAATATACCACTGTGGCACATCGTGGGCCAGCATAGCCTCGATCCATTCCGGCTTTAAGCCCTTTCCTTTACGGACCGACTCCATGATGGTGAAAGAAAGTCCCTCTTCCATGCCTTTCTGGATCAGGTAAACCATGATATCATCTCGACAGCAGATAGCCGTCTGAATGGTAGCCTGGCCGCTTAAGATCAGGTCTTTGGCATTGCCCAGCCATACATCCGTACCGTGGGCCAGTCCGGCGATACGCACCAGATCAGAAAAATACTTCGGCTTCGCGTCCAGAAGCATCTGCATCGCAAAATCCGTACCAAACTCCGGCACTCCAAGGGCACCCAGCGGACATCCGCCGATATCATCCGGCGTGATGCCCAGTGCTTCTGTGCTCTGGAATAAGGACATGACCTCCTTACAATCCAGCGGAATATCCTTAACAGGGTCCAGCCCCGTCAAGTCCTGAAGCATACGGATCATGGTCGGATCATCGTGTCCCAGAATATCCAGCTTCAACAGGTTGTGGTCGATGGAATGGTAATCAAAATGAGTGGTGACCGTGGTGGTGGTCATATCGTTAGCAGGGCGCTGAACCGGCGTAAAAGAGTAGATCTCCTCTCCCACCGGCAGAACGACGATACCGCCCGGATGTTGTCCCGTGGTACGCCGCACGCCCACACAGCCCTGGACGATCCGGTTGATCTCACAGTTCCGTTTCCGGTCCCCGCGCTCTTCATAATAGTTTTTCACATAACCATAAGCTGTCTTATCTGCCAGCGTACCGATGGTTCCCGCCCGGAAGGTCTGTCCCTTTCCGAAAATAACCTCCGTATAATCGTGGGCATGGCTCTGGTACTCACCAGAGAAGTTCAAGTCGATATCAGGCTCCTTATCTCCCTTAAATCCAAGGAACGTCTCAAATGGAATGTCGTGTCCGTCCTTTTTCAGCATGGACCCACACACCGGGCATTCCTTATCCGGCATATCACATCCGGACATACCAGAGTATTTCTTTACCTCTTCCGAATCAAAATCAGAATAATGACATTTGGGGCAGTAATAATGAGGACTTAGCGGATTTACCTCCGTAATTCCCGACATCGTGGCTACCATGGACGAACCGACAGAGCCTCGGGAACCAACCAGATATCCGTCCTCATTAGACTTCCACACAAGCTTCTGGGCGATGATGTACATCACGGCGAATCCATTGGAAATGATGGAGTTCAACTCCCGCTCCAGACGCTCCACAACGATCTCCGGCAGTTCTTCTCCATATAACTCATGCGCCCGGTTGTAACAGATATTTCTCAAGGTTTCATCGGAATTTTCAATGACCGGAGGACATTTATCCGGGCGCACCGGGGAAATCAGCTCACACTGGTCGGCAATAAACCGGGTGTTGGTCACTACGACCTCCTGGGCCTTATCCGGACCCAGGTAAGCAAACTCCTCCAGCATTTCTTCTGTGGTTCTTAAATATAACGGCGCCTGCTCATCACAGTCCTTAAAACCTTTGCCCGCCATGATGATCCTGCGGTACACCTCGTCCTCCGGATCCAGGAAATGCACATCGCAGGTAGCGCAGACCGGTTTCTGGAACTGCTCTCCTAAACGGACGATCCGGCGGTTCAAATCTCGCAGATCCTCTTCATTCTGGACAGAGCTGTCCTCGTTCCGGATCATAAACGCATTATTGCCAATGGGCTGGATCTCCAGGTAATCATAGAAATTCACGATCCTTCCAAGTTCTGAATCCGGTACACCGCGTACCACCGCCTGAAACAGCTCTCCCGCCTCGCAGGCAGAGCCGATGATCAGTCCTTCCCGGTATTTGGCAAGGACGCTCTTAGGGATTCTCGGCACTCGGTGAAAATAGTTGATATGAGCCCAGGAAACAAGACGGTACAGATTCACTCTTCCCACATCATTTTTCGCCAAAATAATAATATGATAGGTCGGCAGCTTCTTGATGCCCTCCTCGTCCAGCTCACTTAATTTATTTAATTCGTCCAGTGTAGAAATGTCCCGCTCTTTCAGCATTTTCAAAAATGCCACAAAGATCTCCGCGGTTGCTCCCGCATCATCCACCGCCCTGTGGTGATTCTCCAGGGACACATTCAGGGCCTTTGCCACGGTATCCAGCTTATAACGGTTCAGCTGCGGCAGTAAAATACGGGCCAGGGTTACCGTATCCAGCACCGTCGGATCAAAGGGCAGTCCCAGTTCTTCTGCATTGTGGGCGATAAAGCTTACATCAAAGGATGCGTTGTGGGCCACCAGGGCACAGCCTTCACAGAATTTCAGAAAATCCGGCAGGACCTTATCAATCTTTGGAGCAGGAAGCACCATGCTGTCGTTGATACTGGTCAGCTGCTCGATCCGGAATGGGATCGGAATATCCGGGTTGACAAAGGTGCTGAACTTGTCCGTGATCGTTCCATTTACCACCTTTACCGCACCGATCTCGATGATCCGATCGGAAAGAGGACTAAATCCGGTGGTCTCGATATCAAACACCACGTAAGGATCGTCAAAGCTCTGATTTCTGGAATTCTCCACCAGCTGCTTGGTATCATCTACCAGATAACCCTCCACGCCATAGATCACCTTGAACGGATCATTCTTGTCCAGGCTGTGGCTGGCCTCGGTAAATGCCTGGACACAGCCGTGATCCGTCACTGCCAGCGCCGGCATTCCCCATTTCTTGGCGCGTTTGATGATATCCGCCACATTAGAAACACCATCCATATCGCTCATCTTCGTATGGCAGTGGAGCTCAATCCGCTTTACCAGGCTGTTATCATTGCGCTTGCCCGTAAAATCCTCACATTTCTTGATGCCTACTACCGATCCGATGGTCAGCTCACCGTCAAACTTATCGATGGTGGTCATCCCCCGCAGTTTAATGAAATTCTTCTTCACTACTGCCTTGTTGATATCCTCTAACATTTCCTCTCTGGCAAATAATTTCACCGTGATCGTATCGGTAAAGTCCGTCACATCGAAGATCACAATGGTTTTCCCGCTCTTTAACAAACGGCTGTCGGTGTTGATGATCTGACCACGGATAGTGACTTCACCCATCTCTCCCGCAATGTCACGGATGCTGATAAACTCATCATCAAAATCACGGCCATACAGCACATCCGGGTTGTCGCTTTTTTTCTGATAGCTGCCGCCGAATTTCCGGTCTCTGGAAAATGGCTTCTTCCACTCGCCGCCTCCATTGGCGCCAGACGCCGCCGCTGCTCCGGCTCCTGCACCTCCTGATGCGGTCTTGACCGCTGGTGCTGCGTTCCCGCCATTTCCAGCCCCTGCAGTCCTGGCACTATGGGCCGTTTCTTCCTTCTTCACCGGCGCCGCTGCATCTGCACCGTCTCCCAGCTTATCTGCCAATGCCACCAGGCGGTCATTGATCTCCCGCTGGATCTGCGCTTCACGCTGCTGGCTTTCCTGATTTTCCTTCACCGGAATGTACTCGTAGATCACATCAACGGGAAGACCGCACCGTTCGTGGAATACTTTCTCAAGTATCCGCTTTAGCTCTGAAGTTTTCTCCCGGAATACCGCATTGTCCTCCACGGTCATGCGAAGAATATTCTCCTGTGGGAAGGTACACTCTGCCCGCCGGAGTATATTGTATTCAATGATACTGTAATGCTTTAATTCCATAAGAAGACTGTCCTTATATACCTGAAACAGCTTCTGTGGAGTATACTGACCGGACAGACGGTATTTCTCCACGATCTTAATGGTCAGTTTCTTTCCCGGAAATAACTGTTCCCGGATTCCTTTTTCCAGGTCATAGATATTTTTCTTATGGATCAGACGCTGACTTACGATATAAATACGAATAGAGCTTCTATCCCTGGTGGATGAGACACGCTCCACATCCACCAGCTTTAAAAGCTCCTCCATATCTGTGGTCATATGTAAGTCAGGAAATACTTCCAAAAAACCTTTTGCCATACTCTCACCTTTACTGTATTGTAACGATTGTCCATTCCCCTTACACAGGGCTGTGCGGCAATCACATGGGACTCTTAAACTGTCTCGTTCTTCTCTTGATCCAGCTTGATGATCTCTTCTCTCAGGGCGCTTAACAACTCATTCTCCGGCACCTTCCGCAGCACTTCACCGTGCTTGATCAAAAGTCCTTCACCGATTCCTCCAGCCACACCAAGATCCGCTTCCCTTGCCTCGCCCGGGCCATTTACCACGCAGCCCATAACTGCCACCTTGATGTTCATATGGTCAAATTCTGTCACCATATTCTCCACCCGGTTTGCCAGACCGATCAGATCGATCTTCGTCCTGCCGCAGGTCGGACAGGAGACCACCTCGATCCCACCTTTTCGCAGTCCCAGGGTTCTTAAGATCAGTTTTGCGGACTTGATCTCCTCGATCGGCGCTCCGGTCAGGGAAACACGAATGGTATCGCCAATGCCCTGGTTTAAGATAATGCCAAGGCCGATGGCAGATTTGATATTGCCGGAAGTCAGTGTTCCGGCTTCGGTAATCCCCACATGAAGCGGATAATTGGTCTGTTTCGTGATCAGCTCATGGGCTTTCACACACATTAACACGTCGGAAGACTTGATGCTGATGACCAGATTGTCATAACCCATCTCCTCGATCATGTGCACCTTATCCAAAGCGCTCTCCACGATACCTTCCGCAGTCACACCGCCGTATTTCTCGATCAGATGCTTCTCCAGAGAACCACTGTTGACGCCCACACGGATCGGGATTCCGTATTCTTTTGCCTTATCCACCACCGCCTGGACCCGGTCTCTGGTTCCGATGTTTCCCGGATTGATCCGGATCTTATCGGCTCCATTTTCAATGGCTGCAATGGCAAGACGGTAGTCAAAATGAATATCCGCTACCAATGGAATGTGGATCTGCTTCTTGATCTGGCGGATAGCCTCTGCCGCTTCTTTGGTTGGCACTGCCACACGGATGATATCACAACCCGCCTGCTCCAGCTCCAGGATCTGTTTCACTGTTTCTTCTACATGTTCCGTTTTGGTGTTGCACATGGACTGGATCAGGATCGGATTGCCGCCGCCGATCACCCGGTCTCCAATATGGATCACCTTTGTATCATTTCTGCTCATATGAATTTCTTACACTCCTTTAAACAAGATCGATATATCATTAAACAGCACTAACCCCATCAGGACCATCAGCGCCGCCATGCCTGCCATATGAACCATGCCTTCTTTTTCTTTATCGATCGGTCTGCCGCGAAGCACCTCCAGAATCAGAAATACCAGCCGTCCTCCGTCTAAAGCCGGAATCGGAAGAAGATTCATGACACCCAGGTTCGCGCTTAAAAGCATACACAGATTCATCAATGTCAAAATCACGGCAGACATGCCGTAAGGAATGGTCTCTTCCACCGTCTCATCGATCATACTGACCATGCGGACCGGACCTGCCACATCATCTCTGCCAACCTGACCATGGATCATCATGCCAAGGCTCTTGATGGTAGTCTTCACACTGTAGACCATCTCATAAATACCGTATTTTAAAGTCTCGCCGATCCCCTGGGCTTTCGTATAACAGCCACTGACCACGATTCCCAACATATATCTGCCATTTTCATCGGAATACCTGGGCGTCAGCGTCACCGTATGTTTTTCCCAGGTAACACCGTCTGCCGCCAGACGTTTAAACTCCACATCCACCGGATCAGACGGATGCAGCATCATATAGATGGTAATATCACGATATACCACCACCGGCTCATGGTTCAGCTTCGTGATTACATCACCCGCCTGCATCCCCTGTTCTTCTGCGGAAAATCCAGGCTGGACATCTGTCAGAGTCGGAGAATCGAAACCAACCGCATGGACAATGATGATGCCAAGCACCATGGCCAGCAGGAAATTAAAGAGCGGTCCCGCAAATACCACTGCAATTCTCGCCCACACGGACTTATTGTTAAATGCCTTCGGATCGGATTCATTTTCATCCTCCCCCAACATCATGCAGGAACCACCGAAGGGCAAAAGCTTCAATGAATATCTGGTCTCACCTTTTTCAAAACTCCATACTCTGGGCCCCATCCCTATGGAAAATTCGATCACACCGATGCCGCACTTCTTCGCCACGATAAAATGACCGAACTCATGAATCAGTACAATCAGTCCAAACACCAGGACTGCCACAATGATACTCATCTGTCTGCTTATTCCTCCTATCTCAACAACTCATCTACCTCTCTCTCGGTCTCCAAAATCTGTTCCACCGTCGGATCATCAATCACTTTATGATTCTCCATGGCTTTCTGGATCATATCCGTGATCTCCAGATAGGAGATCTCACGGTTTAAGAACTTGGCAACCGCATATTCATTGGCTGCATTAAATACTGTTGGAAGGGAACCGCCCCTTCTTCCTGCCTCATAAGCCAGCGCCAGTCCGTGGAAATTCTCCAGATCCGGCTTTTCAAAGGTGATCTGGCTTAATTTCCAAAAGTCCAGACGGTCTCCTGGCAGATAACGCCGCTCCGGATAATAGAGGGCATACTGGATCGGCAGGCGCATATCCGGTGTTCCAAGCTGGGCGATCACCGCACCGTCCTCATACTCGACCATGGAATGGATGATGCTCTGTGGCTGGACAACCACCTGTACCTGATCCATCTCCACATCAAACAGCCAGTGAGCCTCCATCACTTCCAGTCCCTTGTTGACCATGGTGGAAGAATCGATGGTGATCTTTCTTCCCATGGACCAGTTTGGATGTTTTAAGGCATCCTCTACCTGAACAGAAGCCATCTGTTCTCTGGTACGGCCACGGAATGGGCCGCCAGAAGCGGTTAACAAGATCTTGTGGATCTTATTGCCATGTTCACCATTTAAACTCTGGAAAATGGCACTGTGCTCACTGTCCACCGGAAGGATCTTCACACCTAGCTTTTCTGCTAACGGCATGATGATATGTCCGGCTGTTACTAAAGTCTCTTTATTGGCTAAAGCAATATCTTTGCCAGTCTCCATCGCTGCGATGGTCGGGCGGATACCAATCATGCCCACAACGGCAGTCACCACGATCTGGGCCTCTTTCTCAGTCGCCACCTCTAACAGACCGTCCATACCGGACACCACTTTTAACGGAAGGTCTGCCACTTTCGCCTTCAATTCCAGTGCCTTTTTCTCATCCCATACTGCTGCTATGGATGGATGAAACTCCCGGATCTGTTTTTCTAACAGAGCGATATTACTTCCTGCAGCCATGGCTGTTACCTGGATATCGCCCTGGTTTCTCACTACATCTAAGGTCTGGGTACCGATGGAACCGGTAGAACCCAGAAGTGCGATCTTTTTCATGATTTTCTCCTATATGCCAATGCACTACCGTAAAAATAAAATAACAAAATAAATAGCCGGAGCCGTAAACATCATGCTGTCAAACCGGTCCAGGATTCCTCCATGGCCCGGGATCAGGGTTCCGTAATCTTTTACCTGATGGTTTCTCTTGATGGCGGAGGCTGCCAGATCACCGATCTGGGAGATCACTGCAGCAATGGCGCAGGCTGCGCAGCAGGCAATCACCGGATTCCCCACTTCTTCCATATGAGTTCCAAATACAGCGCCATAAAAAGCACCAAGAAGCGCCGCTCCAACCATGCCGCCGATCGCTCCCTCGATGGATTTTTTAGGACTTAAGACCGGGGCAAGCTTATGGCGTCCGAACAGCATGCCGGCGCAGTACGCACAGGTATCGCAGCCCCAGGAACTTAAAAATACCAGCCAGACCAGGTATACGCCGTCCGCCGCTCTCCGCACCAGAAACAGGTAAGAGAGCATCACCGCCACATAAAAGACCCCGAAAAAGGTAATGGTGATCTCTTCGGTCTTGTATTTTGGAAAAGTAAACACGTAGATCGCCATCAGCACCATCACAAAAGCCGCTGCCATCAACATCATCAGGTCTTCCTTCTCAAACCACACAAATCCATAATAAAGAGCTGCCGCCAGATATCCCACTGCTGCTAACGGTGTCTTCTCCAGCTTCATGACCCGGTACAGTTCAAACATACCGATCAGGGATATGGCCGCCACTGCCGCAAATAATACTCCGCCGCCTGTGGTCACCAGAACCAGAGCCAGGATCACCAGAATGATCCCACTGACCAAACGTGTTGTAAACATCCCGACTCCTCCTATTTTCTGCCTCCGAAGCGTCTCTCTCTGCTATTATACGCCACGATTGCTTTTTCTAATTCCTTCTGGTCAAAATCAGGCCACAGACAATCTGTCACATAAAACTCCGCATAGGCAAGCTGCCACAACAGGTAGTTTGACAGCCTTAATTCGCCGCTGGTACGGATCATCAGATCCGGGTCCGGAATGCCTGCGGTATCCAGGTATCCGGCAAACAGGCTCTCATCAATGGATGCCACGTCCTTGTCATTTGCCCGGTAATCCTCTACCAGCTTTCTGGCTGCACGGACGATCTCATCCCTGCCACCGTAATTGATAGCGATGACAAACGTCATGCCTGTGTTGTTCCTCGTTCCTTCTGTCAGGTTGTCGATTCCTTCTATGATATCCGGTGCGAACCGGTATTTGTCTCCGATCATCTTTACGCGGACGTTGTTCTCATTGGCGATCTTTAACAGACGCACCATATAGTAACGGAACAGCTTCATCAGCGCCCCGACCTCTTCCGCAGAACGTTTCCAGTTTTCTGTGGAAAACCCGTAAACAGTAAAATAAGAAATACCCATATCAGCGGCTATGCGGACCATCTTCTCCAGGGTCTCACAGCCGGCTTTGTGTCCCATGGCTCTTGGAACTCCGTGTTTCTTCGCCCATCTGCCGTTTCCATCCAGGATCACAGCCACGTGCTTCGGTACCGTCATATTCTCCAGCATAGTTGCTTATCCTCCAAACCATTTCGCATTACGATTCCCGTGTCTCGCAGTCCCTCACGGGATTTTCGTCCATAACACACATAAGGGGGCAGGTGATCGCCCGCCCCCATTGATACCGGGCAGATCCCAAGATCAAAATCTCCCTGCAGGCAGACCTGCACTGGACTTCTGACCTTTTGACCCTGGTATCGTTAAACTGTCATAATCTCTTTTGTTTTCACTTCGACTGCCTTATCTACTTTCTCGATCATCTTGTCAGTCAGCTTCTGGATCTTCTCCTCTGCCAATTTCTGATCATCCTCAGAGATCTCGCCGCCTTTTTCCATCTTCTTGAAGGTATCGTTGGCATCACGGCGGATGTTACGGATCGCAACCTTCGCTCCCTCGCCTTTTTTCTTTACGTCTTTGGCAAGTTCTTTTCTGCGTTCCTCAGTCAGCTCTGGGAATACCAGGCGGATGCAAGTACCATCGTTGGTCGGGTTGATGCCCAGATCAGAGGTTAAGATCGCTTTCTCGATTGCTTTTAACAGGCTCTTCTCCCATGGCTGGATCACGATCATTCTTGCTTCCGGTACGGAAATGTTACCTACCTGCTGAAGCGGGGTCGGTGTTCCGTAATAATCTACTTTTAATTTGTCCAGTACGTGTGGATTAGCACGGCCGGCACGGATAGAACCGTACTCATTCTGTAATGCCTCCAGGGACTTGTTCATCTTGTCCTCATAAAAACTTAATTTTTCCTGCATAGCTTCCTCCTGTTATACGGTCACGATGGTGCCGTTAATTTTACCCTGCATCGCGTTGGCAATGCTGTCTTTCTCATTCAGATCAAATACTGCCATCGGCATCTTATGTTCCATGCACATGATGGAAGCAGTCAGGTCAACGACAGCTAACTGCTTGTCGATCACCTCCTGGATACTGATGGTGTCGTAACGTTTTGCGTCCGGGTTCACCTTCGGATCGCTGTCATATACGCCGTCAATGGACTTGGCAAGAAGGATACAGTCAGCATCCATCTCTACGGCTCTTAAGGTGATTCCGGTATCGGTTGAGAAATATGGATGTCCGGTACCTCCTGCGAAGAACACTACCTTACCCTCTTTGAAATACTGATTGGCCAGGTCTTTGGAAAATAACCTGGTCATGGCACCTACAGCGAATGGGGTTAAGATCTCGGTCTGCATCCCTGCGTTGCGGAAGATCTCAGATACATAGATGCAGTTCATGATGGTTGCCAGCATACCGATCTGGTCTGCCTTGGTGCGGTCGATGGCGTTGCTGGTACGTCCTCTCCAGAAATTACCTCCGCCAATGACAATGCCCACCTCTACACCTGCGTCTACAGAAATTTTCACCTGACGTGCTACTTCTTTTACAGTATCTTCATCAAAACCGGTTTTTTTCGGTCCTGCCAGGGCCTCACCGCTTAATTTTAATAATACGCGATTCCACTTCATGACTATTCTCCCTTTGGTTCATTTGCAATGCAAAGTCCAGAGCTGATACGACCAGAACTTTGTCTGTATTAGTATATCACATTTTCCATAGCTTGCAAAGTAAAAAAAGCAAGCACTTGATGTACCTGCTTTCCTTATATTGCCTTACTTTGTCTGAATTTGAATTTTCTTTCCAGAAAAAGCGATTCCAAATTTTAGGATATCTGTTATCCCATCTTCTTTTATTTCCAGATCATAACGGTTTTTATCTATTTGAGATAAAGCCTCTTTGGCCAACAACTCTAATGAATCATCAGCCAGATCTTTCTTCCATTTAAGTTCCATGATGATTCCTGGATATGTGTTTTTTCTAGGAATCAGGCAAATATCATATCTTCCATCTCCAGCTTCCCTATTGGATTTAATTTTATACTGATTATCCATCAACGCAATCAACCCAAGAACTAATCCATGATAAAAACCTTCTGCTCCGGCATCATAAAAACTAATTGTATGATCCAGATAATCAGAAATGGCTCGTTGTAGTTTTCTCTGATCATTTGCATAAAGACTTTCTGCAATCTTGTCCGCTGTTGTATTACTAATTGCTCCGATTTGTACTAGATGAGACAATATTTCAGATGTATAAACTGCAGCAATTTCTTTATTAGGAATAGAAACTTCGCATAAATATGATCCATCTGCCTGCAGTTGTTTTTTCGTTGCTTTTAAATATCCTGCGACCAATAACAAACTGTAAATATTGGCTGGTTCTTTTGTTAAAGAACGATACACAACATTTTGATCAATCCTTGCAATAGCAGGTCGCCCCTGGAGAAGAGAAAATAATTTTTCAGTAACATCGTCAGTCGCGACCTTTAATACATCTTCTAATATTTCATTTTTCCCTGTATTGACCCAATAAGCTTGAGGAGTACATCCTTTGGATATATAGTTTATGACGGACCATGGATTATAAATTTCTTTGCTTCCAAATAAGTATCCATCATACCATTCTTTTAACTCTTTTTCTTTTCCTAATGCTCCATAATATTTCAACATCTCATGAATTTCTTCATTGGTAAAGCCAAAGTATTGGTCATACTCATTGTCTAATACAGTATTTACAGCCAGATTATTAAGACCGCTGAAAATACTTTCTTGAGCGATCCGTAAAATTCCAGTAAGGAATCCATAGGAAAGATTCTTATTATCTTTAAACGCACCAGAAAAGAAATTTCTCATAAATCCAACGATTTTCTCATAAAAGTCTTTGGAATATCCTTCCTGGATCGGCGTATCGTATTCATCAATGATAATAATGGGTGCTGTTCCATAGTATTTCGTTAACATTTTGGATAACTTCTCTAAAGCTGCAGAAAGTTCCACTTCACTGGCAGTTTTATTTAAGATCCGTGTGAAATATTCTTTTTCATAAGACGCCAGCTGATCACTATACATAACTTCTTTATGTCTGTCATATTCTTCCTGAAGAAGAGCACTTATTTTATCGATTGTATTTTCCCAGGTGGCAAATTTCACATCTTTGAAAGTCAAAAATATAACTGGAAATTTTCCCTGATAAGCACGATAATATTCTCCACATTGCCAGATCTTTTTATCTGTAAAATACCGGCCAGTATCTTCATCCGAAATCTCAAAAAACACTCGAAGCATATCCATATTTAATGTCTTACCAAATCTTCTTGGGCGTGTAAACAAGGATACAAGCGGTTTCTGATCTAAGAAGTCTTTAATTAATAACGTCTTATCTACATAATAATATTCTGTTTGGGCTCTGACATAATCAGCAATTCCGATAGGAAGTGATTTCTTCTTCGGTTCTATTTTTTTTAGCATATAATTACCTGAAGTGATTCGGCCATCCATTGGCTTTTCTGCATCATCAGGGATTTGCCATGTTCTTCCAATCTTCACTGCTCCTTGGATTTTCCCGTTTTTACACATATTACTTACTGCATGATAAGAGATACCCCATTCCATAGCCTTTTCTTTACTTGATTTCATAATTTTTCTCCAACCTTAAGTAATATATATACATGTTACATCTTAATCATACCATATTTTCCGCATAATATCTATTTTGTTTTATATATTGCCTATATTTGTTGACTTTTTGCTTTACTGCTCGCAGGATTCTCTGCCTGCGGCGGGTCGCGACAGCGGCACTCTTCCACTCCGCCGCAGTGCGATCCCGCGGAGCGTTTTTGATTTCATAGGACAAACTTTCCTATGAAATCAAAAAAGCTACCCACCCCTTTTACCCGGCGAATAGCTTTTCTGATGATTTTTATCGTGTATTATGCCTCACTGTTAAATAATGGAGTTGACAAATAGCGGTCTCCAGAATCTGGAAGCAGCGCTACGATCACTTTTCCCTTATTTTCTGGTCTCTTCGCCAGAATGGCTGCGGCCTTTAAGGCTGCGCCGGAGGAAATTCCTACTAAGATTCCCTCGGATGCTGCAAAAGCGCGTCCTTCTGTGAAGGCATCCTCGTTCTCGATGGCAATGACCTCATCGTAAACTCTGGTATTTAAAACCTCCGGTACGAAACCGGCTCCGATCCCCTGGATCTTGTGCGGGCCTGCGGTTCCCTTGGATAAAACCGGACTGGAAGCTGGCTCTACGGCTACGACTTTGATATCCGGATTCTTGGATTTTAAATATTCGCCAACGCCTGTGATGGTTCCGCCTGTGCCGACGCCTGCAACAAAGATGTCTACTTTTCCATCGGTCTGATCCCAGATCTCCGGACCTGTGGTGCTGCGGTGGGCAGCCGGGTTGGCTGGGTTGATGAACTGGCCTAATACGACAGCGCCTGGAATCTCATTTTTCAGCTCTTCTGCTTTGGCGATGGCGCCCTTCATGCCTTTGGCTCCCTCAGTCAGAACCAGCTCTGCGCCGTATGCTTTTAGCAGGTTTCTGCGCTCCACACTCATGGTATCCGGCAGTGTAAAGATCGCACGGTATCCCTTGGCTGCAGCTACGGCTGCAAGTCCGATTCCGGTATTTCCGCTGGTTGGCTCGATGATCGTAGCTCCCGGTTTTAAGATGCCTTTTTCTTCTGCATCCTCGATCATGGATAATGCAACACGGTCTTTTACAGAACCTGCTGGGTTTAAATACTCCAGTTTTGCCAGGATCACTGCGTCCGTGACTCCGGCTTTCTTTGCATATCCATTCAGTTTCATGATCGGGGTTCCTCCGATCAGCTCCAGTGCGCTCTCTTTGATCTTACTCATAGCGATGCCCTCCTTTTATTTCCGGCGTTAAAGCCTGTGTGCTGTTTTGATGTTTTTATACTCTATTCCCTCTCTTCCAGCGCCTTGCGTATCCGCTCAAGCGCTTCGGTCAATGTCGCTCTCGGGCAGGCTACATTGATCCGCTGGAAGCCTTTGCCTTTCTCTCCGAAGATCTTGCCACTGTCTAACCATAGCTTTGCTTTATGGATGATCAGATCCTCCAGCTCTTCGACACCAAGCCCGGTTCCACGGAAATCCAGCCACACCAGATAGGTTCCCTCATGCTCAGTCATGGAAACACCAGAAAGATACTGCTCCACATACTCTTTTGTATATTCAATATTGGCAGCCACATAAGCCTTCATGGCTTCATACCACTCTTCTCCGTCAGAATATGCTGCCTCACAGCCAACCAGACCTGCCACATTCAACTGGCTGTATCCGGCCCGGTTGATCTCCTGTCTGAAGGTCTCACGGATCTGTGGATTGGAAATGAAGATGTTGGAGATCTGAAGCCCCGCCAGGTTAAAGGTCTTGCTTGGGGAGGTACAGGTGATGGTAAAATCCGCAAATTCTTTGGAAATCGCCGCAAACACCTGATGTTTTCCTTTAAATACAAAATCTGCATGAATCTCATCGCTGACAACTTTCACCTGATATTTCTGGCAGATCTCACCCATTCTTGTCAGTTCTTCTCTGGTCCATACTCTGGCTACCGGGTTGTGCGGGTTGCATAAAAAGAATAATTTCACCTGGTTGTCCCGGATCTTCTGCTCAAAATCCTCGAAATCAATGTGGTAGCGGTTGTCCTCTCCTGCGTACAGATCGCTGCTGACGATCTTTCTGCCATTGTCTGAGATCACCTCAGAGAATGGATAATACACCGGCTGCTGAATCAGCACCGCATCGCCCGGTTCTGTAAATGCACGCACTGCCATGGCAAGGGCAAATACGATACCCGGCGTCTTCACCAGCCAATCCTCTTCCACGTCCCAGTCATGGTGACGTTTCATCCAGCTTCTGACGATCTCAAAATAAGGAGTCAGCGTGTCGCTGTAACCAAAAATGCCATGTTCTACCTGTTTTGCCAAAGCATCCTGGACGTAACTGGAGGTCTTAAAGTCCATGTCTGCCACCCACAGAGGAAGCAGGTCTTTCGGCATTCCCCGTTTCTCAGCAAAATCATATTTTAAAGATTTGGTATTTCTTCTGTCTACGATCCGGTCAAAATCAAGATTTCTTTCCGCCATATAATTCCTGCTCCGTTTCTCTGAATACTTTTTCTAACTCATCGATCAGGTCTTTTGCATCTTCGATGCCCACAGACATTCTCAAGGTTGCCTCAGTGATGCCATTTTTCTCCCGGATCTCCTTCGGCACATCTGCGTGGGTCTGGGTCGTTGGGTAAGTGACCAGGGTCTCTACACCGCCAAGGCTCTCAGCGAATTTGATCATCCGTACTTTTTCCAGAATGGAAAGGGCAAATTCCTTACTCTTCAGCTGGAAGGTCAGCATCGCACCGAAGCCTCTGGCCTGTTTTTTCATGATCTCATACCCCGGATGCTCTTCCAGTCCCGGATAGATCACTTTGGTCACAGCCTTCTGCTGTTTTAACCAACCGGCAATCTGTTTTGCATTTTCCTGGGAACGCTCCATACGGATGCCCAGGGTCTTGATGCCGCGCAAGATCAGCCAGCTGTCAAACGGAGCCAGTCCGGAACCAACGGTCTTAATTAAGAAACGGAACTTCTCGCTGATGTCCTCCCGGTTGGTCACCAGAAAACCAGCCAGCGTATCGTTGTGTCCGCCTAAATATTTCGTACCACTGTGAACCACGATATCCGCACCAAGATCCAGAGGATTCTGGAAATATGGGGATAAGAAGGTGTTATCCACGATCAGCAGCAGGTCATGGCGTCTGGCGATTTCTGCCATAGCCGCGATATCGGTGACATTCATCATCGGGTTGGTCGGTGTCTCTATGTAAATAGCCTTGGTATTTTCCTTCACGAAGCTTTCCACATCTTCTTTATAGCAGTCCACACTGGAAAATTCAATGCCATTTTTGGCGGAAACATTGTGAAAGAGACGGATACTCCCGCCATACAGATCAGAATCCACAATCAGGTGATCGCCGGGCTTGAAGAGCTCCATCATCATGGTGATCGCTGCCATACCGGTAGAAAATGCGATGGCATCGATGCCATTCTCCAAAGAAGCGACCACCTTTTCTAACTGCTCTCTGGTCGGGTTCTGAAGTCTGCTGTAGTCAAATCCAGTGCTTCTGCCGACACCCATATGTGCATACGTCGCAGTCTGATAGATCGGGTAACTGATCGCACCGTAGTTTTTTATACTCTGCTCATCCTCTTCCAAATGGGTACATTTCGTATTGATTCCTCTTGCCATGATTCTTCCTCCATTGGTGCCTTGTGAATTTAATTCATACTAGCACTATAGGAATAGTATGTCAAGATCAGTTTTAGTATCATTGGTATCCTTTTTAGACTCATTGGTATCATTAGTATCATTTGAAAATATTTTAGTACCACAATACCAATTGATTCGAAAAGTCTTCCTCCAATAACCAAAAGTCAGCATAATATGTCTTGCAATTTGCAAGACAATGAATTACAATAAGATTAACAGGAGGTGTTTATAATGAAAGATTCAACTGTAAGCGCTCGCGTTGAAAATAATGTAAAACTTGAAGCAGAAGATATTCTCCAGAAACTAGGGATCCCTGTCTCTGTTGTAATTAATTCCCTTTATCGTCAGATTATTTATCATCGTGGAGTTCCATTCTCACTAACAATTCCTTCAGAGCCACGAACTATTGATGTAATGTCCGATGCTGAACTCGATACAAAACTTCAGCGTAGCTATAAGCAGTCACTTGCCAGTGAAGGTCGATCCATGAACGACGTGTTTGACGACCTGGAAAGGAGCCTTAAATAAGTGGACTCCTATGAAATCATCATTACACCAGATGCAGAAGCTGATCTCTTTGAAATCCGAGACTACATTGCGTACACTTTGTTAGCCCCAGATGTGGCACTAACTTACATTCGGGCAATTCGCACTGAAATCCAAAAGCTGACATATATGGCTTCAAGTATTGCTCCCATAGAGCGGGAACCTTGGCATTCCAGAGGAGTACGAAAGATTATTGCAAAAAACTTTTATATTTATTACCGGCTAGATCATTCATCTGGCAAGGTGTACATTTTGAATGTGATCTATGCAAAGCGTGATCAACTCAAAGCTTTAAAAGGAATGGATCTAAATAACTAATGACAAAGCAGTCCTTATCCGTAAGGGCTGTTTTCGTCTGTCATCAACCTCATGATGAATCTATTCTCCTAAGAATCCAAGCTTTTGAAAGGATCTCTGCCTTTTCGATAATCATCAGCGAGCATCTTTGCCAGGTTAATTTTCTTACACAGGACATCCAATACTTTGCTATCAATCGTATCCTTACCAACAAGATAGATATAATGGCACTTTTCCATCTGTCCAGCTCTATGAATACGAGCCTTTGCCTGTTCAAAATTCAGCATGGAATAGTCAAGAGAATAAAAAACCATAGTGCTTGCTGCTGTCAGTGTGATGCCAGGACCACCCGTGGCAATCTGTCCTACAAACACACGGCACTTTTCGTCATACTGAAATCTGTGAATCTCACTGTTGCGGTCCTTTACCCTGCCACGTACAACCGCATAACCGATCTTTTTCTCTTCCAAAAGTTCCTGGATATCATCCAGTTCCGGCACAAAGCGCGCCATGACTACAATTTTTTTATTTTCAGCTATCACCGTATCAATGATATCCGAAAGCGCATTGAGCTTTGCGTTACTTACAGCATTCACCACTCCATCGTCATCCGTCAGATGACCACCGGTAAGCTGAGATAAACGGAGCATTCGTGTGAGAATATTAGCAGTTGTCACCTCGGATTTCCCCATTTTCACATAACTGTCCGTTTCGATACTGTCATAGATTTTGGCAGCATCTTTTTCTAATTCCACGGTACGGACTTCTTCTGTAATCTCTGGAAGATTCAGGCACTCTGCCTTTGTCACACGAAACGCCACTGAATGGAGCTTTTTTAGAAAATCATCCATCGTCCATTTACGGAAGATCAATGTATGATTGCCATATCCGCCCATGTCAAAATACCGATTACAAAAGGCATAAAACGACATTCCAAAAATCTGTGGATTAAGAAAACGGTACTGTGAAAAAACGTCAAGCTCTCGATTTGTAATGACCGTTCCGGTGAGAAGCAGCTTGTACTTTGCTTTATCACCAATGTGCTGCATTCCCTGGCTCTGCTTCGAGCGATTCTCCTTCAGCTTATGAGCCTCGTCCGCAATCACAAGATCCGGATTGTAGGCCAACAGTTCTTTTTCCAACCGCCATGCTGATTCATAATTCACGACCACAACCTGCAGCCCCTCTTCTGGGAGTTTGGTGAGCTGTTCCTTTTTCTTTGCAACTGTTCCTTTCAGAATGGCCAGCGAATATGGAAAATCTGCAAATTTAGCAAATTCCTCTTCCCATACCCCAAGGATGGAAAGCGGCGCAACCACCAACACACGGTTGATCTTTCCGTATTGATACATGCAGCCAGAAACAGCAATGCTCACGATCGTTTTCCCAGTTCCCATTTCCATAAGTAAGGCTGTGCCACGGCTTTTAAGTTGGTTATCAAATACTCCGAATTTATCGCAGGCAAAGGCAAATGCTTTTTTCTGATGCTCATACGGAGTTGCCTTAATCGGCATCAAGAGTTCAATATTCTTATTCATTTCCGTCACCTCGCATTTCTCTGATCTCAATGCCCTGCACGGTTTCGCCCGGTGTCAGAACAAGAACCTCACAGAAATCTCCGAAGAGAAAGGTGAGCAGCTTTTTCGGAATGCTCCTGTGTTCACTCTGCAGGACTTCCTGCTTATTTCCGTTTTTGTCTGCAATATTGATACGCACTTTGTGTTTTAATCTCATGGATTCGTCCTCCTTTTTATCCGATCTGCTTTGCTGCGTAGGATGGATGTATTTCCTTCCTCGCTCACTACCGAAAAATTCAACCCTCTAAAAAGGGGAGGTCGGGGAGGACTCCGACCTCTGGATCTGTCGCCGGTCATGGCTCAATCCTGTTTGGAGGATTTGCGGCGTTTCACACGCTCCACACCAAAGGACTTAGCGACCTTGTCGATGATTTTATTTTTGCGGTTGGTCATTGCCTGAGCTGTCGGCAACTTGCCTGTCTGCTCGGCTTCGGTCTGGCGAATCTCCTCAAGCTGTGTACCCTCACCGAAGTGGCTATAAAACAACTCCTGCTGTGCTTCGGTGCAACCCTCGTTGATGATGCGGCGCACCTGTGCCACCTGGGGATTCTCCTGCTCCGGCTCGGAAAATAAGATGTTTTCAGGATTACTGCGCTTGTCGGCAAGTTCGTCCCACGGATCGATCGCATCCTCGTTATCCGGGTCAGCCTTATAACTTGATAGCTTGGTATCAAACAGTGGATCACGCTGTTCGCTCTCATAGCGATCCTGCAAATCCATGTCGTGGTCAGATTCATCAAGAAAAATTGTCCACTCTTTCGACAAATCTTTACCGACTTCGAGTTTCTGCGTGATCATACGCCCTGTATCGATGTCTAAAACCTCAAAACAGTAATATTTTCCGTCTGCTGTCAGATAGCAGGCACGGTTAGGGTTATAGCCGCTCTTGCGTTTCTTTGTTTCGTTGCTCTTCATTGCGTTGTGTCCTTTCCGTCCGAGTGGTACGGAGGGACACAAAAAGAGCCTGCGGTTGAAGATGACCACAGGCTCCGATAGCCGAAAATAGGCGCACGAAAGCAACGGTGGGAGCATCTTCATTCCAAACACAGCCTTTATTGCTGTGTTCAAAACTCTTATGTCTCCCTCCGTCCTTAAGCGCTATTCGGACTAAGAGATTGATGTTGATAAAGCAGGTTTAAACGATTTGCGAATTTGTATATGCGTTCGCATGATTTCTTTACAAAAATGTAGAATTGCAGTTTAAAGTGTGGTATTCTAAAAAGTAGATTTACACTTTGATTAATTTACGTGTTCCACCTTCGTTGTCCATATCTGCTTTACACTTACCATTCTACTAATTCGCCTTTTTCAAAAAGCGGACTGGACGGACACATTCGGACAAGTTCGGACAAACACTTTTTAGACAGGAGGTACCTACAGAACATGGTCTTTTCTGAATATGCTACAGGTCTTTCGCCATTCCTTTCGTTTGGTAAATCTGACTACGATTTTTTCACAGAACTTATTGGGAATTTCATAAAGGATGCTGCTATGGATGCCTGTAAAATTTTGAAGCGGAAGGATGATACGAAATACCGCTATATCCGTGGTGATCGTCTTATCAAATCCAACGATGCACAATATCTTTATAATCATAGAGACATAGACAAATTTACTAAGTGGCTTGGTGATCGAATGGATGACTCTGATTCATTTGAGAACGTTGCGGATTGGCTTCATAAGAATGGAATAGATACCAAGGAACCGGATTCTGCATGTGCTGAGCTTTTAGCGAGTATTTTTCTTGACTCCTCCAAAGGTTCTAAATCCGATCAAGCCGATCAGGAATCTGCAATCGATATGCAGTTAATCGAAGATATACAGAAAAAAATTGAGTTGCTTCCTCGCCCGGCAGATGTGCCAGTGCCAAAGGAAGCAACTCAA
>ERZ856578.2574-NODE-2574-length-29593-cov-3.100386_pt1 | contig 29593 bp, 30 predicted proteins | sample MGYA00514384_ERZ856578 | MGnify/ENA primary metagenome ERZ856578 (study PRJEB29103, sample SAMN06111958) | human gut metagenome | biome: human gut; feature: ankylosing spondylitis patient; material: healthy_person | host: Homo sapiens | place: China:Hangzhou... | reverse complement strand
ATAACAAAAATCATTTAGAAAAGGAATAGTTTTTTCTCTTGTTTTCTTTTTCATGACCCCGGTTCAAAAAAATTCCTTCAGCAGACTTATCGCTGTGTCCTCTAAAAATAGCTGCATTTTATAAGATTTTGCTTGACTCTATTCTTAGAATAGAGCTTACGATAACAGTATATCTTCAGGGAAATGGAACTTTTATAAAAACAATGAACAGGGGAGTGCTTTCATGTTGGAAACGATCTCTACGCGCAGTGCACCAACTGCAATCGGACCATATTCCCAGGCGGTTGTAGCAAACGGCTTTCTGTTTGCCTCCGGACAAGTGGCTCTGATTCCTGACACGGGAGAAATTTCTGGTACAACCGTTGAGGAGCAGGCCGAGCGCTGTTGTCAAAATGTGAAAGCGATTCTGGAGGCGAAGGGGCTAACCCTAGACGATGTCGTAAAAACCACCTGCTTTTTAGCTGATATGAAGGACTTTGCGGCATTTAATACAGTATATTCCAAATATTTTGTCACAAAACCCGCGCGTTCTTGTGTTGCTGTCCGGGAACTTCCCAAGAGCCTGTTATGCGAAATTGAAGTGATTGCAGCATGCAAATAATTCGTAAATTTTGATCAGGGGAAATGGAGGAAGGCTATGATGAGAGATATGGTGGAAATCCGCTGGCATGGTCGGGGCGGACAAGGGGCGAAGACGGCCTCTTTGCTGCTGGCGGACGCAGCGTTCAACACGGGGAAGTACGTTCAGGGTTTTCCGGAGTATGGCCCAGAGAGAATGGGGGCACCGATCACCGCCTATAACCGGATTAGTTCGGAGCGGAGTACGGTCCATTCTAATATCTATTTTCCAGACTATGTAGTAGTTGTGGATGAGACGCTCCTCTGTGCTGTGGATGTAACCGCCGGTCTAAAACAAGAGGGCGCCATTGTGATTAATTCCGGCAAATCTCCCGCGGAGCTGCGGCCGCTGCTAAAGGGTTATGAGGGGCGGGTGTGCACAATCAATGCGGGTAAAATTAGCGAGGAGGAGCTGGGAAAAAACTTTCCCAACACACCGATGCTGGCCGCTATCGTAAAGGTATCCGGCGTCATCGGCTAGGAGGAGTTTATACAGGATATGAAGAGCTCCTTTCAGCATAAATTTGCCAGCAAGCCTCAAGTCATAGAGGGAAATATGCGGGCGCTGAAAAGATCTCTGGAGGAGGTGCGGGTAGGATGAGCTATCTTGCAAGGGATATGACACCGCATGTAACCTGGCGGGATATTACCCCAGGGTGCAACATCTATGAGGGAGGTACGTCCTGCACGGTGGAAACGGGGGATTGGCGGACATTGAAACCCGTGATCGACTGGGGAAAGTGCAAACAGTGCCTTTTGTGCGCGCCGGTATGTCCAGATATGTCCATCCCTGTCAATCAGAATGGAAAACGGGAAGACTTTAATTATTTTTTCTGTAAAGGCTGCGGTATTTGTGCAAATGCCTGCCCCTTTGGGGCGATCACGATGATCAAAGATGAGAAGTAGGGAGGTGAAAGGGACTATGGGTATTCGAGAGAGGATTTCCGGTAATGAGGCAATCGCTTATGCCATGAAGCAGATCAATCCAGATGTGATGGGGGCTTATCCTATTACACCATCCACGGAGATTCCCCAGTATTTCTCAACATATGTGGATAATGGCGAGGTGGACACAGAGTTCATCGCTGTGGAGAGTGAGCATAGCGCCATGTCCACCTGCATTGGCGCGGAGGCCGCCGGCTGCCGAGCCATCAGCGCAACTTCCTCTTGCGGCCTGTGCTATATGACGGAAATGCTGTATGTGGCGGCGAGTGACCGCTTGCCCATTACTTTAGCGGTTTCCTGTCGGGCTTTAAGCGGTCCGATCAACATCAACAACGATCACTCTGACGCCATGGGGGTTCGGGACGCCGGCTGGCTGATGCTGTTTGCGGAGACGAACCAAGAGGCCTACGACAACTACCTGCAGGCCATGCGGATTGGCGAGGCGGTTGGACTTCCCATTATGGTTTGCCAAGACGGGTTTATTACCTCTCATGCGATTGAAAATATTGAGCTGGTAGAGACGGAAAAGGTGCGGCAATTTGTGGGGGAGTACAAGCCTAGGCATTATCTGCTGAACCCTGACGAACCGATGGCCGTGGGTGCCTACGCAACACCCGTATACTATATGGAGGCCAAACGACAGCAGGCCCAGGCCATGCTGGACGCTAAGGAAGTCATCCGCAAGGTTGGCAGGGAATTTGGCGAAATGACCGGGCGGCCCTATGACCTGATTGAGAGGTATCAGATGGAAGACGCCGAGACAGCCATCGTGATCATTGGGTCTTCTGCTGGAACAGCCAAGGAGGCCATCCGGCTCCTGCGGACGCAGGGAAAACAAGTGGGCCTGATCAAAGTCCGTGCTTTCCGCCCCTTTCCTGCTGAGGAGATTGCGGCGGCGCTGAAAAACGTAAAAGCCTTTGCTGTCATGGATAAGGATGACAGCTTTAATGCCCACTGTGGTCCCATGTTCGCGGAGGTAGCAGCCAGTCTGTACGCGGCGGCTGTTAATCAACCAAAGGGCATCAACTATATCTATGGCTTGGGCGGACGGGACGTGCGGGTGGAAAGCATACAGCATGTATTCACGGAGCTGGAGCGGATCGCGGTTACAGGTGAGGTAGGGGAAACCTACCGCTATCTGGATGTCCGGGAATAAGGAGGGAATCGTCATGGCCTATAATCTAAAAGAAAACTTAATGAGGGAGGATCGCCTGTCTGGTGGACACAGGATGTGTGCGGGCTGCGGTTCCCCCATCGCGGTGCGAACCGTATTGCGCTCGCTTAAGCCGGAGGACAAGGCGGTGGTATGCTCTGCCACCAGCTGCCTGGAGGTTTCCACCTTCATGTATCCATACACGGCATGGAAGGACAGCTTTATCCATAATGCGTTTGAAAACGCGGCGGCCACGATCTCCGGCGTAGAAACCGCATATCGGGCGATGAAAAAACAGGGAAAGCTGGATGAGACATACAAATTCATCGCCTTCGGCGGTGACGGAGGGACTTATGACATTGGGTTTCAAAGCCTGTCCGGCGCCATGGAGCGAGGACATGATATAGTATATGTGTGTTACGACAACGAGGCGTACATGAATACAGGAATTCAGCGCTCCTCTTCCACGCCGCACTTTGCGGATACAACGACGACACCGGTGGGAAAGGTTGTCCCCGGCAAGCCGCAGCATAAAAAGAACCTGACAAAGATCATGGTGGCCCATGGGATTCCCTATGTTGCACAAACCACCTTTATCGGGAATTTCAAGGATATTACAGAGAAGGCGCACAAAGCCATCTATACGGATGGCCCGGCTTTTCTGAATGTAATGGCGCCATGTCCCCGGGGATGGCGATACCCTAGCGAGAAGTTGATGGAGGTCACCAAGATGGCAGTGGAGACCTGCGTATGGCCGCTGTACGAGGTAGTAGAAGGCAAATACACGCTTAACTATATACCGAAGCAGAAAGTACCTGCCAGCGAGTATTTTAAGATGCAGGGAAGGTTTGCCCATATGTTCAAGCCCGGCAACGAGTGGATGATAGAGGAAGCACAAAAGGAAGTCGACAGAAATTGGGAGGAGCTTCTAATTCTTTGCGACCAATAGACGGGAGTATCAAGCAGAAATAGGTGTGCAATATGAATATCTATGAGTCCGCAGAGGACTATTTGGAGGCTATCTTAATTCTAAAAGAGCGCATTGGTGCTGTACGATCTATAGACATTGCACGCGAAAAAAACTTTTCAAAACCCAGTGTAAGTGTTGCAATGAGGCGGCTACGGGAAAATGGATATATTCAAATGGAGCACGACGGCTACATTACGTTACTGCCTGCGGGCCTTGAAATTGCACAGCGCATCTATAAACGCCATCGTTTACTGTCACAATTTCTAGAGCATCTGGGTGTGAGTCCCCAAAATGCCGTGGCAGATGCCTGCAAAATAGAACACGATATTAGTACAGAATCCTTTGAAAAGCTGATGATTTTTGCAAAAAAACACCAACTATTAGATGAAGATTTTTAAAAATATGAATATCACAAAAACAATATTAATGGAGGTACATCAAAATGGAAAAACACGTATTTGAGCTATTAAACGATCAGATCAACAAAGAACTTTATTCCGCCTATTTATACTTGGACATTGCCAATTATTATGATGACAAGGGGCTGGATGGCTTTGCCAACTGGTATGAGATTCAGGCTAAAGAGGAAATGGACCATGCAATGCTGATCTATCACTATCTGCACAATAATGATCAATCTGTCACACTGAAAGAGATCGCCAAGCCCGATAAAATCTTTACAGATTTGATGGGGCCCCTCAAAATTGCCCTTGAACATGAAAAATACGTGACATCACTGATTAACAACATTTATGCTGCTGCTCAGGGCGTGAATGATTTCCGGACGGTTCAGTTCTTAGACTGGTTTATCAAGGAACAAGGCGAGGAGGAAAAGAGCTCTGCAGACCAGATTACAAAAATGGAGCTGTATGGTGGGGATGCCAAGAGCCTTTATATGTTAAACAGCGAGCTGCTGAACCGAACCTATTCCGCGCCATCCCTGACATTATAAGTGGATATCGGCGGGGGCTGATTGCAGCCGATTAAAGTGCGTTTCAAAGGCGCCGCAGATACAATTTGGATATGGAACCGATGGCAAGCCCTCTGTACGAAGAACCGAAGTGAATATGGTTCGCGAAGGTGCGGAGCAGAAAAGAAGATTGCCAAAGTACAGCAACGGACAAGGTATCGCTAAGTGATACCTTGTCCTGCTTATTGGAGCGGATACCTTATACATTGCTGTTTTGCCATGCTGACGTGGGTGGTTTGCAGCTATGCTAGGCTGATAGATATCTGCGTTTCCGGCGGTGTTATATATGGGAACGGTTAAGTGATCAAACCCGCCAAGCAGCAATCAAGTTCCCTCTGCATGATGTTGACAGAATATTGAACCCCACCTTACACAGATTTAAATTTGGAAGGAAATATGACATGATCCTTGTATTGCTAAAAAACAATTCTCCATGAAAAATTCACAATCCCATGTTATACTGCAACGTGGTGATTGCTTGTGAAAAAAATCTTAATCATAGAAGATGAGCCGGATATTCAGGAGCTGCTCTGTGCCTACCTCCGGGATGCCGGGTATGAAACAGCTACCGCGGGAGACGGCGTGACGGCTCTGACGCTGTTTCAATCACGCTCCTTTGACTTGGTGCTCCTGGACATCCTGCTGCCGAAAATCGACGGCTTTGGAGTCTGCGAACTGATCCGCCGGAGTTCCCAGGTCCCGATCCTGATGCTTACGGCCCTGGACGGAGAAGAACAGCAGCTCCGGGGATTTGGCCTGGACATTGACGACTATGTGACAAAACCCTTTTCCATGCCCGTTCTGCTGGAGAAAATCCGGGTGATTCTGCGCCGGAATACCGGCGCGGCGGAGAGCTGCCTGCGCTACCGGGATCTGACCATGCGGCTGGACGCCAGAGAGGTCCTTCTGGAGGGCCGTCCCCTGGAGCTAACCGCCCGGGAATTTGAACTGCTGCACACCTTTTTGGCCGCGCCGGGGCGTGTGTTTACCCGGGAAATGCTGCTGGCCAAGCTCTGGGGCTATGACTTTTTCGGGGACGAACGGGTGGTGGACAGCCACATTAAGAACCTCCGACATAAGCTGGGGCGGGGATATATCGAGACTGTGAGAGGAGTGGGGTATCGTGCTGCGAAGGAAAATCAGTGAGAGTTTGACCGCACGCATCTTTCTCATCACTGCATGGGTCCTGCTTGGCGCCGGAGGCGTCACCTTCGGGCTGGTTGCACTGGCCGCGCCAGTTACCTATACCACAGTGATCAACGACGATTTGACGCGGCAGGTAGACGACCTGCTGGGCGATCTGGCGCGATCCTCTTTTGAGGACTGCGGGCCGCTGCTGGATGCGTTTATCCGCACCACTGGGGCGAGCGCTGCATTGTTGGGGCCGGACGGGGAGATCGCCGCCACGGGCTCCCTGCTTGCCGCCCAGTCCCTGCGCGAAAATGACCCGACGATGGTTGGCGCAGCTTCTGAGTGCATTGTGACTTCCGTGGATGATACGGCGGCTGTTGCTTGGGAAACTGGGACGGCAGAAGCGGAGGGCATGGTGAGCGTCACCATGTCTGAACAGGACGCGATGCTGGTCGACGTGCGGTTTGCCGACCAGCAGGAGCTCTACTCCCTCTGCGTCACGCCCCGTATTGAGGCGGAAAATGTGGCGGTACGGGCGTTGATTCAGATGGCGCCATGGCTGCTGCTGACACTGCTGGCGTTTTCCTTGCTGTGTGCGTTGGTCTACTCCCGGTACATCACCCGCCCCATCGTTCGGCTCAGCGGCATTGCCGGCAAGATGGCGGAGCTGGACTTTACCTGGGAGTGCGGGGAGGAGCGCCGGGACGAGATTGGAAAGCTGGGCCGCAGTTTGGATGAGATGTCCCGGCGGCTGTCCACGGCCCTGCGGGAGCTGGAGAACGCCAACCACGCCCTGCGGGGAGAGGTGGAGCAGGAGCGGGAACTGGACCGCCAGCGGATGGCCTTCTTCTCCGCGGCCTCCCACGAGCTGAAAACACCTGTCACCATTTTAAAAGGCCAGCTCTCCGGTATGCTGGAGGGGGTGGACGTGTACCGGGACCGGGACAAGTACCTGCTGCGCTCTCTCCAGGTCACGGGGCGGATGGAGAATTTGATTTCGGAGATGCTGGAGATCTCCCGCATGGAGACCGGGACGGCGGCGATCCGCCGGGAGCCTGTAACGCTGTCCGGCCTGTTGGAACGGCAGCTTGCCCTGGACGCGGAATTGCTGGAACAGCGCGGGCAGCGCCTCGCGTCCACCCTGACGCCGGGAGTTCTGGTGGGCGGGGATGCCTCGCTGCTGGGCAAGGCCGTTGAAAATCTGCTTTCCAATGCATCCCTTTATTCCCCGCAGGGCGCGGAGATCCGGGTATGGTGCGGGAGAGCGGAGGAACATCCGGCGCTGACGATAGAAAATACCGGCGTCCATATCAGCCAGGAGGCGCTGCCCCACCTCTTTGAGGCGTTTTACCGGGAGGAGGGCTCCCGGAACCGCGATACCGGAGGCAGCGGCTTGGGGCTTTATCTGGCGCGGATGATTCTGGAGCGGCACGGCGCCGTCTGCACATTGGAGAACACAGAGGCTGGCGTACGGGCAACGGTTCTCTTTCCTCCTTTTTAACCTGTTGAGGCGCCGTTTTGCCCGAGACGCCGATGTGGGGCAACAGCAGGTTGCTTGCCTGGGCGTATAAGGGGTGCTACAATCAGAAATCAGGAAAGGTGGGACACGGCTATGGAAACGAAAACAGCAATTTTGGAATTGAGGAAGCGGCGGCACTGGTCACAGGATGAATTGGCTGAAAAATTGGCGGTCACTAGGCAGGCTGTTTCCCGCTGGGAAAATGGTGAGACGGTTCCCAACACGGACACGCTGAAATTGATGGCTCAGATATTCGAGGTGTCTGTGGACTACCTGCTGGGGCAGCCTGCACAGCTTTGCCAAAGCTGCGGCATGGTTCTGAGAGATGATGGCGACAAAGGAACCGAGCGCGATGGAAGTACTTGCGAGGAGTACTGTGCCTTCTGTTATCAGCGAGGGGCCTTTGTCCGGGAGCTGACGATGGAGGAATTGGTGGAAAGCAATCTGCTTTTCTTGGAGGAATGGAACCGGGAGAATGGGCTGCATTTGACCAGGGAGGAGGCAAGAGCCGGACTCCTGGAATTTTTGCCAACGCTGGCGAGATGGAAAAAATGCGGAGAGGAAGGGCCTTCGTCTCCGCTGGAAGAGCCGCAGGAGCAAAGAGGGAGAGACATGAACTGTCCCTGAAATCCGAACAGGCCGGGCCTTGAACGCTTTTTCAAGGCCCGGCCTGTTTGCGCCGCTTCTTGGGGGAGGCGGCGCTGCCTTCACAAAAAGCACACAATTCCTCCAAACGCTCTCCATATGGGCCTGGTAGCCTCTTTTTGAAATCCAGACAGAAAGGACGCCAACCTATGCAAATGGAACTTCAGAATTTGAGTATGACCTATCCCAGCGGAAAACAGGCGCTGCACCAGATCAATCTTGCGCTGAAGGCCCCCAGTCTGATCGGGCTCCTGGGTCCTAACGGCGCAGGAAAATCCACACTGATGAAGCTGCTGGTGGCCGCACTGGTGCCGACACAGGGACGCATCCTGATAGACGGCCGCCCATTGGAGCAGGAGGAGCGGCAGCTGAAAGCCAGACTCGGCTATCTTCCACAGGACTTCGGGCTGTTTGACGAGCTCACGGTGGCACAGTTCCTGGATTATATGGCGGCCCTGAAAGGGCTGCGCAATGCCAGGGCCGCCGTTCAAAAGGCGATTCAGTCCGTAAACCTAGCGGAGAAAGCCAACGCCAGAATCCGCACCCTGTCCGGAGGCCAGCGCCAGCGGGTGGGGCTTGCCCAGGCCCTGCTGGGAGATCCGGCCTTTTTACTGTTTGACGAACCCACGGTGGGCCTGGACCCGGAGGAGCGCATTCACTTTCGGAACCTCTTCTCCCAGAAGGCCCAGGACCGCCTGGTGCTGCTCAGTACGCATATCATTGAGGACGTGCAGTCGGTATGCGGCCAGCTGGTTGTGATGAACCATGGAAGCATTTTGTTCACCGGCACGCCGGAGCAGCTGATCCAGTCCGCCGCGGGGCATGGAGGGGTCTTTTGGGAGCAGGAGGCCGTCCGGGACCCGGGCCTGCACATCACGGCCCGGGTCAACACCGGCCAGGGTATCCGCTGCCGGGCGGTGGCGGATACGCTCCCGGCCGGCGCACAGCCGGCGGAACCCACCTTGGAGGACGCCTACCTCTATTTCATCTCAAGGGAGGCGGCACAGTGAAAGCGATTCCTCTGTTCTCTCTGGAGCTGCGGCGGCTCCTTCTCAGCCGCCTGACCTGGCTGATTGCTCTGCTGACCCTTCTCTCCCCTTTGGCGGGACTCACGCTCTACAAGCCGGCCAGCGCCGGGACGATGCTCTCCATGTATTTGGCAAATCCGGCCCTGGCCGGCGGCGCGGCGGGGGGAGTTCTCTTCGGCCTGCTGGCGGTGTTTGAGCTGGACCGGGCAAACAGATGCCGGGTGGATGTGCTGGTGGACGCGGCGGTTTCTCCCCTGCGCATGGCTCTGGTGCGGCTGCTGGCGCTGATGAGCGCGGCGGCGCTGACGCTGTGCCTGGCTATGCTGGTTTGGCTCCCCGTCAGCCGGGGGCTGATCGGCGCTGTCTTTGACGGCGCGGAGTATCTTTTGGCGTATGCCCTCTTCATGGGACTGGCCCTCCCGCTGGGGATTCTCGCCGCTTCCTCCGCTTATCAGTTCGCCAGGCGGGCGGATTTGTCCCTGGTGGCGCTGGCGGTTTTTGCGGGGCTGAGCCTGAGCGTTTGGGCGGACGACTGGCAGCTTTGCTGGCTGAACCCCTGCGTCTGGGCGCTGTCCGACGACTTTTCCAACTTCCGAATCTTCCGGTCTGTGGCCTGGATGCGCCTGACCTGGCTGGCGGCTCTAACCGGGGTCTGGGTTCTCTCCTGGCTTTGCATCCGGCAGTATGGGAAGGGGCTTCTCGGCTCCCTGGCCCGGAGTGTCCGGCGAGTTTACCGCCCGGTGATCGCTTTGGCGCTTCTGGCCTGTTCCGGCACGGCCTATGCCGCCCAGCCCATGGTGGATCAAAGCAATCCGGACCAAACCGTGATGTCTTTTTACGACCTCCCGTATCTGGATGGGGTGGTCTGCTCCGGCCGGGCCGCCCAGGTGTTTCCGGACACTGCCGCCGGCACAGTCTCCGGCCGGGCGTCCTATCAATTTCACAATACCTCCGGCCGGGAACAGACGGTGGCATTTGGCGTGAATCCCGGCTATGAGGTCTCCTCTGTGCAGGCAAACGGCAGGGACGTCCCGTTTTCTGTGGGAGAGTATCAGGAGTATAATGAGGCAATGCTGAAGGCCCATATCCCAGCGGATGAGGACGTGGAGCTGGTGGTGGAGTATGGCGGCTTTCCGCGGGAGGACCGCAACATCTCTGTGATGCAGGGCGGTGCAGAGATAAGCGATGAGTATCTCTGCCTGGAAAATGCGGCCCTGTCGCCCCGCCTTTTCAATGTGCTGCCGGACGAGGGAATGTGGCCCACCACGATTGAAATCACCCTACCCGGCTCCATGACAGCCATTCCCTTTGGGGCAAGTCGGGCGGAGGCGGTGACCGAGCACCAGGACGGCACCATTACCTGGCGCTATGAGGACAACGGCACCGGAGGCATCCTGTATGCAGGCGATTACATCCGGGAGGACATTCAGGCCGGCGGCATTGCCATTGAGCTCTATTACGGGCGCAAGCATCAGACTGTCATGGAGGCTGCCGGGGCGGCGGACGCAGTGAGAACCGTGGCGGGCTACTGCACGGAGCACTACGGCCCATTGTCCTTTGAAGCCGGCGGAACCCTGAAGCTCATTCAGAGCCGGGTTGCGGGCGGCGGCTATGCCTCGGATGGAGCCAGTCTGCTGGACGAGGCGGATTTTACTGCCGTCAATCTGAGCGATGACGGCAAAGGCACTGTTCCAGGCGAGGTGATGATCCACGAGCTGGTCCACCAGTGGTGGGGGCTGGGGAACATGTTTGATGTTTCGGCGGGCCCCTGGTCGGCGGAGGGCCTGACGGTTTACACGACCTACCGCATCGTGAAGGACCTTTATGATGAGGACTATGCCCAAAAGAACTATGTGGAATCGTGGCGGCAGGCGGTGGACGATTACAATCTGAATTTCTACGTCCGCAACCCAGAGTATCTGGCGGCTCTGCCGGAGGAGCAGCGGTTGGAAATCACGGGAAGCCTTGCCTTTGTGCGGCAGTACTGCGAGATGCCGCTGAAAATTTTGAAGGCGGAGGAGTTGGTCGGCGGAGAGGAAGCCATGGACCGGATTCTGCACGATTTGTTCAACCGGGAGCTGGACCCGATGTATCCCTACCTTACCTATCAGGATTTCTTGAGCGCCTGCGGGCTGACGGAGGAGGATCTGGACCTTGCGTAAAATTTTTTGTTATGAGTTGCGGCGCCTGCTGTGGAATCGTTTTTTTCTGGGAATTGCGCTGGCGCTTTTGTTCTATGGCTGGCAGGTGCTGGGCGGGGTGACCATATTGGGCGTGTCCCATACGGCCCCGTTCTCGCCCTGGAGCTTCGGGGACTATTTGAGCCGGATGCTCCCCTTGTTATGGATTGGCGCGCTGTTTTTTCTGACCTTTTTCACCTCGGACAAAGCCCGGCGGGCGGCGGTGCTTACCAATGCTACACAAATGCCGCCAAACCGCTACGCGCTTGCCCGGTGTGCCGCCGCTTTGCTGGGGACCGGACTGCTGGCGCTTTGCTGTCTGGCAGAGGCCGCCGTGTTCTACAAGCAATATTTTGACTGGCACGAGTGGGAAACCCTGCTGATTCCAGCACTGATCACGCTGACTCCCCCGCTGGTGTTTTCCCTGGGGAGCGGATGGCTGCTGGGGCAGTACCGGCCCTGGCTGATTTACGTGTGGATGGCGGCTCCGCTCCTGTGCGCGGCACTCCCACTTCCGGAAGTGCTGGGACTCTGGAACGGAAGCTTTTTCACGGAATACCCGCTGAGCCTGGGAACGCTGGACCCGGCGTTTTCTGTGCCGCCGGCCTCCATGCTGGCGCAATGGGGATTGCTTGGGGCCGGCACCGGACTGTTGGTCTTTCGACCCGGAAGAGAGCCATAAACTGGAATATGAGGGCCTTCGCCCATCTGCTGGCGCAAATCTCGCTCTTTTACTATATAAAGTTTCTGGCAGTTTGCTGCTTTTTTTCGTATGGCTTGCCAGGGCGCATTCACACCGCGGATATGGTGGGAATCATCATGGACGGAGCCGCAGGAGAGCTGATGTCTCTGGAATTTTGAGAGTGGAGGAGAGCCCGCAGACTAGGGAGCATGCCAATACGGAAAGCATGGAGAGCTGACCGCCTGGTATCATCACATATTTTCCCGCAAGAACATGGCAAAACCCAGAGCATGCAATATTCGCATGCTCTGGGTCTCTTTTTAATGTTGGAGATTTGAAATGAGGTCGTCCGACAGACGTTCGAGGACACCCAGATCCCAGGCCATCTGAAGAAGGGTATAGCGCGGGCGGACCTCCTTGGCGTACAGAAGGGTATCTCTGAGAAGCCGCCCGTCCACCCCAATCTCCTCCGGCAGACAGGGGGACTGCAGGGACCGCAGCAGCTCCATCACCTCGGCGGAGCCAGGCAGCTCCGCCAACAGAGCCGTGATCTCCTCCCAGTGGGACTGTATGGCGTCGATCCGGGCCAGGCGCCCGGCAGATTCATTCTTCCGCGACGCCTCCTCCAGGGCAATCACACCCTCCGCCGCCGGGCCGTATGCACGGTGGATGGCCCGCTCCCATGCCTCCGGGGAATAGGACCGGGCGGACTCCCTGGCGGCGTCAAAGTCCACCTTCGTGCCGCGGAGCTTTTCCGCCAGCTTCAATACCAGCACCGTGGCCACGCCCACCTGAGTCCCGTGGGGAACTGGCCGCAGACCCCGTTGCTCAAACCACATCTCCCAGTAATGGGACATATGGTGCTCGCAGCCGGAGGCCGGCCTGGAGTTCCCATACAGGCTCATGGCAACCCCCGTTAATACCAACCCCTCCATAATCTTGCCAAGGACCTCCGGATCGCGGTCCTTGGCCTTTCCCGCGTCTTTCAGAACGTTTTGGACGCAGCTTTCCACCAGCCCCGCGATGTTTTCGCAGTAATGCTCGCGGTTGATCAGCCTTGACAGCTTCCAGTCGCAAAGGCAGGTGAACTTTCCCAGAAGGTCCCCCAGGCCGGCGGCGATCATGCGGTAGGGAGCGTTCTTCAAAATCTCGGTGTCTCCAAGGATGACGGTGGGAGTCTGGGCCTGGAAGGTGGTTTTCAGGCTGTTGACATTGATGGCCGCGATGGAGGAGGCAAAGCCGTCCATGGGCGCGGCGGTGGCCACGGTGAAAAAGGGCCGGCCCATGCGGTGGCTGAAAAAGCGGGTCATATCGTTGATGGCGCCGGTTCCAACAGCCACACACAGGTCGCAGTCTGCGGGCATGTGGATGAGGAGCTCACCGACGGTGGCCTCGTCAAAGCCGACGTGGGTGAGGACTTGCGTCTGCGCATGGCATCCGGCTGCGGAGAGCACCTCTGCGCAGCGCTTTCCGGCGATCTCATAGGTAACAAGGTCGCAGATCAGGTAGGGGTGCTGAAAGCCCAGTTTTTCTACATAGGCGGGCAGATCCTCAATGGCATCTTTCCGGATGCTCACGGCCTTCAGGGGGGCGTAGTGCTCCCTCCCGCACCCACAGGTGAGAGGCCGATCAAGGTAATCGGCCAATTCCCTTGCTTCCTTTGGCATCTTCATATTGGCGCTTCCATTCTTTCAAAATTTTTGCAGCAGAAACTTCGCGGTACAGCATGGCGTCACCACCACTTGATGGCGTTTTCCACGTGAATCCGGTTTTCAATAAACTCCGGAGAGGCAATATCCCGGGGCCGCGGCATATGCAGGGACAAGTCCTCCTTGACACTGGCGGGCTTGTTGGTGAGGATCAGCACACGGTCAGCCAGATAGCAGGCCTCCTCCACATTGTGGGTAATAAACAAAACCGTGCTGCCCAGTTCCCGCCAGAGGCGAATCACCTCGTCCTCCAGGTAAAACCGGGTCTTGATGTCCATTTGGCCATAGGGCTCGTCCATCAGCAGCAGGTCTGGCTCCATGGCAAATGCGCGGCCGATGACCACTTTCTGCTCTGTGCTGACAGACAACTCGTGGGGGTACTGCTTCCGGCTTTTGCTCAGGCCCATCAGCTCGATGATCTTGTCCGTCTGCGCCTTGATCCTGTCTTTTGTCCAGCCCTTGAGCTTCATGCCAAAGGCGATGTTGTCCTCCACCGTGAGCCACGGCATGGCGGAGGGCTCCTGAAATACAAAGGATAAATTGTGCTTCTTGGGGTCCGCGGGCTCTCCGTCAATCAAAATCTCACCCGAGGTAGGTGGAATCAGGCACGTCAGCGTGTTGAGAAAGGTGGTCTTTCCGCAGCCGGTGGGTCCCACCACACAGACGAACTCTCCCCGGTTGATGTTGAAATTGCAATTTTTTAAAACCTCAAGGGAGCCAAAATTTTTGCAGAGGCCTCGCACCTCAACTTTATAGTCACTCATGTTTTCGCCCCCTCATTCCAGCATCAGCTCTTCATTGGCTGCAATTTCCTGGCGGATGCGCAGGAATTCCTCTGACACATGGCTTCTTGGCCGGGTAAGGTCTTTGAGGTCATAGACCCGTTTCACCCTGGCGGGACGCTCCGTGAATTGAATCACGCGGTCTCCCAGTGTGACAGCCTCTTCAATGTTGTTGGTGACAAAGATGACGGTGCGCTTCTCCGTCTCCCAGATGCGGAGGATTTCCTCCTCCATGGCATACCGGGTCTGCGCGTCCAAGGCGCCAAAGGGCTCGTCCATCAGGAGGATTTCCGGATTGGCGGTGTAAGCCCTGGCAATGCCGACCCGCTGCTTCATACCGCCGGAGAGCGCATGGGGATAGGCGTTTTCAAAGCCGTGAAGCCCCACCAGGTCCAGATACTTCTGGGCAATCTCGCGGCGCTTGGCCTTGGGGACCTTCCGGTATTTCAAACCGAGCTCCGCGTTTTCCATGGCGGTCTTCCACTCGTAAAGCCCGGTTTTCTGGAACACCATGGCAATGCGCTGGTCTCTACCGGCAATTTCCCTGCCGTCAAGCTTCAAGGAACCTGATGTGGGCTTTACCAGTCCGGCCAGAATATTCAAGAAGGTGGTCTTGCCGCACTGGCCGGGCCCCAGCAGAACCAGGAACTCATTCTCACGGACCTGGATGGAGACATCCTCGATGGCATCAGTGTCCCCCTTGCTGGAGAAAAACGTTTTGGCGACATGGCTCGCCTCCAAAATTACTTTCTCTTCCATGGGCACAGCCACCTTTCTAAGAAGTCGAATCCATATGCAAACAAGGCGCCAAAAGCGCCGATCATGACCATGCCCACAATGGCGAGGGTGAGATCGTTGGCACTGCTGCCCTGCATGATGAGGAAGCCGATTCCCTCCCGGGCGCCCAGCATTTCGGAAGCCAGCAGCACCATCCAGCCGCCGCCCAGGGCTGTGCGGATGCCGGCAAAGATGGCGTTGAGAGAGCTTGGCAGCACCACATCAAAGAGCATGTCCATGCTGCGTGCTCCAAAGACCCTGCCCACCTGAAAGTTGATCTCCGGCACCATGACAACGCCCGAGTAGGAGTTGATGACAATCGGCATAAACACTCCCATGGTAATGATGGCCACGCGAGAGAACTCGCTGGTGCCAAACCACAGGGTGAACAGCGGTACCCATGCGATGGGAGGAACCGGGCGGATCACCTCAAACAAGGGCTTGAAAATGGCGCGGAAGGTCTTGTTCCAGCCCATGGCAATGCCAAAGGGAACGCCCACGGCTACAGAAAAAATCAGGGCGGTCAGCACCCGGCGCATGGAGATCCCCACATGATAGATCATGGGATGCTTGGCAATATCGCCGGACCAGATAGTGACCAAGCGCTCCAAGGCGGCAGCCGGCGTCGGCAGCGTGGTCTTCCCGCCAGACGCGATGCCCTGCCACAGCAGCAAAAACGCAATGATCAGCAGACACGGCCCAAGATAGTAAAAGAGCTTATAGAGGGCGCCGCGCTCCTCCAGCCAGGGATTTTTGGTTGTCTTCATTTCTTGGGCCTCCATTTCAGAGCCATGCTCTCCACCAGGCTGACAATGCCGGACGACACAAAGCCTAAAATTCCAATGACAATGATGCCGGCCATGATCAGTGAAACGTCCCCGAAGGAGCGGCCCATCTGGATCATGTAGCCAAGGCCGTTGGAAGAGGCCAGCATCTCCGCCGCGACGATGGTTCCCCAGGCGCTTCCCATGGAGGTTTTCAAGCCCGCGAAAATCATGGGCATGGCGGAGGGAACTCCCACCGTCCAGAAAATTTTCAGGTTGCCGGCGCCGCAGGTTTTCGCCACGTTCACCAGCGTCTGATTGGTAGAGCGGATGCCGGTATAGGTGTTCAGCACGGTGGCTACAAAGCAACCCGTGAAAATGATCACGGCTCTTGCCTCCACGCCGATTCCCAGAAACAGCAGCACAATGGGAATCCAGGCCAGGCTGGGAATAGGGCGGATCACCTCAAAGAGAGGACGGATCACCCGATCACAAAGGCGAAACCATCCCATGAACAGCCCCAGGGGAATCCCAATCACCGCGGCCAGGAGAAAGCCCAGCCAAACCACCTTGGCGCTGGCCCAAATATGCTGGAACAGCAGGCCGCCATCCGGCTTTTTATCCGTGATCTTGTTGAGAATGGTCTCCACCACACCCAGTGGAGAGTCAAAAAAGCGGGTGTTTACCAGTTGAAACTGCACCGCCAGCTGCCACAGCAGCAGCACCAGCAAAACGACCGCAACACTGATGGAGAGATATTTGAGCTTCTCCGTACGAATCGCCCGTGTCTCTGCGGCCTTTGCCTCTGCTCTGATTGTTTCATAGTCCATATCCATCATACGATCTCCTGTTTAAGAGGGCATCCCTTCCCCTGACGCTTCAGGGAAAGGGATGCCGCGTTTCACTGGTCTGAATGCGTAGACTTGTACAGCTCGATGGCTTTTTCCAGATAGCTGCAGTCCACAGCGGCGATGATGGCGTCACGGTCGGCGGCATCGCGGCTGCCGATTGCCACCTGAATGTCAAAGAATTTGGCAAATTCATTCTGCATGCCGGTCAGCCCGTTTTCCTGAACCTTGCATAGATCCTCATAAAAGCTCAGGTCACGGAACTCCGTCATTTTCTCACTGGCCAGAGCCGCCTCGACCGTGGTCTCCGTGCCAAAGTCCTCCAGCATCACCTGGGAGAACCACTCCGCGCCCTGTTCCTGGTTTGCCTCATCCCCCAGCCACAGCAGGATCTCCAAAGCGCCGGCCAGGTACTTCACCACGGTATCCTCATTCTCCGCCAGATAGTCCGCCTCGGCAATGATGTTGCCGGCCATGGCGGCGTCCATGCCGCCCATGGTGTGACAGCAGACATAGTCGGGGTTCTCCTCCAGCATGGGCGTATAAGTACCTGTGGAGAAATACACGTCTGCAGAACCGCTGATGAACGCCTGATAGCCTTTGTCAACATCCGAGTTTACGATGTTGACATCCTCTTCCGTAAGGCCCAGCCGTTCCAGCATGAACATCAGATCCGCGTCGCACACAGTCCCCTTGCCCACGAGGATGGTCAGGCCCTTCCAGTCCTCAGCGGTGCCCAGGGTTTCGCTGATGGGCCCCTCGGCTGCCTTGGCCAGGGGGCTGTCGGCGCGGCAGAAGGCCTTGTTGGAATAGTCATAGCCGGAGAGGGAGATGACCTTCATGTTGTAGGTCAAAACGCCTGTGATGGCGGCGGGGGCTCCGATCCAGCCAATGTCCCAGTCGCCGGAGGGGTTTGCCTCCAGCTGCGGGGGACCGGAGACATAGTGGGTGCGGGTCACATTGAGGCCCAGCTTTTCCCAGGTGCCCAGCTGCTCGCCGGCGATCAGGGGAACTGCGGTCTGGACCACATTCTGACCGGAAGTAGGAACGTCAACCAAGCCGGAGTCCGTCTCTCCGTCCTGGGAGTCGGGGGTGCCGGCTTCACCGCCGCACGCGCACAGGGACAAAACCATGCCAAGCGCCAAAATCAATGCCGTAAGCTTTTTCATCATAAAATCCTCCTGTTGTTTTTTGTTAACGGTTATGACCGAAAACTACAAGGCCGCCGCCTGGGCATACTCTTTTAAAAACCGCGTCCGCACCGCCTCTGTCACCGGGATTCCCGCATCCCACATGGCCTCCACCGCCGCGCCATAGACAGGCGGCGCCGTTTGCAGCAGCACTCTGGCCCTGGCCGGGGCCTTTTCCCGAATGGCCTGGGCGTACTCTGGAAAGTTGGCGACAATGCCGCCGCCCATCACTACAGAAAAGGGTCCCTCAAAATAGGGCTCCGCGGCCCAGACCAAATCTGCCATCAAGGATGCACCCCGGTCAAAAATCTCCTCGCAGGCCCAGTCGCCGGCTTTCCTGCCGGCAAATACGGCCGCGGCCAGGGTAGCGATGTAGGGCCTGCCTCCCCGGTGCACTTTGGGAATCACAGCGTCACAGACCGGTTCCCCCAGCATATCAGCCAGCAGCTCCGTCAATATGGTGCCTTGACACCGGCCGTCTACAGCCCGCATGGCCATGCACAGCGCGTCCCTGCCCAGTTCAAAGCCGCTCCCGCCGGTATCAATCAGGTAGCCCTTTCCGCCAATATGGCGCAGGGGCTGCCCCTCAATCCTCACAAACAGCGATGAGCCTGTGCCGCATACCATCCCGCAGCCGTCCTGGTGTCCCAGAGTACCGGAGATCAGGCTGCAGCCATCGTCCTCTATGCGGATGGCGCGCACCGGAAAGGCCTGCTGCAAGGACGCGGAGTAGACGTCTCCATTGGGAAAAACGCCTGCGGCACCGCCATACAGGGCGGCAATCTCCCCAGGAGCGGCGGGGAAGACTTCCATCATGCAGGCATGCATGCGGCGCCGGGCTTCCTCAGCCCCGATATCCGTGGGGTTGCCGCCCTGCCCCACATAGCGGCGCAGGATATGCCCGGTCTCGTCAAACAGCACAATCTCCGTCTTGCTGCCGCCGCCGTCAATCGCAATACAATACTTCATCGCAGCCTCCCGTCCTGTCAGTCCAGATCGATCCGGTATTCCGGCGGAATTGCCGCCAGCTCTGCGTTGTGAAACAGGGTGTGATCCATCCGGCCTGGATAGTGGGGATGCGTTTTTGTCACCTTTTCGTAGGTCCTGCTCTCTTTTTCCTTGTTGACGTCGCTTCTGCGGTATGCGTCCAGCTTCCTTTGCATCTCTTGGATTTTGGGATGCTCCGCGTCATAGATGCTTCTCATTTCCGGAATCTGATCAAAGAAATAGTATTTGTCCCTTGCGGCGCTGTAGACCAGCTTATCCCGGCCGTCTGTAATCATATACGTTCCGCCGGAGCCGCAGCCATGCTGGGAGTATACATATGTCCGTTCAGAGGGGGCAAACAGGTCCACCCCGTCAAACTCCCTGGGATCATAGGGGGCCCCGACATACCGCAGCAGCGTGGGAGCGATGTCAACCAGGGAGCAGGGGTCCTGCCGCCTCTCGTGCCCGTGGCCGGGAACATGGATCATCAAGGGCACATGGCAGGAGGAGTCCACCATGGTCCGCTTCCCAATGGCGTTGTAATCCCCCATCATATCGCCATGATCGCTGGAAAACAGGATCAGCGTGTCGTCATACATTCCCTTTTCTTTCAGCGCGGCGATGATGCGGCCCACCTGATAATCCACAAAGGAGACGCAGGCGTAATAAAAGTTCTTGCTCCTCAAAACATCCTGCCGGCTCATCAGCAACCGCTCACAGGAGCAGCGGTCTCCGATCAGATCTGAAAAAGTCTCCAAGTCCTCCGGAGTCGGGCAGACAGGGGTGGGCGGGTCCTCCCGGTACAGCTTTTGCCACGGCGCGGGCGGGCAGTAAGGCGGATGGGGATGGATGAAGGAGGAGAATAGAAACATGGGCCGATCCGGCGCACAGTGCTGGATAAAGTCCACACTGCGATCCCCAACCCATTGTGTGGGGTGATCCTCCGGAGGCAGCTGGGAAATCTGAGGTGTATAATACATCTCGCTGCGCATGCCGTGATAGTCAAACACCCAGGGATATTTTTCCCGGATATCGCGCATGTACTCGTCTCCCTCAGCCGCGATCTCCTCCTGGGAATGGCGGGACTCAAATCCCATAGGGCCATATACGTCCCACAGGTTGTGCATTTTCCCCACGCAGCAGCTCTGATAGCCCTGGGCCGTGATACGGCCATAAAATCCCGCTCCGTTGTAGGCGCGGTCTGTGTTGTTGTTGTTGCAGCCGGTCCTTGCAGGATACTGACCGGAGAGCATGGATAGCCGGGCCGGAACGCAGACCGGTGACGGGGTAATACACCGCTCAAATACGACGGAATCCTTGGCCAGTGCGTCCAGATGGGGCGTTTGAATCTGCGGATTACCAAAGGCCGCAATGGTGTCATACCGCTGTTGATCTGTAAACAAGATTAAAAGATGCTTCATGCCTGAACGTACCTCGCTTCATAGGTGGAAAGGCTGACTTTCGTTTTTTATTATGAAACGAAAGTTTTTTATTTCATTATATAACCTTTTACTTCATAATAGCGGTCTTTCTACAGCTTGTCAATCTTCTCATTTTACATAAATTTTACCCTCGATTTTTGTGAAATCAGTAAAACTGCTCCCAACCCTTACGGGCCAAAGCCTGATGGCCGTAAGTTGACTTTTGTAAAATCAGCATATATAATGAAACCAAAATTGTACATTGTTAGGTAAATTTTAGATGGGAAAGAAAATTGTTGAAAGACGAAATACCATCCTGAATATGGTCAACAAATACGGGACTCTGGATTTCCCTCAGCTGCGGGACGCATTCCCGGATGTCTCCGACGTCACGCTGCGGAAAGATCTTCAGTATCTGGACAGCACCAAACAGGCGATTCGTACACACGGGGGCATCAAGTCCATTCCCTCGGCGCTGAACTACATCTACCGGGCGAACGTGAATCAGGATAAAAAGCAGGCCATTGCCGTCAAGGCAGCCAGGCTGATCCAACCCGGCGACTCGGTATTTCTCTCTGCCGGGACCTCCTGCGCGGAGCTGGCACGCTGCCTGCCGGTATTTCCCCTGAAAGTCTGCAGCGACGGTATTTGCACCATCAGCAATATCTCCGCCCTGCCCAATATCTCCGTGGAGCTGCTGGGCGGGGACGTGGATTTAAATATCATGCGTGTGGAGGGAATTTCCGTTTTGAACCGGCTGGAGGCCCTGCACCTTTCCCTGGCGTTTATGAGCGCGATGTGCATGAATCCCGACTACGGTTTTGCCCATAACAGCGCGCTGACGGTCGCTATTTTGGAAAAGGTGATTGAGCACTCTGATCAGGTGGTGGTGCTGTTGGATTCCACCAAGGTCAGCGATGCGTTTTATCCCTACACCATCTCCCTGTCCTCTATCGACATGATTGTTACGGACAAGGACTTCCCGCAGGACGTGGCTGACGGGCTGCGGGACAGGGGAATCAAGGTGCTGATATAAGCGCCAATCAAGGAGATTCCGAAATACTCCGATATTCTGTTGAAGCTCAACGAGGGAGGACACGGCCCAACCGGACCGTGTCCTCCCTCGTTTGGCAGTCTCGAAACTGCCAACTGCGGCTGGATTCTTTTGGTTCCGTGCATAGCTGCGCTTGCAAATGCAGCCAGCACCTAAGCTGCGGGGGGCACGCTCTCCCCCAAAATCTTTCCAGAGCGTCGGGTATGCTCTTTTATAAGCGTGGATGCCAGCATGCGGTATGGGATGTGGAACGATGCGGTGCCTCCTTGCCCACTTCCGCCGCCTTATCCTGCGTACGGACAGTGAGTGCTTCTGCAAAAGATTGTGCAAGGGATGTGCATCCCCATGAATCTGAGCGTTTTCACAGAGTCACCGGGACGCCGGAGGAAAACCATGGGCATCGCAAAAGGAGACTTGAAACAACCACCATCTGCGTGTTACTGCCTGTCAGACGAAAATCCTTCCTGCACCCCTCACAGCTGCGGAAAAGAATAGGTGCTTCCGGCGTGTTCTGCCTGATAGCGCTTGATTCCCTCTTGAAGAAGTGCCTTGGTGGATTGGACATAATAATCCAGAAAATTTTGAATCAACGGGGTGAAAATTTTATCCTTGTGATAGCAGACATGGACATATCGCTCCGCCCTGAAATCGGGAATATTCAAAATCACCAGATCCGGACTTCCGTATGCCAGCACATGATCCAAAGACAAAAAGGAAACTCCGATCCCCTCCGTGGCAGCATTCAGCAGCGACTGGACGCTGTAACTCTCCCACATGGGGACCACCGTGAGATTGTGGGTCTGGAAGTACGTATCTACACCGGAGCGCGTATGAGAGCCCAACTCCCGCAGCAGCAGGTGCTCCCTGGCAAGCTCCGGTGCGGTGACCACCGCCTTTTCTGCCAATGGATTGCTGCGGTGGCAGACAGCTACAACTGGAAAGTGCTGAATGGAGTGGTGGGAGAGCCCAGAAATGTCATCCACAACCTCAGCGATGACAAAGTCCAGTGCATTTTTCATAACCAAGTGGTACATGCGTGTCGCCTCTCCCACATTCACACAGATCTGAATGTCGGGATATAGACTGAGAAAAGATTTCACCACGGTGGGCATAAAGAGCTTCCCAATCGCCGTACCGCTGCCAATGCGGAGCCGGTCAAAGGAAAACTTTGCATCAGCCATATCCGCATACAGGTTCAAAAGCCGAAGCGCATAATCATAGATGCGTTGGCCAAAGGGCGTGATATAGAGCTTATGGGAAATCCGGTCAAACAGGCAGCCTCCATAGTATTCCTCCATTTCCCGGATCGCAACACTGACCGTGGGCTGAGAGATATGCAGCCGCTCTGCGGCCCGCGTGATGGAGCCCTCCTGACATACCACAGAGAAAATCTCGATATGGCGCAAGGTCATGCCGCCTCACTCCTTAGAACATAGATATTTTACTATGAATTATATTATATAATAATATTTTACACAAGCTACATCTTGGGTTAATATGATATTAAATAAAACTAACATACAAAATATTTATTGCGCAAGCCAAACGAAAGTCATGCACAAACCTGTACTCCGGCTCGTCTTTATGAAGCACGCGCAGCAACGCGCTGGTTTCAATAAAACCACGAAAGGAAAGGAATACAATCATGAAGAAAAGAAGCATTTTGTCACGGACCCTTGCGCTTATGATGGTACTTACCCTGACCACTGGCTGTGGAAACAAGAATGAGGACGGCGGCGGGGACGCTGCATCTGAACCGCTGCGGGTTGCTGTGCAGTCCTTTTATTGCAGCTCCATGGCGCAATATATTCAGGATCAAGGGTTGGCTGAGCAGGCGGGGCTGGATATTGAGTGGATTGTCTTTAACGGCGGCGCGGCCATTAACGAGGCCATGGGCGAATGGGATGTGTCTGTAACCGGCGGTGCCTTTGTATATGCGCTGGCCAACTACGGGTGCAAACTGGTGGCCCATCAGGTGAATGGTACAGATGGCAACTACGTCTGCGCCCGCAATGGAGACCCGCTGATTGACGCGGAAACTCCGGAGGAGATGGCAGATCTTGTCCGCGGCAAGACCCTTTTAACTTGTATCGGTACAACTGGCCACTACACGCTGAATCTGTGGCTGGAATCCATTGGGCTGAGTCCGGATGAATGCCAGATCATGAATCTGGAAATTGCCAATGTGTACTCCTCTTGGGTTGCTGGGGAGGGGGACTACTGCGTTTTGACAGAACCCTACTGTTATTATGATATGGATGAGATGAACACGACGGTCGTGGCAACACTGGACTCTATTGGCGGCGAGCTGTATGAGGCCACTGTCTGCACAAAGGACGCTTACGAAAACCGCTATGACGATGTTGTCAAGTTTGTGGAAATCCTTTATCAAGCCTGTGACGCTCTGGCCGCCGATGAGGATCTAGCCGTTCAGACGGTGGTGGATTGGTACACCAACTGCGGCAAGACCCTCGCACCGGAGGAGGCCCGCACGTCCATCCAAGGCAAGCCGATGATCACCAGCGAGGAAGCCAAGCAGATCGCACTGGGAGAGTTCGCGGAATCCTACGCCGCTTGGTATGCAGAGCAGGAGCTCATTGACCAGACCGGCCTTGAAAACGTCAAGAATAACATTGCTTCCGATGTGTTTACCGATGCCTTAGCCAACCTAAGCGCGTAAAAGCGGCTCCAAGATTGCAGATTTATATGGACATGTAGGGTGGGCATTCTGAAACAGATGCCCATTCCCTATATAGAAAGGCAGCACATGGATATAAAGATCAATACAGCCAAGAAAAAACGCCGCAAATATAGATTCGTTTCGGTGGTATCCATTCTGGTGTTTCTGGGGATTTGGTACATCGCCACCGCTGTTTTGGAACTGGTCCCAGCTTATTCTCTGCCCAGCCCTGTCAAAGTGTTTTCCACATTGATTACCAAGCTCTACACACAGGCGCCGGACGGGGCAACACTGCCCCAGCACTTTCTGGCCAGCCTGCAGGTGGCAACCTACGGCTATGTTCTGGGGGCGGTCATTGGCGTGCCGCTGGGCATTGCTATGGGCTGGTTTAAAACTGTGGACCGCATTGTCCGGCCGGTATTTGACCTGCTCAAGCCGATCCCCCCCATTGCTCTGATCCCGGTGATGATCGTGGTGTTCGGCATTTCGATCAAGGCCAAAGCGGTTTTGATCTTCTTTTCCACGGTCATCCCCTGTGTTCTCAATTCCTATTCTGGAATCCACCAGACACGGCAAATTCATCTTTGGGTCTCCCAGACCTTTGGCGCCACCAATTTTCAACAGCTTTTCACCGTGGCTATTCCCTCCGCGCTGCCGATGATTTTTGCCGGGTTGCGGGTGGCTATGGGCTCTTCCTGGATGGCGCTGGTGGCCGCGGAGCTGCTGGCCTCCACCAGCGGCCTTGGGTATCTCACTTCAGTGCGACGCTCCCCGCCGCGCTCTGACTTAATTATCGTTGGAATCTTGTGTCTGGGCATGATTGGCATGGTGATTTCCGTGGTATTTGACCTTGTAGAAAAACGCTTTGTCCGCGGAGGTAAGGAGCAATGAGAAAATCTTTGCATTTCCGGGCCGCGGCCGGCACGGTCTTTTTCTCCTTGATTGGCGTGGCCGCAGTGATATGCCTTTGGTATCTGGCCGTTCGCTTTACCTCGATCGGCTTACTGCTGCCAACCCCTGGAGAGGTCCTAGAGCGGCTGCTCTATACATGTACCCACCCGATTGGCCGCACCTACACGCTGCCGATGCATCTGCTTGTGAGTCTGCGGCGGGTTTTGGTGGGCTTCTGCCTGTCCGCCGGCGCCGGTGTCATTCTGGGAATTGCCATGGGACGGTTTCAAATGGTGGAGGCGATTTTCCGTCCCCTGTTTGAGCTGGTCCGTCCCATTCCAAGCGTGGCATGGATTCCTCTTGCTATTGTGTGGTTCGGCATTGGGGAAACCGCAAAAATCTTTATCATCTTCATGGCGGGCTTTGTAAACATTGTGGTCAACACCTACACCGGCGCCAAACGGGTGGATGAGAATATGCTAGGCGTTGCCTATATGCTAGGCGCCAATGAAATCCAGGCATTTTTTCATGTGGTGATTCCCTCCTGCGTGCCCTACATATTTGCCGGTATGCAGGTTGGTCTTTCCACCTGTTGGATGGCGGTCCTGGCCGCCGAGATGGTCAGCTCCACCGAGGGCGTGGGCTGGACCATTACCGCGGGACAGGAAAACGGGGATATGACACAGATTTTTGTCGGCATCATCGCCATTGCCGTGGTGGGGCTGCTGCTGGCGGTGTTGATGCGTTGGGCCGAGCGGGTCCTTTGCAGATGGAGGGAGCGCGGAACATGATGGATGAAAAGCGCAGGGCTGTGATTGAGTGCAGACACGTCAGCAAGACGTTTTATGCCCTGTCCGGCGATCATCTGGTGGTGGATGATTTGAATTTCAACGTCTATGAAAATGAGTTTGTGGTGCTGTTTGGCCCCGGGCAGTGTGGAAAATCCACCATTCTCAATCTGATCAGCGGCCTGGAACCTCCAACGGGAGGAGAAATTCTCGTCTCCGGTGAAAGGGTAGATGGCCCCTCTCCCAAACGCGGCATGGTCTATCAGACCACCAACCTCTTCATGTGGTTTACTGTCATGCAGAATGTGGAGTTCGGTCCCAAAATGCAGGGCGTCCCCAAAAAAGAGCGCCGGGAGCGGGCACAGAAGTATATTGATCTCGTGGGACTGAACGGCTTTGAGCATCAATTTCCAGTCAGGCTGTCCGGAGGCATGCAGCAACGGGTTGGAATTGCCCGGGCATACGCCAATGAGCCGGAGCTGATCTGCATGGACGAGCCCTTCGGGCATCTGGATGCCCAGACACGCTATCTTATGGAGGAGGAAGTGGAACGCATCAGCGCCAGCGAGCGCCGCACCGTAGTGTTTGTCACCAACAACGCTGAGGAGGCGATTTATCTGGCGGACAGAATTATTCTGCTGCATAACTGTCCCACATCTGTACACAAGGAGTACACGGTAGACCTGCCAAGACCCAGGGACTATACCTCCCCGGCATTCCTGGCGCTGCGGGAGCAGATCACCGCAGAGATGGACAAGACCCTGTGAGAAGCGAGGATGCGATATGTCTGAACAAATCAAAGTCCGTGTGGAGCATTTGACGAAAAGCTTCGGGAATCTCCTGGTGCTGGATGATATCTCCTTCGATGTCAAGGAGGGCGAGTTTCTCTGCATCGTAGGGCCGACAGGCTGCGGCAAGACGACCTTCCTCAACAGTCTGACCAAGCTCTACAGCATTGATCAGGGCCGCATCACACTAAACGGAGAGGCCATCAACCCCAGAAGGCAAAATATTGCCTATATCTTTCAGGAGTACTCCACCATGGAGTGGCTGACGGTGGAGGAAAACATCGGATACGGCCTTCGCATCAAGCACATAGACAAGGCGGAAATCCAGCGGCGTGTGCAGGATGTGATGGAAATGGTGGGGCTGACCAAGTACGCCCGATTTTATCCGGGCCAGCTCTCTGCCAGCATGCTTCAACGAGTGGTCATTGCCCGTGCTTTCGCTGTACAGCCGGAGCTGCTTTTGATGGATGAGCCTTATGGCCAGCTGGACCTGCAGCTGAAATACCACCTAGAGGATGAGCTGATCCGTCTGTGGCAGAAGACGCATACCACCGTTATCTTTATCACGCATAACATTGAAGAGGCTGTCTACCTCTCTGACCGCATTCTGGTACTGACCAACAAGCCCACAAAAATCAAGCAATCACTCTCCAATGATCTCCCCCGCCCCAGAAAGGTCTCAGAACCGGAGTTTATCAAGCTGCGCAACGAGGTTACAGACTTGATCAAATGGTGGTAAACCCGGACATATCTAGGCAGGCGACGGGATCGGCAAGGAGGCAGAAGATGTCTGATAAAAAGCAGAAAAAAGCACCGAATATTCTCTTCTTACTAACGGATGATCAACGGTACGGCACCATTGGAGCCTTGGGAAATCCGGAAATCCAGACGCCGAACATGGACCGGCTGGTTCGGAACGGCACTGCATTTTTACAGGCTCACATTCCGGGCGGCACCGCCTCCGCGGTCTGTATGCCCAGCAGGGCCATGATCAACAGCGGCAGGACGCTCTTTCATCTGGAGGAGAGCGGCCGCAATATTCCTCCCCACGATATCACCCTGGGCCAGTGTTTTCTAAACGGCGGCTATCACTGCGTCGAAATCGGCAAGTGGCACAACGGAGTCGAGAGCTTTTCCCGCAGCTTTGACGATGGAAAACACATTTTCTTCGGCGGCATGTGGGACCACTGGAATGTGCCGGTGAACGATTTCAAACCCGATGGTGCTTACAACCAGGAAATTCATTTCACCCCAAACTTTTCCGCCAGCAATGACGCGGTTTTGGTCCGTGCAGAGAAAATTCATGCAGGCGTCCACTCCACGGACCTCTTTTCCGGCGCGGCAGTGGAATATCTGCGGGGCTATTCTGATGAAAAGCCTTTTTTCATGTACCTTTCCTTCCTGGCGCCCCACGACCCCAGAACCATGCCAGAACAGTTCCGCAGTATGTATGACCCAGAAAAAATTACCCTGCCGCCTAACTATCTGGAGATGCCGGTGGTAAACTGCGGCTGGTCAAACAAGGGGCGCGATGAAAATACCGAGGCGTATCCCCGGCGGCCGGAGGCAATCCGCCAGCATATTGCGGACTACTATGCCATGATCAGTCATATTGACTGGTGTATTGGACACATTTTGGATGTGCTGGAGGAGCGGGGGATTCTGGACGATACCATCATTGTTCTGACAGGCGATAACGGTCTGGCAGTGGGACAGCACGGCCTGATGGGGAAGCAAAACATTTATGAGCACAGTGTCCGTGTCCCGCTGGTCCTATGCGGCCCGGGGATTCCCAAGGGAGAGACACGAGAGCAATATGTGTATCTGTTGGACATCTATCCAACCCTCTGTCAGCTATGCGGCCTGGAAGTCCCCGCCTCCGTGGAGGGGATCAGCTTTGCTCCCACATTTTCCGACCCCGACTATGTCACGAGACCAGAGCTGTATTTGGCGTTCCAGTCCAGAATTCGAGGGGTCATGGACGGACGCTATAAGCTGGTGGAATACCGGACAGAAGATTTGAAGCTGACGCAGTTATTTGATCTGGAGCAGGACCCCTGGGAGAGAAATAATTTCTACGACATCCCCGGCTATGAGGATATTACCTCCCGTCTGCGCAGTCGTCTGTTTGCCCTGAGAGATGCGTGGGATGACGAGTCCACCCTGTTTGGGCGGCAATTTTGGGAGCAGTGGCGTCGCTATGACGAGGCCGCCCTGCATGGAGTCCCCAAGCCCAAGGGTGCGAACATGGCAAACCAAATCAAAGACTGGGGTACGGATTCAAAGTGACTTCCTGCTCAACAGCAGGTTCTGGCGAAATAGAGGAGCGTGAATTCCACTGGATTATTTCATTGCAATTGACGGCGGAGGAACCAAGACCGATACCGTTCTCTTTGATGAGACGGGACATATCCTCTATCGTGATGTTACAACAGGCTGCAATGCTCTGGACATTGGCCGGGATCAGGTCAAACAGCTTCTTTTGGAGACCATTTACCGAGTTTCAAGCCGCATTGAGTGTGAGATTACATCCATCTTTGGCGGCATTGCGGGAAATTGTCACAGCCATGGAGCTCTTTACCAATTCCTAAGGCCCCGAGTGGCTGCAAGAAGCTTTGCAATCTGTGACGACACATACAGCGTTATCTCCAGTGTCCTTGGGCACCGGGACGGCTGCGGCTTGGTGGCCGGAACCGGCTCGTCACTCTTTGTGCGCGCTGGCAGCAAGGGGTGCATCCACATCGGCGGCTGGGGGTATCTCATTGACACTGGGGGCAGCGGCTACGACCTTGGGCGGGATGCTATATATATGGCGCTGCGGTCTGTAGATGGCCGCGGCAGGAAAACCGTACTCAATCATCTTTTGGAAAAAGAGCTCGGCTGCCGAGTGGAGGACGCTATTTCCGGAATTTATGCTGGGGGCCGCCCTTACATCGCATCTTTGGCGCACAATGTGTTTGAGGGGCGGCGTATGGGAGATTCTGTCTGCGGGGAGATTTTTGACCGCGGCGTGCAGCACCTCTCGGAGTTAGTAGAAACTGCTTCGCAATATTATTCGGGAGAATATCCAGTC
>ERZ856578.2564-NODE-2564-length-29681-cov-14.397176_pt1 | contig 29681 bp, 20 predicted proteins | sample MGYA00514384_ERZ856578 | MGnify/ENA primary metagenome ERZ856578 (study PRJEB29103, sample SAMN06111958) | human gut metagenome | biome: human gut; feature: ankylosing spondylitis patient; material: healthy_person | host: Homo sapiens | place: China:Hangzhou... | reverse complement strand
AGGAGGACGCACCGCAGCGGGGAGGGCTGCCCGAAGCATAGCGAAGGGTCAGCACGACTCAAGTGGAGGTTGCGTTCAACGCGACGACGCTTGTAAGGAGCAGCGGCGCATCTGCCCCCACCCCGTCCCCCTCCCCCGCTTCGGGGGAGGGGCCTCCTGTCCAAGCGTCCGCTTTCCCAAGCCAGCGGCTTTTATTATGCTTTCTGCGGTCCTTTCTCTATCCTCTTGCTTTCCCCTTAGTTCCCCTCCTTTGAGGAGGGGACAGGGGTGGTGGTTCGCCCTTCCGCGCTCCAGCGCGGGGGCGATAAAAATGCGCCTGCGGCTACCTTTGGAGCGTATCTGTGCGCAGTACGGACGATGCTTCGCATCGTTCGTATCCAGCACTGCAAGCGACTAAAGGGGGTTCGTCAAGGGGGAATCTCCCCCTTGACCCTGTTTTGCTTCCTTTTGCAGGAGCAAAAGGAAGGCCACGGCGGCGAGCCGTACTGGCTTTGCACCCTGCATATTCTCCGCAACGCCGACAGGCGACTGCAAACTATCCCCCACCGGGTAGGCATACAAGTTATGCCTTTGCAAAAGGCCCCGCCCACCTCTCTCCAACGGAAGTTTTTTCTTCCCCCCAAAAAAGAAAGCAGCCGGCTCCCGCCGACTGCTCATTTTTTCACTTATTACAGTATCCCGGTATCCTGCTTTGTGATCCGGTCGCAGCCCATGTAGGGGCGCAGCACCTCCGGAACGGTAATGCTGCCGTCCGGGTTCTGGTAGTTCTCCATGATGGCTGCCACGGTACGGCCTACCGCCACACCGCTGCCATTCAAGGTGTGCACCAGCTTGGCCTTGTCCTTGGGGTTCTCCTTGTAACGGATGGAAGCCCGCCGTGCCTGGAAATCCTCAAAGTCGCTGCAGGAGGAGATCTCTACATACCGGCCATAGCTCGGCATCCACACCTCAATATCATAGGTCTTGGCGCTGGAGAAGCCCAAATCGCCGGTGGAAAGCACCACCACACGGTAGGGCAGGCCCAGCAGCTGCAGCACGCGCTCGGCGTCGTGGGTCAGCTTTTCCAGCTCGGCATAGCTTTCCTCTGGTTTGGTAAATTTAACCAATTCCACCTTGTTAAACTCATGCTGCCGGATCAGACCGCGGGTGTCACGGCCGGCGCTGCCCGCCTCGCCGCGGAAGCATGCCGAATAGGCACAGAAGCTCATCGGCAGCTTGCTGCCATCGATGATATCGCCGCGGTACATGTTGGTTACAGGCACCTCCGCCGTGGGGATCAGGTAGTAGTCCAGCCCCTCCAGCTTATACATATCCTCGGCAAACTTGGGCAGTTGCCCGGTGCCGGTCATGCTGTCCTTATTGGCAATAAAGGGCGGGAAAATCTCGGTATAGCCGTGGGCACTGTGGGTATCCATAAAGAATGCGATGACACTGCGCTCCAACCGGCAGCCCAGCCCCCGGTAGAAATGGAACCGTTTGCCTGTCACCTTAGCGGCAGTCTCCGGGTCCAGGATGCCCAGATCAGCACCCAGGTCCCAGTGGGCCTGCGGCTCATAGTCAAAGTGGGTCGGCTCGCCCCAGCGGCGCAGCTCCACATTCTCGGTATCGTCCTTACCGATCGGCACGCTCTCATGGGGGATATTGGGGATGGCATGGATGATGATATCCTGCTTTTCCTCCAGCTCGGCCAGCTTGGCGCCGTCCTCGGTGATCTTATCGGAAAGCTCCTTCATCTCCGCCAGAATGGGGGCAACATCCTTGCCCTCCTTCTTATACTGCGGTATCAGCTTAGAGACCCGGTTCTGCTCGGCCTTCATGTTATCCACCGCCGCATTAATGGCGCGCCGCTCCACATCGATCTCCAGGATCTCATCGATCTCCTTATCCATGTCCTTGTTGCGGCTCTTCATCGCAGCCTTTACCCGCTCCGGGTCCTGTCTTATTACCTTAATATCCAGCATCAGAATTTCCTTCTTTCTGTGTGTTTCTATCCGTTTATTATACCCACTTGCCTTCCACTTGGCAAGCTTTTTCGCGTCCTTCGCACACTTTTCTATAAAAAGTCGGTCCCAGCCTGGGCCAGTCCCCGCAAACCGCTTTTCCTTGCCCACAGGCCAGCGCATATCCGCCCGGCCCATCCGTCAGCAAAGTCCGCAGCCGCACTTTTCCGGTCTCTGCAGCATCCAGGCTTACGGCCCTCCGCGCGATGCCGCCCGGCCGCTCAGTCGCCGTCCAGCAGCTTATCCACCAGGTCGATCAGATCATCCTCATCACTGTACGCTATCGTCAGGATGCCGCCGACCCCTTTCCGGTTGATGGTCACCCGGCGTCCCAGCTCCTCCTGCAGGGCCAGCTGCATCTCCCGCAGCTCCTTGTCGCCCCACGGGTCCTCCTTGGCGTTCGCCTTCCGCTCCGCCGCCTTTTTGGCCGCGTTGCGCTCCTTCTTCAGGGCAGTCTCCAGCTCCCGCACATTCAGTCCCCGCAGCACCACATCATTGCCCCACCGGATCGCGTCCGCTTCCGGCAGGCTGGCCAGCAGCCGGGCATGTCCCGCCGTCAAAAAGCCCTCGTCCAGCTGCATTTTTACGCCCTTTGGCAGGTTCAGCAGGCGCAGGGCATTGGCCACCACCGGCCGGGATTTCCCCAGCCGCGCCGCCACTTCCTCCTGGGTCATGCCGCTGTGCTCCATCAGGCTGCGGTAGCCCTCGGCCTCCTCCAGCGGGGTCAGGTCCTGCCGCTGCAGGTTCTCTATCAGCGCCAGCTCCCGCACCTTGGCGTCATCCGCCTCTATCACGATTGCCGGGATCTCGCTCAGACCCGCCATCCGGCTGGCCCGCCAGCGCCGCTCCCCCGCGATGATCTGATACACCCCGCCGGGCAGCGCGCGCACCACCACCGGCTGCAAAATACCATGCTCCCGGATGGAATCCGCCAGTTCCGCCAGCGCGTTCGGCTCAAAGGCCTTTCTCGGCTGGTCCTTATTGGGCTCAATATCGGAAACGCGCAGCGTCATCAGGCTGCTGCTCTCCGCCGTCTCGTTATCCAGGAACAGGGCGTCCAGGCCCTTCCCCAGTCCGCTTTTCTTTGCCATAGGTTCCTCCCTTATCTCTCAATGATCGATGGACGCAAGTTTTATTCTGGCTCCGCCTGCCGGCGGGATGTTCGTGATATAGCTTGCAATCGCCTAACGGCGGGGATAAGTCACCACAGGGTGTCAGCCTGTACGCCTGCCGGCGGGGGCACTCCTCGGCCAATCGCAGTCCCGCGCCCCATCCCCCGCGAAGCCGCTTATCATAATCTGTAATCGCCTATCGGCGGCGCAAGTCTTTTTAGTTCTCATAATCTGTACGCCTGCCGGCGGGGCGTTACTTTTCTGTGAAGAAAAGTAACCAAAAGTCATTCAGGGCTGCGCCCTAAAGACCCGGTCGCCCTGCTGTGCTGGCTACGGATTTAGATTTTTCTCGGTCGAAAAATCTAAATCCGTACTGCACGCAGATGGGCTTAAAAGGTGTCTGTGACACATTTTTATCGCCGCTGCGCTGGAGCGCAGAACGGCGAACCACCACCCCTGTCCCCTTCTCGGAGGAGGGGGACTAGGGGGATGGAAAGCAAATACTTTAAGGTCAGCGGCTTGGCTCTCTGCAAGCCCTAACACCCCGAGAGTGTTACTCTCGGTTTATAGTTGCCAACCCATCCGGGCCCCTTTCCCGCCATCGGGAAAGGGGGTGGGGGGAAAGGGCAGATACGCCCGTGGCTACCTTGGGAGCGATTCTGTGCGCAGTACGGATTGATTTTCGGCTCCCGCCGCAAATCAATCCGTATCCAGCACAGCCAGCGACAAGGGTCTTGGGGCAGAGCCCCAAGCGTGTTTTGGTTCCTTTTACACGAGTAAAAGGAACGCCCCGGCGGCGAGCCGTACTGGCTTTGCACCCTGCAAAATCATCGCCCCGCCGTTAGGCGACCACCAACTGGCCCCCGCATAAGAATTGCCCTTTGCAGAAACTACCACCCGAACAGGGTTCCGCTTTTTAGCCCACCCCTAAGAGCAGGGCAGCCGCTTTCTCCCCCTGCAAAGTGTGAGCGGACCGCGAAAATGTTTCACGTGAAACATTTTTACTTCCGGTTGCGCTCCAGCAGCTCCTCCGCTACCCGCTGGTAGGCCAGCGTGCCGCGGTTCGCCTTATCGTAGTAGCAGATCGGCTCGCCATAGCTGGGGGCTTCGGAAATACGCACGCTTCTCGGCACCGTGGAGCGGAACACCTTATCCGCAAAGTACTTCTTGATCTCCCCCACCACCTGATTGGTCAGGTTCAGGCGGCTGTCATACATCGTCAGCAGCACGCCCTCCACGGCAATGGCGCTATTATACAGCCGCTTGACGGTGCGCACCGTCTGCATCAGCTGGGTCAGACCCTCCAGGGCGTAGTATTCACACTGGATGGGAATGAGGATAGAATCGCTGGCGGTCAGGGCATTTACGGTGATAAGCCCCAAAGAAGGCGGACAGTCAATAAAGATAAAGTCATAGTCCTCCTTTACCCGCAGCAGCGCCGCCCGCAGAGATTTGGCCCGGTTTTCCTTTTCCACCAGCTCTATCTCGGCGCCGGCCAGGTCTATATTGCTGGGCAGGATGGAAAGCCCCTTGAACCGTGTGGGCAGGATGGCCTCGGCCGCGCCGCTCTCCTCCATCAGCACATGGTAGCTGGAAACCTTCACTTCCCGCTTATTGATCCCAACGCCGCTGGTGGCGTTCCCCTGCGGGTCCAGGTCCGCCAGCAGCACACGGCAGCCCAGCTGCCCCAGCGCCGCCGAAAGATTGACCGCCGTAGTGGTTTTTCCCACGCCGCCCTTTTGGTTGATGATCGCGATGATTTTCCCCATTGATGTGCCTCCTTCGGGTCGATTGTCCTCATTATAGCACACAATAATTCCCCTTGGGAACCCTTTCCCCTGCAAAAATGTTTCACGTGAAACATTTTCACAATCCACTCATACTTTGTGCGGAGAGAAAACAGCTGCCCTGCTTAGAGGTGGGCTAAAAATCCGGGCCCCGTTCTGGGAGGGATTTTGCAAAAAACTTTTCTTATGTGGGGGATAGTTTGTGGGTGCCTGGCGGCGAAAGCCTTTTGCAAAGGCCCCGCCCTGCCGAAGGCGAGAAGAAATTAATGCCATAGTTTCTGCCGGCAATCCCTCCGGCTCATTTCATTCGCCACCTCCCTTTGCACAAGGGAGGCTTTCGCCGCCAGGCGACTACCAACCCGGCCCCAAAATTCTTTTACTACTTTTTTCACAGAAAAGCAGTGCCGCCCCTGTTTGCGGGGGACGCAAAAAGAGAAAAGGCGCCCCCGGCGTGGTACCGGAAGCGTCTTTTCCCGATCAGTTGGGAAGGGGTTTTATGTTACTCTCAGTGAGAGGAACAGGTAAATTTACGCGTAAAGCGAAAGCTGGTCCTTCGGCTCCCGCTCCTTTTTGGCGGATTTGGGGATGCGGATGGTGTAGCTGATGCAGTCATCCTCCTCCCGGCGGCGGGTGGTCACCGCCACGCCAAAGCGCCGGATCTCCTCCACCGCGCGGTCCACGGTGGTGAACAGGATGCGGTAATCCCGCAAAAGGCCCCGGTAGGGCGGGTGCTGCTGCCGGTGCAGAAGCTGCCGCAGGTACTCCTCCCCCTGGCGGACATTCAGCTCCTCGGCAGCCATATGCCGGATGGCCCGCTGCTGCAGGTCCTCATCCGGCAGCTGGAGCAGCGCCCTGGCCAGCCGTTCGGGGATGTTATTTTCGATGAGGGCCTGCTGCACCGCCGGGGAAAGCCGCAGCAGCCGCAGCTTATTGCACAGGGCGGAGGGGCTCATCGCCAGCAGGGCGGCAGCCTCATTTTGGCTTAGGCCGCACTGGGCAATCAGCCGCAGGATGCCCTCGGCTTCCTCTATGTAGTGCAGGTCGCTGCGGTGCAGGTTTTCCGCCAGGGTCAGGGCGGCGGCATCGGCATCATCCTTCTGCCACACCAGCGCCGGGATGCGGCTCCAGCCGAGCATCTGGCAGGCACGCCACCGGCGCTCCCCGGCAATAAGGCAGTAGCCCCCCTGCGGCATCGCCCGCACCGAGATGGGATTCAGCAAGCCGCTGCGGTCGATGCTCTGGGCCAGGGCCGCCAGCTCCTCCTCGTGGAAATCCCGGCGGGTCTGGTGGGGGCTGGGAGTGATCTCCCCGATGGGGAGCTGCTGCACCGCCGCCTGTTTTTCCCGGTTCAAAAGGGCCATATTTCTCGCCTCCTCTATTCCCCATTATAGCGGCCGGACCGGGCCTGTCCAGCAAAAGCGTTCGCCGGAAACGGCCGGGCTTTTGCCCCTTTTTCCATGGTCTGACAAATGCTCCACTGGAATCCCGGCGAATTCCGGCGCCCCGCCCCGAAGCCAGGGGAAAACAGTCGGACGGTTTTTTTCGCGATCCATGCATACCTGGTGCGAAAGAAATAAAAGCAGGCAAAGGGATTTTAGGTCGAGTTGGTGGTCGCCTGGCGGCGGGGCGGAGCCTTTTGCAAGGCTTAGCTAGTACGCCTGCCCGGCGGGGGAAAGTTTGTAGTCGCCTAAAGGCGAAAGCCTCCCTTGTGCAAAGGGAGGTGGCGAATGAAATGAGCCGGAGGGATTGCCGGCAGAAACCATGCCTTAGTTTCATCTCGCCTTCGGCGGGCGGAGCCTTTGCAAAAGGCTTTCGCCGCCGATAGGCGACCACAAACCTGGCCCTGTATAAGAAATGTTTTTTTGCAAAATCCCTCCCAGAACGGGGCCCGGATTTTTAGCCCACCCCTAAGCAGGGCAGCTGCTTTCTCCCCATGCAAAGTGTGAGTGGATTGCAAAAATGTTTCACGTGAAACATTTTTGCAAAAGGAAAAGCCCCCGGTGGGGGCTTTTAGGTGAGGGGTTTCTTTTTCATGAGGGCGGCGGTGCGGGGATACTGGGGCGGGGTGGGGCGCTCCTTACGGATGACGATAAGCACCCGGGCATCCCCGCTGGGGAGGGCATAGCGATGGATGGCCTCTACCCTGCCGCCCAGCTTGGTGATGGCGCCTTGGGCCGCGGCAAGCTCCTCTTCCCCGGCAGCGCCCTTCAGCGCCAGGAACAGGCCGCCGACCTTGACCAGGGGCAGGCAGTATTCCGCCAAAGCGTTCAAATTGGCGACGGCCCGGGCCGTGGCCACATCGAACTGCTCCCGGTAGGCCTTATCCTGCCCGGCATCCTCGGCTCTGGCGTGGAGGGTCGCGGCTGGGACCTCCAGCATCTGCGTAAACTGCGCCAAAAAGGTGAGCCGCTTTTGCAGGCTATCCAGAAAGGTGACCCGGAGATCGGGACGGGCCAGCGCCATGGGCAGCCCGGGGAAGCCCGCGCCGCTGCCGACATCCACCAGGGAGGCCCCAACGGGCAGCTGCACCATGGTGAGGGGCAGCAGGCTATCGGCAAAGTGCTTTTCCGCCACGCCCTCGTCATCGGTGATGGCGGTGAGGTTCATGCGCTGGTTCCATTCCTGCAGCTGGGCGCAGTATAGGGCAAAGCGGTCATATTCCGCGGCGGCGGAGGGCAGATTGATCTGCTGCATGAGCTGGGCAAAGGCGGCATTTGAAATCATAGAGGACTCCTTTTTTACGCGTAACAAAAATGTTTCACGTGAAACAATTACAAATTTTGGATGCTTCGGTTTGACGCCCCCTCCCCCTGGGGGAGGGGGTTGGGGGTGGGGGCGGGTCGCGGCGCGCGGGTGCGGGACTGCGATTTGTCCCGCCGAAGGCGGAAACTGCATGGCAGGAGCTACTGCTGCCGCAGGAGAATAACAAGCACGCTGATATCTGCCGGGGAGACGCCGCTGATGCGGCTGGCCTGGCCGATGCTGGCCGGGCGGATGCGCTGGAGCTTTTCGATGGCTTCCAGCCGCAGGCCACGCTGGGCAGCATAGTCGAAATCCTCAGGGATGGGCATTTCTTCCAGCCGGCGCATTTCCCGCACCTGGGCTTCCTGCTTTTTGAGGTAGCCTTCATACTTGAGTTCGATCTCGGCCTGCTCGGCGGCATGGGGATGGATCGCAGGGCGGTCGGGATCGAACGGGGCGAGGGCGGCATAGCTGACCTGCGGGCGACGGAGCAGCTCCGCGGCACGGACCGGCTGGGTAAGGGGGGTACTGCCCACCGATTCGAGATAGGCATTGAGGGCGGGGGTGGGAGCGATAGAATATTTTTCCAGCCGTTTCTTTTCCTGCTCCTTTTGCGCCTGCTGGGCAAGGAACTGCTGCCAGCGTTCCTCCGGGATGAGCCCGAGGGCATAGCCCTGCGGCAGCAGGCGGGCATCGGCATTATCCTGCCGGAGCAGCAGGCGGTATTCGCTGCGGCTGGTCATCATGCGGTAGGGGTCCATGCAGCCCTTGGTGACAAGGTCATCCACCAGGGTACCGATATAGGAAGTGGAGCGGTCGGTGAGAAAGGGCGGCTTACCCTGTAATTTAAGGGCGGCATTGACGCCGGCGACAAAGCCCTGTACGGCGGCCTCCTCGTAGCCGCTGGTGCCATTGAACTGGCCGGCACCATAAAGATGGGGCACCGCCTTAAACTCCAAAGTATTTTTGAGATTGGTGGGATCGATGCAATCGTATTCGATGGCGTAGGCGGTGCGCATGAGCTCCACCTGCTCCAGGCCGGGGATAGTACGGTAAAAGGCGGTCTGCACCTCCTCCGGGAGGGAGCTGGACAGGCCGGAGAGGTACATCTCCCGGGTGTTCTCCCCCATCGGCTCCAGGAAAAACTGGTGGCGGGGCTTTTCGGCAAAGCGCATGACCTTATCCTCGATGCTGGGACAGTAGCGGGGGCCGATGCCCTCGATGGCGCCGCCATACAAGGGACTGCGGCCGATATTCTGCCGGATGACCTCGTGGGTCTCCTCATTGGTGTAGCCGATGTAGCAGGGCAGCTTATTTTGCAGGGTGGCGGGATCGGTGGCGAAGGAAGCGGCAACCGGCGGTTCATCGCCGTGCTGCTCCTCCAGCCTGGTGAAATCGACACTATTGCCGTGGACGCGTGCGGGGGTGCCGGTTTTGAACCGGCGGAGGGTGATGCCCAAAGCCCGCAGGCTATCGCTGAGGCGGGCGGCGGGGTGCATGCCGTCGGGGCCGGATTCTTCGGAATACTCTCCGACAAAAATTTTGCCCTTTAAGAAGGTGCCGGTGGCCAGAATGACCGCCCGGACCGAATAGACCCCGCCCATGGCGGTGGTGACGGAGGTGATCTCCCCTGCCCCATCGGTATCGATGGAGACGATCTCCGCCTGACGGACCGAGAGGTTGGGCTGGTTTTCCAGTGCGGCCTTCATATACATATGGTAGCGCTTGCGGTCGCACTGCAGGCGCAGGCTGTGCACGGCGGGGCCCTTGCCGAGATTCAGCATCCGGCTTTGCAGCATGGTGGCATCGGCCGCCTTGGCCATCTCGCCGCCCAGGGCATCCAGCTCCCGGACAAGGTGGCCCTTGGCGGTGCCGCCGATACTGGGATTGCAGGGCATATTGCCGATGGCATCCAGCGAGATGGTGAAGATGATGGTGCGGCAGCCCAGACGGGCGGCGGCGAGGGCGGCTTCGATGCCGGCGTGGCCCGCGCCGATGACGGCGATATCGTAGGAGCCAGCGGGGTAGGGTTTCATCATGGGTGGTACCTTCTTTGGAAAGAAATTTAGTAGAAATGGTGCAAAAAGATATTTTAGGGCGGGATGGTGGCCGCCTGGAGGCGAAAGCCTCCCTTGTGTAAAGGGAGGTGGCGAATGAAATGAGCCGGAGGGATTGCCGGCAGAAACCATGTCTTAGTTTCATCTCGCCTGTCGGCGGGGGGTACTTTTCTATGAAGGAAAGTAGTAAAAGAATTTTGGGGCCGAATTTGTAGGCGCCTAACGGCGGGGTGGGCCTTATACAAGGCCTGGCGAGTACGCCTCGCCGGCGGGGCCTTCCTTTTGCTCCTGCAAAAGGAAGCAAAACAGGGTCAAGGGGGAAGTTCCCCCTTGACGAACCCCCTTTAGTCGCTTGCAGTGCTGGATACGAACGATGCAAAGCATCGTCCGTACTGCGCACAGATACGCTCCCAAGGAGCCTGCGGCGCTTTTTTATCGCCCCCGCGCTGAAGCGCGGAAGGGCGAACCACCACCCCTGTCCCCTCCTCTGAGGAGGGGAACTAAGGTACAAATTAAGCAAATACTTTAGAGGTACCGCTGACCCTACATAAAATGCGTCTGCGACACCTTATAAGCGTCGTCTAGCCCCAGATCCGGGAGGTCGCAGACCTTCCGGGCGGGGCAAATGGGGCCCCCCGCAAGGTCGCAAGACCTTGTGGGGAGAGGAGGATGCACTGTAGCGGGGAGGGCTGCCCGAAGCAAAGCATAGGGTCAGCCCGACTCAAGCGGAGGTTGCGTCCGACGAGCGTTGGGTTTTTTAGGGCGGAGCCCTAAATGACTTTTGGGTACTTTTCTTCATAGAAAAGTGGGGCCCCGGCGGCGAGGCGTACAGATTACGCCTTTGCAAAAGGCTCCGCGATGCCAATAGGCGAGGTGAAATTATGCCTTTTGCCGACAACCCCTCAGTCAGCCTTGCGGCTGACAGCTCCCCTTGCACAGGGGAGCCTTTAAGGCGAGGTGAAATTTGGTGTGAAGGGGGTCGCGGGGGATGGGGATTCGGAGCCGAGCGCCGCCGGTGGCGGATGAAGCGAGGCGGAGAATCCGTAGCGGTCGAAAAAATCGAGCAAACGAATAGTGCGAAGATTTTTTCGGGAACCGCAAGGCGGGCGGGACTGCGACTGGTCGAGGAGTTCTCCGCCGGCAGGCGGAACTTATTTGCCCACGCAGAACTGCTCGAATACCTTGTCGATGGCTTCCGCACTGGCGCGGCGGCCGGTGAGGGTGAGCAGGGCATCGGCCGCCTGCTCCAGGCAGACCGAAACGGCATCGAGGGTCTCACCGGCGGCGAGGGCTTCGATGCCCTCCCCCAGGCTGCGGCGGGCGGCGGTGATGCACTCCAGCTGGCGGGCATTGGCGATAATGGCCGCAGTGGGATCGAAGTGGGAAAGGCCGACCGTTTGACGGATGGCTTCGGTGAGCTCCGCGAGGCCGGTACCGGCGGCGGCGCTGATGGAAACCGAAACGGGCGCCACGGCGGCTATGGCCGCTTTTTCCTCCGCTGTGAGAGCGGGGGGGAGATCCTGCTTATTATAGATGACAACGGCGGCGCGGCCCGAAAGCTGCGGGAGCCATTCGCGTTCTTCGGGGGTGAGGGGGCGGCTTTCATCAAAGACCGCCAAAATGAGGTCGCACTGTTCCAGCGCGCGGCGGCTGCGCTCCACCCCGATCTGTTCGATGGGATCATCGCTTTGCCGCAGGCCGGCGGTATCGGAAAGGCGGATGGTGAGATCCCCCAGGCGAACGGTTTCCTCAATAACATCCCGGGTGGTGCCGGGGATGTCGGTGACAATGCTGCGTTCCCGACCGGAGAGGAGATTCATCAGGGTGGATTTACCGACATTGGCGCTGCCGATGATGGCGGTGGCGATGCCCTGCCGCACCATTTGCCCCTGCTGCCAGCTATGCTCCAGGCGGAAAAGGGTGGCCTCTACCCGATTTAACCGCGCCAGCAGAACGGGGGGAGAAACCTCCTCCACATCCTCCTCGGGGTAATCGATCCAGGCGGAGATGTGGGCGCAGCAATCGGTGAGAGTATCGGCGGCGGCCAGTACCTCCCGGTGGAGGGCGCCTTCCATGGCGCCGAGGGCGGCCCGGAGACTCTGGGTATTCTGGGCGGCCAAGATATCAATGACGCTTTCGGCTTCGGTCAAGGTCATGCGGCCGTTCATCAGGGCGCGGCGGGTATACTCTCCGGCTTCGGCCGGGCGGGCCCCGGCGGCAATGACAGCGGCCAGCACCTGCGACAGCACAAATTCTCCCCCGTGGCAGCAGAATTCGGCGACATCCTCGCCGGTATAGCTGTGGGGGGCGTGGTAGACAAACAGCACGGCTTCATCCAGGAGCTGCTCCCCGTGACAGACACGGCCGAACGCGCCGGTATAGCCCGGCATGGTTTCCGGGGATTTGGCGGGATTCATGGGGCGGAACACCCGGCCGGCCACCGCAAGGGCCTGCGGGCCGGAAAGGCGCACCATGCCCACTCCCCCGCCGGTGGCGGTGGCGATGGCGGCGATGGTATCACGCATGGGGGTCATCCTTTCTGGGAAGAAGTGAGACAGAACGACAGGACTTTTACGGAAGAAAAGTACTCAAAAGAATTTTGGGGGGGCGGGGTGGCTTTTCTTTGGAGAAAAGTCTGCAAAAGCATTTTGGAACAGGTCTGTGGTCGCCTGGCGGCGGGGCGGAGTCACCGAAAGGTGACGGTTTGCACCGCTCGCCGCGGGGGCCTTCCTTTTGCTCCTGCAAAAGGAAGCAAAACAGGGTCAAGGGGGAGGTTCCCCCTTGACGAACCCCCTTTTGTCGCTTGCAGTGCTGGATACGAACGATGCGAAGCATCGTCCGTACTGCGCACAGATACGCTCCAAAGGTAGCCGCGGGCGCATTTTTATCGCCCCCGCGCTGGAGCGCGGAAGGGCGAACCACCACCCCTGTCCCCTCCTCAAAGGAGGGGGACTAAGGCGCAAACTAAGCAGATACTTTATGGGAATAACAGACTTTACATAAAATGCGCCTGCGGTGCCTTATAAGCGTCGTCTAATCCCGCTCCGGGAATACGAAGTGTTTCCGGGCGGGGGGGCTCCGACGCGTCGGGGGTCTCGGGGTCCTCCCCGAGTGACTTTTGGTTACTTTTCTTCACAGAAAAGTAACCCCACGCCGGGCAGGCGTACAAATGAATACCTTTTGTAAAACTCCGCGACGCCGACAGGCGACTGCAAACTATCCCCCGCCGGGCAGGAAAGATAAAACTTTATTATGGTTTCTGCCATCAATCCCTCCGTCACGGCTGCGCCGTGCCACCTCCCTTTACACAAGGGAGGCTATGGGTTGGTGCGATGCCACTTCGTTACCCTTACACATGGGTGGCTTTTGGGTGTGCCGGCAGGCGAGAAGAAACTATGATGAAAGGGGGTCGCGGGGGCTGGGGCGCGGGACTGCGATTGGCCGAGGAATGGCTCCGCCGGCAGGCGGAATGGGTATAGCGCATACTATAATAAATTATCATACCACAAAAAGGCGGCGTTGCCAATGTGTGATTTTATGCCGCGGGATGGTTGTAATTTTGGGACAGAATTGCTATACTGGGGTAAAAGGATAAAGATTCTGCAAATGAGGAGTCTTGACGATATATTATCCGCAAAGAGAGGTGCTGCCCCTATGATGAGGGATTACTACAAAAAAATGCCCGGCGACCGCAAGGACGGCTGGAAGCTGCGCAATGTACCACTGTTTTTTACCGTGGTGCCCTTTATCATGCGCACACGGCTGGATAGCCAGAACTACTATGAGGAAACGCTGGATGTGGAGCCGATGATGGACTTCCTGAAGGCGCACAAGGAGGATATGCCCAATATCTCGATGATGACGATATTTGTGGCGGCCATGGTGCGGATGATCAGCCAGCGGCCGGCACTGAACCGCTTTGTGGTGCACAACAAGCTGTACGCCCACAATTCCATCACCATTTCCATTGCCATAAAGCGCACCATGAGCGATGACGGCGAGGAAACGATGATCAAGCCGAGCTTTGACCCGCGCGATACCCTGCAGGATGTGCAGCGGCGGCTGGACGAAGCCATTGCTGAGGCAATCAACCACGAGGAGGGCACCGGCATTGATGGCGTAGCCGGTCTGCTGGGCAAGCTGCCGGCGTGGCTGTTCCGGTTTGCCGTTTCGATGATCCACTTTTTAGATAACCGCGGCTGGCTGCCCCAAAAGCTGGTGCAGGCCAGCCCCTGGCACTGCAGCGCCATGTATACCAATGTAGGCTCGCTGGGCATCGGGCCCATCTACCACCACCTGACCGAGCTGGGCACCTACAGCACCTTTATCGCCATGGGTAAGCGGGAGCGGCACACCGTTTACGATGAAAACGGCGATGCGGCGGTGCGCCGGACGGTAGGCATGAAGATCGTGAATGATGAGCGCATCTGCGATGGATACTACTATGCCAACTCGATGCGGATGCTGCGCCGCCTGCTGATGAACCCAGCCATGCTGCTGGAGCCGCCCAAAAAGGTGATGCTGGATCCAGCGGTGGCCAATCCGCTGATCAACGACCCGAACGCGGGGGTGGATGCTGCCGAAGAAGAGCACAGCGGGGCGGAGGCCGCGCTGGTGGACTAAAACCGAATATGAATAGGCCAAGGGCCCCCGGAGAAATTCGGGGGCTTTGCTTTTAGCCCCCTCCCCTGGGGGAGGGGGTTGGGGGTGGGGGCGGGTCGCGGGGGCTGGGGCGCGGGACTGCGATTTGTCCCGCCGAAGGCGGAAGCTGAGCGGCAGGGATTACTGCTGATGCGGCGGTCGAAAAAACGAGCAAGCGAGCAGCGCGAAGATTTTTTCGGGCACCGCAAGGCGGCAAGGAGCGCGATTGTTCGATGGCTGGATGGAAACCCGGGTCGCAGGGAGCGAGCGTGGGAGACCATTTTTCCAAGGAAGCCTCCCCACGGATGAGGTGGAAAATGTGGAAAACCGACGGGAAGGGGCGGGTTTTGGGGCATTTATGCGGGGAAAAGCGACCATTGACTGTGGAAAACTGTGTGAAAAGTGGGGAAAACCTCTACCGAATGGGTGGATTTATCGAATGTAAAATAATGAGAAGCGCCGCAAGGCCGCAAAAACCGCCCGCTGGCAAAGCCAGCGGACGGTTCGTTTTTTCAGGCGGTTTTCCGGGCGGGAGCATCTTTCTTTAGGCGGGCAAAGAGCAGTGCCAGCAGGCCGCACAGCACCACCCCGGCCGCAAAGGCCGCCAGCCAGATATTCGCATTGGGGAGGAAGGAGGTAGTGCCATCGCCATTGACCACAAGCTCGGCATTCTTCAGCACCGCGGCGCCGATGGCAGGGCCGATGACCCCCGGCACCAGCACCTGTGCCACAATGCGCAGGCCCTGGAACAGGCCGACCTGCTCCGGCGGGGTGTAGGTACGCATCATGGCGCCAAAGATGGCATTGCTGGAAAGGTAGCCCATCATCATGCAAAGGGAGCCGAAAAAGACCGGCAGGGTATCGCGGGTGAAGTACAGTGCAAGGTAGCCTGCCATCAACAGAGCAATGCCCGGCAGGATGGAGCGGCGGAAGCCGTGGGTATCGTACCGGCGGCCATAAAAGGCGGTAAACACCGCCGCCAGCACAATGGCCGGAGCCATGACCAGGACATAATTTGTCATGCCGAGGGATTTTTCGTAGTAGAGGATGAGATAGGGCATGAAAACCTGGATGGAGATGCCGAAGCCTGCGAAGGCCAGCAGGGTGAGATACAGCACCTTATGCCGGCGGATGACCGAGGGGCGGAAGCCATACAGGATGCTGCCCCAATAGCTGCCGGCCGGCGAAGGGGTGACTTTGGGCTCCCGGATGAGCCAGAAGCCGACAATGCCGATGAGGATGACCACCACACCGATGATGGTGAAAATGGTGACCCAGCTTGCGGCCTTTTCCAGATCGAAGAACATAAAGCCGCCGAACACCACCAAAATGGCCATCATGGGCATCATGGCATTGATGCCCTCCGCAGCGCCGCGGTTGGTATCATCGGTGCTATCGGTGAGCCAGGCATTAAAGCAGGCATCATTGGCGGTGGAGCCGAAGAAGGTCATAACACAATCCATGAGGATGGTGAGATTGACGCAGACGGTGGTGACCGCCACGCCCGCCGAGACCATGGGGCTGATGACATCCACCCGGATGAGGGCAAAGCTGAGAATGGAAATACCCCACAGCAGGTACCCCACGCAGATGAAAATTTTGCGCCTGCCGACCCGGTCGCTGAGGGCGCCGATGAGGATGGTGGTGAGAGTGGCCACAACGGCCGAGGCGGCGACCATCAGGCTGATCTGGGCGGCGGTGGCGTGGAACATCTTATAGATGAACACATTGAAGTACATGTTTTCCACCACCCAGGCCACCTGCCCCACCAGCGAGAACACCGTAAGGGCCAGCCAGAACCGGCCGCCGAGCTTTGTTTTTTGCATCGTAATATCTCCTGCCTTTCCCGGTAAGTTTGATGGGAGTGCGCGGTTATAGGCCCAGGGCCAGCCGGTACGCCCGGCGGCGATTTATCGATTGGCGGTGCCGGGGGGCGTTATTTGATTTTACTCCAACTCATCCCGCCGCAGCACATACTTGCAGGCGCTTTCGGTCGGGTTTTCGTAGTAGCTTTCTTCCGTTTTGTTCAGCCGGTAGCCGCAGCGCTCAAACACCCGCCGCATAGCAAGGTTACTCTCCCGTGTCTCACCGCAGCAGCGCTCCAGCGCCGAAGCCTTCAGTTCCTCCGCCGCCTTTTGCAGCAGGCGGCACGCCAACCCACGGCCGCGGTGGTCGGGATGGATCCCTAAATTCATGATCTTGAGAAAATCCCTTTCCCCCTGCCAATTATAAAGAAAGAGATTTCCAATAATCTGCCCATTCTCCAGCAGCGCGTAGTAATGCGCCCGCTCGTCCTCCAGCAGCTCCGTCCAGTCCTCTCCGCTCCAGCGGTCGCCGGGGGAGAAGCACCGACGGTTGAATGCTATGATCTCCGGCAGGTCGTTTTTATTCAGTCTTTGCAGCAGCATTGCACTTAACCCTCCCGCTTTGCCGTGGCAAAGAACAGCTCGGCGCCATCGGCGGAGGCCTGAAGGCCGGTGACATCCTGGGCCATGGCAAAGTAGCTTTCGGTATAGAAAAGCGGCATCACAATAAACTGATCCACCAGCAGGGCTTCGGCATTGGCAAAGAGGCGGGCCGCTTCATTTACATTGCGGCTGGTGCTGGCCATATCCAGCAGCTGGTCATAGCGGGGATCGGCACACTGCACCGGCGCGCCGCCGCCCGTGCCGTAGTGACGGAACACGGTGTGGAGTTCATCCCCGGCGGTGTAGCTGTACAGGGCCAGGGTAAAATCCCCCTTGGCCAGACGGATGCGGTAGGTATCGGCATCCACTATGGCCAGGTTCACCACCAATCCCAGGTGGTCCAGCCACTGTTTTTGCAGCCAGCCGCAGAAGCCTTCCAGCGCCGAGCCTTTTGGCAGCAGCAGGGTAAGGCCCCGCGGCTGCTCCCCTGCCTGCTCCAGGGCGGCCGCGGCGGCACGGGCATTATAAGTGATGGTTAGTTGATCGCTGCGGCGGAAGTCGGAGGTGGAGCTGCCATCGGGGTAGGTGACGGAGCCCAGCGAAAAGCCCTTCGCGGTTAGATCGGTATAGCTTTCATCGTACAGGCGGGCGGCGCCGGGAATGATGCTGCCGGCGTATTCGTAGGAATCGGGCAGATCACCGCCCTGGGCATACTGCGCCAGCGGGAAGCTGTAACACAAGGCCTGCCGCATGGCCTCCTGCGCCAGCTGGGGGGAGGCCTGATTGAGCAGCAGGGAGACGGTGCCATTGCGGAAGGTGAGCAGGCTGGTCTTGCCGCCGGAAAGCTGCCCCAGGGTATTGCTATCCACCCGGCAGCAATCGGTAAGACCCTCCAGGAAGCGCTCCATGGTGTTATCCTTCCCCAGGGTGATGATGACCCCGGTATTCTGCGTTGGGGTAAGGCCGGTGTAGCGGCTGTTGGGGATCAGGCGAAGCCCGGTGGATTCCCAGCTTTTTACCGTGTAGGGGCCATTATAGATCATATTCTCGAGAGTATTGCCGTAGCGGGCGTGGGTGCCGGTGTAGAAGTCCTCCCGGCAAGGGAAGGCCTCCGGCTCTGCCAGCTTTTCCGGCAGCAGGGGATCGGTGTGGGAAAGGGTGATAATGACGGTGCGGTCATCCGGCGCGGCAACGCCCAGGCTGCCGCGCTCCCCTTCCGCCATCCCAGCGATGGCGGCAAACTGCTCCCGGGCGGCGGCGCTGCCGCTGCCCTGCTGTATTCTTTGGAAGGCGAACACAAAGTCCTTTGCCGTCAGCGGCTCGCCGTCACTCCACTGGAGATTTTCCCGCAGGGTGAAGGTATAGCGCAGGCCATCGGCACTGACGCTGTAATTTTCGGCGCAGCCCTCGGCCATGGTGCCATCCGGCAGGCGGCGCAGCAGACCCTCCATGCAGTTTTTCAGCAGGCAGCGCTCCAGCGCGGTGGAGCAGTACTGGGGGTCGAGGGTATACACCCGGCCGGAGAGATCGGCACGCAGGGCGGTGGCGGTGTTCTTCCTGCCGCAGGCGGCGCAGGAGAACAGCAAACAGAGGGCCAGCGCCAGCGCCGCCCCCCGCAGGAGGATTCTGTTTTTTGGGATGCTGTTTTTCATAGGGAGTCCTTTGGGTCAGATATCGTTGGAGAGATGGTGGGCGCCTATCCGGCGGGGGTCTGCTTTTCTGTGAAGAAAAGTAGGCAAAAGGCCTATTTAGATCAAGTTTGTGGTCGCCTTCGGCGTCGCGGAGTCACCGGAGGGTGGCTCCGCGACGCCGACAGGCGAAATGAAACTAAGGCATAGTTTTGGTCGGCAATCCCTCCGGTTCGCTCCGCTCACCACCTCCCTTTACACAAGGGAGGCTTTTGGTTGGTACGCTTCCAACTCCCCTTACACAGGGGAGGCTTTGGGACTCGGCAGACTCTTTTATTCTTCTGCCGGGGTTTCGGTTACATTTTCATCACTTGCTTCCTGGGGCTCGGCGGTCTCCTCCCCATCGGCTTCTTCGGTGTCTTCCTCGCGGGGGGCGCGGGCCAGGGCAACGACCCGGCTGCCTTCCTCCAGGCGCATAGCATGGACACCGCCGCCGTAGCGGCTCTGCACCGCGATCTGCTCGCAGGGGATGCGGATGATGATGCCGTCATCGGCAATGAGGATGACATCGTCCTCCTCGCCCACTACGCGCACACCGGCCACCAGGGTATTCTTGCCCTCGCAATCGTAATTGCGGACACCCCGGCCGCCGCGGTTCTGGGTGCGGTACTCGCCCAGCGGGGTGCGCCGTCCCTGGCCGTTTTCGGTGACGGTCAGCAGGTAGCCGCCCTCCTCACAGGTGGCCATGGCGATGACCTCATCGCCCTCATCCAGCCGGATGGCCCGGACACCGGTGGCGGTACGGCCCATGGGGCGGACATCGCTTTCCGCAAAGCGGATGGCCACACCCTGCCGGGTGGCGATGATAAGATCATCCTCGCCGGTGGTATTGCGCACCCATGCCAGCTCGTCGCCCTCCTCCAGGTTAATGGCGATAATGCCGCCCTTGCGGACATTGCGGTAAGCGGAAAGCGCGGTGCGCTTGATGGTGCCATTGCGGGTGACCATGACAAGGTAGCTGTCGTTTTCCACCTCGTCCACCCTTATCATGGCGCTGATCTTTTCATCCTTTTCGATGGGCAGCAGATTGACCACATGGCTGCCGCGTGCGGCTCTGCCCGTTTCGGGGATCTCATAGCCCTTCATGCGGTACATCTTGCCGCGGTTGGTAAAGAAAAGGACATAATCGTGGGTGGAGGTGATGAACATATCCTCCACAAAGTCCTCATCCTTGCGGGCCACGCCGGAAATGCCCCGGCCGCCGCGGCGCTGGGTGCGGTATACCTCCACAGGCTGGCGCTTGATGTAGCCGCCGTGGGTAAGGGTGATGACCGACTGCTGCTCGGGGATGAGGTCTTCAATATCCACTTCACCGCTTACCGTTTCGATGGCGGTGCGGCGGTCATCGCCGAACTTATCCCGGATGGCGGTCAGCTCGGTGCGGATGATATCATAGACCATGGAAGGCGTGCGGAGAATTTCCTCCAGGTTTTTCACCTTTTCCAGAATGCCGGCCAGCTCATCCTCTATCTTGATGCGCTCCATGCCGGAAAGCTGTCCCAAACGCATGGCCACAATGGCGGCAGCCTGCAGATCGGTCACGCCGAAGCGTTCCATCAGGTTCAGCTTGGAATCGTTCTGGTCCTTACTGTGGCGGATGATGTAGATGACCTCATCGGTCTTATCCACTACCAGCTTCAAACCCTCCAGAATGTGCTCACGCTCTTTGGCTTTTTTCAGGTCGTAGGCGGTACGGCGGGTGATGACCTCAAACTGGAACTTGAGATACTGCTCCAGCATCTCCTTCAGGGTCATTACCTTGGGCACGCCGTTTTCCAGCGCCAGCATAATGACGCCGATGGAATCCTGCAGCTGGGTAAAGCTATACAGCTGGTTCAGCACCACCTGCGCGTTGGCGCCCATCTTCAGGTCAATGACGATGCGCATGCCCTCGCGGTCGCTTTCATCATTGATGTAGCTGATGCCGTCGACACGCTTATCCTTTACCAGCTGGGCAATGCTCTCAATCAGACGGGTCTTATTCACCATGTAGGGGATCTCCCGCACGATGATGCGCTCCCGGCCGTTCTTCATTTCCTCTATTTCGGTCTTGCTGCGCAGGGTAATCTTGCCGCGGCCGGTGGCATAGGCCGCCCGGATGCCGCTGCGGCCCATGATGATGCCGCCGGTGGGAAAATCCGGCCCCTGAATGTACTGCATCAGTTCATTCAGCTCGGCTTCGGGGTGGTCGATGAGGTAGCATACCGCGTCGCTGACCTCCCGCAGGTTGTGGGGCGGGATATTGGTGGCCATACCCACCGCGATACCCACCGAGCCATTGCACAGCAGGTTGGGGAAGCGGCTGGGCAGTACCACAGGTTCCTTGCGCTGGTCATCAAAGTTCGGGTTCCAGTCTACGGTGTCCTTATCGATATCCGAGAGCATGTAAAGGGCAATCTTGCTCAGCCGTGCCTCGGTATAACGGTAGGCGGCGGGGGGGTCGCCATCGATGGTACCAAAGTTGCCGTGGCCATCGATGAGCGGATAGCGCAGCGAGAAGGTCTGCGCCAGGCGCACCATGGCATCGTAAACACTGGCATCGCCGTGCGGATGATACCGGCCCAGCACATCACCGACGATGGTCGCGCTCTTACGGTGGGGCTTATCGGGGGTCAGGCCGTCCTCATCGGCGGCAAACAGAATGCGGCGGTGAACCGGCTTCAATCCGTCCCGTACATCGGGCAGGGCACGGTCCACAATGACCGACATGGAGTATTCCAAAAAGCTCTTGCGCATTTCGTGGTCCAGCTCCACCTGGATGATCCGGCCCTCATTGTGCAGGCTGTTTTCAGCGGTTACCTCATCCACTACTTCATTAATGGCATCAAAATCGCCCATATTGTTGGGAGTTTTATCCTTGCTCATTTTTTCGGCTCCTTTCTGCGTCATCAAACATCAAGATTGGTGACATACTGGGCGTTCTGCTCTATAAATTCCCTTCTGGGCTGCACCTTATCGCCCATCAGGATGGTAAAGGTTTCATCGGCACGCATGGCGTCCTCCATGTTCACCCGCAGCATGACACGGCGGGCGGGGTCCATGGTGGTTTCCCACAGCTGTACGGGGTCCATCTCGCCCAAGCCCTTGTACCGCTGGATATCCACCTTGCCGGTGCCATCGGGATTCAGTTCGGCAATGCAGGCGTCCCGCTCGGCTTCGGTGTAGGCATAGTGGAACTGCTTGCCGCGGCTGACCTTATAAAGCGGCGGCTGCGCGATATAGACATGGCCCAGTTCGATGAGCGGGCGCATGTGGCGGAAGAAGAAGGTGAGCAGCAGCGTGCGGATATGGCTGCCGTCCACATCGGCATCGGCCATAATGATGATCTTATTGTAGCGGATCTTATTGGCGTCAAAGTCCTCGCCGATGCCGCAGCCCACAGCGGCGATGATGGGCAGCAGCTTTTCGTTGCTGTATACCTTATCCAGGCGGGCCTTCTCTACATTCAGCATCTTGCCCCACAGCGAAAGGATGGCCTGGAAACGGCGGTCGCGGCCATCGCTGGCGGATCCGCCGGCGGAATCGCCCTCGACGATGAACAGCTCGGTGCGCTCGTTATTGCGCTCGCTGCAGTCCTTCAGCTTGCTGGGCAGGCCCACGCCCTCCAGCGGAGATTTGCGCCGGGTGGCTTCTCTCGCCTTGCGGGCGGCTTCGGCCGCGCGGCTGGCGGTAATGGCCTTTTCGATGATGGTGCGGGCGACCTGCGGGTTTTCTTCAAAGTAGGTGGTCAGCTTATCGGTAACGATGGCGGAAACCACCTGCCGCATTTCGGTGTTGCCCAGCTTGCCCTTGGTCTGGCCCTCAAACTGCGGCTCCCGCAGCTTGACGCTGATGATAGCGGTCAGACCCTCGCGGCAGTCCTCGCCGGAAAGGTTTTTGTCGCTGTCCTTCAACAGGTTATTTTTCCGGGCATAGGCGTTCAGCACACGGGTAAGGGCCTGCTTAAAGCCGTCCTCGTGGGTACCTCCCTCGCCGGTATTGATGTTATTGGCAAAGGAAAGCAGCAGCTCATTGTAGCTGTCATTGTACTGCATGGCCACTTCCGCCACATTATCGCCGCTGTCACCCTTCATGTAGATGACATCCTCATGCAGGGCCTCCAGGCCGCGGCGCTGGTGGATGAACTCCACAAAGGAGCGGATACCTCCCTCGTAGCACATGGAATCGCTGGGGCCCGTGGGGGTACGGCGGTCAGTGATGGTCATGCGCACCCCGGCATTGAGGAAGGCCTGCTCCCGCAGACGGGTGTGCAGCGTTTCATAGTCATACACCAGCTCCTCGAAGATCTCGCCATCCGGCTTGAAGGTAACACGGGTGCCGGTCTCATCGGTATCGCCGATGATGGTCAGGTCGCCCTGCGCCACGCCGCGGGCGAATTTCTGCTGGTAGATGTGCTCGCCGTTCTTTACCTCGACAATGAGCCACTCCGAAAGGGCATTGACGACCGAAGCGCCCACGCCGTGCAGACCGCCGGAGACCTTGTAGCCCTCGCCGCCGAACTTGCCGCCGGCGTGCAGGATGGTATAGACCACCGTAACCGCGGGAATGCCCATTTTGGGGTGAATGCCCACGGGGATACCGCGGCCGTTATCGGTGACACGGATGACATCGCCTTCCAGAATCTCGGTTTCGATATGGGTGCAGTAGCCTGCCAGCGCCTCATCTATGGCGTTATCCACGATCTCGTATACCAGGTGGTGCAGGCCGCGCGGGCCTGTGGAACCGATATACATACCGGGGCGCTTGCGGACCGCTTCCAGTCCCTCCAGCACCTGGATCTGTGTTTCGTCATAGTGGCTTTGTTTTACCTGTTCGATGTTGCTCATAGTATCTCCTATTCTCAAGATCGGTTGGATCAGATTGGACAAAGTAATAAGGCTCCGCCTCCGGCGGGGGATATTTAGGTAACAGTCTGTGCTCACCTTCGGTGGCGCAAGTTTTATATAAAACATGATTGGTACGCCTGCCCGGCGTGGCAAGCCTTTTAGAAGGCATGATTTGCACGGCTACCGCCGGGGTGGCACTTTTGACTCGCCAAAAGTGCCCAAAAGCGACTTGGGGTAAACCCCAAGACCCCGACGCACCGGAACGCCCGCCCGGAAAACCAAAGGGCGGTTTCCCGGAGCGTAGGCTAAACGGTGCTTATAAGGTGCCGCAACGCATCTGCCCCCTCCCAACCTCCCCCGCTTCGGGGGAGGGGAACGCCCTCCCTTTCTGTGCAAACCGCCAGCCCCGCTAACCATAACCATGGGTCGGCGGCCCGGCTCCTTGCGGGTCACTGATTAGAAAGTATTTGCTTTCCTGCCCCATAGTTCCCCTCCTTTGAGGAGGGGACAGGGGTGGTGGTTCGCCGTTCTGCGCTCCAGCGCAGCGGCGATAAAAATGCGCCGCAGGCTCTTTTTAAGCCCATCTGCGTGCAGTACGGATTTAGATTTTTCGTGACCGAAAAATCTAAATCCGTATCCAGCGCAGCAGGGCGACCGGGTTTTTAGGGCGCAGCCCTGAACCGTTTTTGCATCCTTTTGTCGGCACAAAAGGATGCCCCCGCCGGGTAGGCGTACCAACTAAAGCCTTTTATAAGACTTTCCCCACCGGAGGTGATAGCAATTTTTTACCTTAATCGCCATCGCCCCGCCGCCAGGCGACTACAAATTAGTCTCCCTGTTTTCAAAAAAACTATTTCTTGCTCCGCTTTTTCAGTGTCCCGGTAGAAAGCTGGCAGAGATAGACCATATCCTCGCCGGTTTTTTTGCCGGGCGGGGTGGTGATGACAAAGGTCTTTGGCAGGTCATCGGTCACATTGATGACCCGGCCGGCCTTTTCGGCTTCGTTCAGGGTCTTGCGGGTGTGGCGGCTTACGGTGGTGTTATCCAAATCGAAAATGCCGATAATATCCCGTTCCCGCACCACTGTTTCCTGTCCCAGGTGCAGATACATATTTTCACGGCTCCTTTCGTTTTTTGGCTCGTTTGGTGGGCAGATACAGTTGCCCTTCTTTCATGCGGAAGGCGGCGCCTTCGCCCAATGTTCTAGCGGCGCCCCGGTCACAGCAGGTGATGAACACCTGCCCCGGATGCTCTCCATGCAGGAAGTAATCCCGGCGGGTCTTATCCAGCTCGCTCAGCACATCATCCAGCAGAATGATGGGCGCTTCGCCCAATGTTTCTTCCATTACCCGGCACTGGGCCAGCTTTAGGGCCAAGGCACAGCTGCGCTGCTGCCCCTGGCTGCCAAAATTCCGCGCGGAGATGCCGGCAATGGTCACTTCCATGTTATCCCGGTGGGGGCCCAGGGTGGTGCAATAGTTTTTATAATCTTCATTGCGGGCCGCAGCCAGCGCCGCTCGGATATGTGTCTCACCCTCGGCAGGGGAAACATCGGCCCAATCGGCGCCCTGCGGGGCGGGGATGCTGGGCTGATAGCTGAGGGAAAAGGGCTGATTGGCCCGCTTGCAGATATCCATGTAAATTTCCGCCGCGGGCGGGGCCAGCCGCCGGATAAACCTTGCCCGGGCGTGGCAGATGGAAAAGGCCACCTTGGCCAGACTGCGGTCCCAGGTTTCCAGCAGGGGCTCCATCATAGCGGCGTTGTCGCTTTTTTGCATATCGGTGATGAGGGTATTCCTTTGCAGCAGGATGCGGCTCATCGCGGCCAGGGTGGTCATATAGCGGGGCATCACCTGGCTGATGGCGCCATCCAAAAACGCGCGGCGCTCCGAGGGTCCCTCCTGGATGAGGGCCAGCTCCCCCGGAGAGAACACCACCGCCAAAAATTCGCCGGTCAGCTCGCTGGGAATACACTCCACACCATTCAGCCAGGCCAGTTTTTTGCTGCCGTAGGCCAATGCCGCGGTTTTCTCCCGGTTCTGGCAGGTAAATTCCGCCTCAATGCGGGCGACCTCCTGCCCAAAGCGCAGATAGTCGCTTTCCTTGGCCGCGCGGAAGCTTTTCTGCCCGGTAAGCAGATAAATGGCCTCGATGAGATTGGTCTTGCCCTGGGCGTTTTCGCCGTAAATGACATTGACACCGGGAGCCGGGGTCACATCCACCGCCGCCAGGTTGCGGAAATTTTCAGTTTTCAGCCGGGTGAGCCTCACGGGGCAGCCACCTGCCAGCTTTCGCCGTCCAGGGTGACGGTATCGCCGGGATGGAGCTTTTTGCCGCGCATGGTGCACACTTCCCCATTCACCTGCACTTCGCCTTCGGCTATGGCGATCTTGGCTTCGCCGCCGGTGCCTACCGCGCCGCAGAATTTAAGGAAGCTATCCAGCTTGATGAATTCGGTTTGGATGGTGATGGTTTCCATATGGTCACGCTTTCTTAGTTATTATTAGTCTCTCCCGTGTAATGGGTAACGAAGTGGCGGCACGGTAGTGAATGATCTGCCGGCGGCATATTAAAGCCGTGCCGTGATGGAGGGATTGTTGGTAGATATTATGACTGAGTTTTATCTCTCTTTCGGAGCCAGTTTGTGGTCGCCTGACGGCGGGGCGGGGCTTTTTGCAAGGCTTGGTGAGCATGCCTACCCGGCGGGGGGTTACTTTTCTGTGAAGAAAAGTAACAAAAAGTCACTCGGGGAGGACCCCGAGACCCTCGACGCGTCGGTACGCCCCGACCGGAAGGTCTGCGACCTCCCGGATCTGGGGCTAGACGACGCTTATAAGGTTGATTTTTAATTTGGTTTCTGCTAGGTCCAAATAAAATGCGCCGCAGGCACCTTGAGAGCGTATCCAGCCGCAGCTTGAGCGTTAGGGGGTCTTGGGGCACAGCCCCAAGTGTGTTTTGGTATGGGGCCCCCGGCGGGTCGCAAGGCCCGCTGGGGAAAGGAGGAGCGGCGGAGCGTTGGAGAGTTGTCTATCCCATAGGGATAGCGACCCGACATGGAGCAAAGCCCGCGACGACGCGTACGCACAAAAGGAACGCCCCGCCAGCGAGGCGTACAGGTCGTCACCCTGCGGTGACTCCGCGACGCCGCCAGGCGACTACGAACTATCCCCCGCCGGGCAGGCATGCCAGCCGTCACCCTGCGGTGACGCCGCCCCGCCGTCAGGCGAGATGAAACCGCGCCTAAATAATATTTGCTAAACTTTAGCTGAAAGTTTTATTCCGCGCGCAGCCGCATGGGCAGCACCAGGAACAGGAAATGTTCGCCCTCCAGCGGAAGGACCTTCATGGGACTTAAGGGACCGCACAGCTCCAGCCGTACCATATCAGTATCGACATTTTTAAGGGCATCCAACAAAAAGCGGTTATTAAAGCCCATTTCCAGCAGGTTGCCGGTGGTGGAGCAGCAGCATTCATCGTAGGCCTTGCCGATGCTGGTGGAGCAGCTCATCTTAATGACCGATTCGCCGAAATCCACCCGCAGTGGACTGCGCAGCCGGTCGCTGATCAGCAGGCTGGTGCGCTCGATAGAATGGATGAGGGCACGGGTATTCACCACCACATTGGTGCTGCTCTCCCGCGGGATGGCCGCGTGATAATCGAGAAAGTCACCCTCCAGCAGACGGCTGACCAGAGTGCAGTTGCCCATATCAAAGAGGATATGCTTGCGGCTGGCTTCCACCACCACATTACCTTCCTCGCCCATCAGCTTCAGCAGCTCACCCAGCGTTTTGCCGGGGACGATGAACCGCATCGGCTCGTGGTGCTCCACCTTTTCCCGGCGCAGCGCCAGCCGGAAGCCATCCACCGCCACGACCACCAGTTCGTCATCCTGCAGCTCAAACAGACAGCCGGTCTGTACGGGCTTGGTATCATTGGTGGCAATGGCGTAGCGGGTCATATCCACCATAGAGGAGAGGGTCTCCATGGGAATGGAGAAGCCCTGGGCCTCCCCTACCTCTGGCAGCTCAGGGAATTCTTCCGAGGTCATGCCCAGGATGGTGAACTGGGAAACACCGCCGGTGATCTGCACCAGACACCGGTCATCTGCTTCGATGGTGACCTCATCACTTTCGATGCGGCGGATGATATCCGAAAAGACCTTGGCGGGAATGATGATCTCGCCGGTTTTTTCTACCTTGGCATCCACGATGGCGGTAATGCCCATTTCCAGATTGTAGCTCATCAGGGTGATCTCCTTTGTGGTGACCCGGACCAGGATCCCTTCCAGAGCCAGCAGGGTGCTTTTGGGGCTGACGGCCAGCAGGGCGGAATTGATGCCCTGATTAAGCTCCCCGGTATTGCAGGTAAATTTCATCATCATTGCGGTGTCGTCCTCCTTGTTTCACGGCGGAAAGGGGCAGCTGCGGTTTTTCACAGCGCACGGCCGCCTGCGGCGATCCTTTTTCCCTTATTTAGTTTCTGACCGTGAAGATAAAATATAAAAATCAGTAGCCGTAGTAGAGCGTGTGGGAATGTGGAATGGGGATAAATAGGCTTGTATTGATGCGGGCTTGTACCCGATAGCGCGGTATGGAAAGAGATACGGAAAGTTTGTGGGGAATGTGAAAAGATTCTGGACTTTGCACAGCGGGGTGGAAAACCTGGTGTGCAAAGTGGAAAAGCTGTGGGAAGATATCAGCCGTTCAGGTTGCGGATATTTTTGATGATATCTTCGATGACTTCCTTTTTGCGGGGATCGGTCTGGATGGCTTTGGTGACCTGCTGAAGGGCATACACCACGGTGGAGTGATCCCGCCCGCCGAACTCCTGGCCGATCTCCAGCTGAGTCATGCCGGTGATCTCCCGGACCACATACATGGCCACCTGCCGGGCGGTGGAGATTTGATTGCTGCGGCGCTGGCCCCGGATATCCTCGGCGGTGACACCGTAGGTGCGGGCCACCTCATCGATGATGCGGTCGACGGTGACAGGCAGCGGGGTCTGCTCGGTCATGATATCCTGGATGGCGTTTTCGGCCAGCAGCATGGTGATAGGCGCTCCGGTCAGATTGGCGTGGGCATCCAGCCGCTTGACAACGCCCTCCAGTTGGCGGACATTATCCTTCAGCTTGCCGGCGATGAAGGCCGCGACATCCTCTGGAAGGGCAAGTCCCAGGCTATCCGCCTTGCGGCTGATGATGGCCATGCGGGTCTCAAAATCCGGGGGCTGAACATCCACCAGCAGGCCCCATTCAAAGCGGGTGCGCAGCCGGTCCTCCAGTGTTTTGATTTCCTTGGGGGGACGGTCGCTGGTCAGGATGATCTGTTTGCCGCATTCATACAGCGAATTGAAGGTGTGGAAAAATTCCTCCTGGGTGCTTTCCTTGCCGGCGATGAACTGAATATCATCCACGGCCAGCAGGTCGGCCTGGCGGTATTTTTCCTTGAACTCGGCGGTGGTGCCGTTGCGGATGGCCAAAATCAGCTCATTGGCGAATTCCTCCCCCTTGACATACAGGAGCTTATAATCCGGGTGATTTTGGCGTATCTTGCCGCAGATGGCATAGATGAGGTGGGTTTTGCCCAGGCCGCTGCCGCCGTACATAAAGAGCGGGTTGTAGCTTTTGGCGGGGTTATTGGCTACCGCCCAGGCCGCGGCGTGGGCCAGGCTGTTGCCGCTGCCCACCACGAAGGTCTCGAAGGAATACTCCTTTTCGGGCTGGAAATCCAGCCGGTTATTCTCCTGCGCCGCGGGGGCTGCGGGGGCAGCCTCACGAGAGGTGATCTCCACCTGCACAGGGAAGCCCATGATCTCCTCAAAGCTGGCGGTGAGCAGGGCATTGTATTTTTCGTTGACGATATCCCGCTTGAACTGTGTGGTGCATTGCAGGCAGGCGGTGCTGCTATCCAGGGCGGTCAGCTCCAGCTCCCGGATCCAGAGATCATAGGCGACCTCGCTCATTTCGCCGCGGCACAGCTGCTTTACCCTTTCGAATACATCGGAAAAAGAATCCATATTGAACCTCATTTCATTTGCATCCCCGGTTTTCCACAGGGGATAAATACCTATTTTATATAATAGCACATTTGGGGCCGAAGCACAACAGAAAAGGCCCGAAAAGCGTGGGATTTTTCCACATTTCCATGGGGCATAGGTGGAGGAAAACGCCAGGCGGCGGAGGCGGAGCCTTTTTGCAAGTCTTAGTTAGCACACCTACCCGGCGGGGATAGTTTATGGTCGCCTAACGGCGTCGCGGAGTCACCGGAGGGTAACGGTCCATACGGCTCGCCGCGGGGGAGTTCCTTTTACTCGTGTGCGTCGTCGCGGGCTTTGCTCCATGTCAGGTCGCTATCCCTATGGGATAGGCAACCCTCCAACGCTCCGCCGCTCCTCCTTTCCCCAGCGGGCCTTGCGTCCCGC
>ERZ856578.2559-NODE-2559-length-29710-cov-4.303074_pt1 | contig 29710 bp, 23 predicted proteins | sample MGYA00514384_ERZ856578 | MGnify/ENA primary metagenome ERZ856578 (study PRJEB29103, sample SAMN06111958) | human gut metagenome | biome: human gut; feature: ankylosing spondylitis patient; material: healthy_person | host: Homo sapiens | place: China:Hangzhou... | reverse complement strand
TAATTGAGACCTTCCGCCGTTTCGGTTATATAACCAATCAGGGGGCCAATAGTGAAATTGTGGTGGAAATATCCAGCAAGCCGCGCGAATCATACGGTAACCGCCGGGGTATTATACTTATCAATCAAGATGCATTGACACCAGAAACCTATTGTTTATCGGCTGATGATATTTGGAATGTGGATTACCCGATTGATGCGGTGGTGATTATGACACCAGGCGTGGCAGTCAAACAATATTTTTTGCGCACCCCTTTGTTTTGCATAACGGGGCTAAATTATAACCAGCTGGTCCAGACCCTGGTGAACCGCAATACAACGGCCTTTGACCACACGGGAACTTGACAATGGATGATGAATCAAAACGCCTTGCGCATATGTTTGCACGTACAAAAAAACAGTTGTTTGTCGCCTTCTATTCACATTCGATGCGCAAACAAATTTGTAGCGTCTTGTTGTCGGCCCACATTCGTTTTTGTCTACTTACGGGTATCGATGCATCATTGCTGCATTCTTTACATAATAACGGCAATTGCACAATAATCGATTTAAAAGATGACGTCAGTCGGATAAAGCCGTATATTCTGCCACATGCGGAATCTATGCTTGATAAAAGCGATGCCGCGCCGAGCGTCGATAATGACGACGCTGTTATTTGGTATCGTGTTCATAACTGCGATCCATACATAGGCATGTATGATTTATTTTATTTGGATGCGGTTCTATTGCATAAACTCATACTATCCGATTTTATCCTGAACGATAAGTATATCATACCGATATTCAGTGCTAGACCCACCTATCGCCTCTCAAATTCTTCCGTTTTTCAGAACCGAGCTGCTATGATTATTCTGGGCGATGGCATCGGAGATTTTTTTATACTATTACCATTACTCAGACGGCTCATTCGTCGCCTGGAACAAAATGGGCGGCAAATTTTTCTGCTGCTGGCAGAAAACTGCCTGGTCAAATCCATAATCAACTGTTTTTTCCCATCCATTCGATATGTTTACGTTCCTGATTGGCATCATCTATCTCTGTATCACCGATGGTGCCTGCTGTCGGGCCTATTTGCGGATGTTTTTAATTTGCAGCTTAATGGGACAACAAGCCGGCATTTTGCAAACCACATGCACGCCTATGAAATTTTTAAAAAACAAACCGGCATTCACGAGCCCATTGATTTTGACGAGGTGGCAAGCTGGTTCCGTCATGTAATCACAACAAGTACGCAAACATCAGAAAAGCGGCGGATAAACAGTCTGATGGAAGGGCAGGAGGATTTTATCGCTTTGCAGGTATGGACGGGACCGCTTGACAAGGATAACCCGAGAGCTGCCGACCCCCATATGGCATACGAGCTATGCCGGTTATGTCAGCATGCAGGATATCGGCTGGCGAATACCACTCCCTATCCAACCGGGCGATACACACTGCCCGGTTGTATTCAGACGGATGGATTGTCTTTGATGGGCGCCCTGTACCTGGTTTCTCACGCGCGAATGTTTATGGGAATTGACAGTTGTATGGGCCATGCGGCCTCATTGCTGGGCATCGGCAGCGTTACGCTATGGAGCCGGTACCAATCCCCTCTGGAGATATACGCGCAAAATCTGTTTATCAGCTTTCGCCCTCTTCGAAATAATATCAGTATCGTACCCGATCCGCCGGACACACCCATAGACGCCTCTCTCGTATTCGATGTGGTAAATAAAATGATGCATAAGAAAATCCCGTTATGTGACAGCATGACATATGAAGATTCTCAAAAAAAACAAGGTGTTTTTTATAGTGTGAGGGTAAAGCAGTGAACCAAATAAAAATGTATGCATCCTCTCTGCGTCACAAAATCCTTATTCTTTGTTGCAGCTACAACGACATAGAGGCCGTCATTCAGGCAATCAAATTATGGGTATCAAACTGGTATATACTGCATCCGATCGATCCAAAGAAAGATCTGCCGGCTGGTTATACTCTGGTTGAAAGCACCTTTCTTTTGCGCAACACAAAAAATTTTTTCCAGTCGTTGGACAGTGATTCCCCTGCCGGTGTGGTATATTCGGCGAGTCAGATATGCAATCCCTATGCGGCTGTCCTGTTTTCCTGGCTGGGTTGCGATAATGCAAATTTCCATTCGCTGGAACAAATATTTGCGCAGGAATTGTTGGTACCGCCCGGATATTGGCGATTCAGTATGTATTTTTCAAAGGGCAAGCCCACTATGGTATTTACTAACGATATGCACAAGCGCTCATTTATCCCTTCCGTTAAGCCCGCGGCTTTGTTTTTTGCTGATGGAATCGGAGATTTTTTTATTCTTTTCGAACTACTTGACGAATGGCTGACAATTACCGACAGCAAAACCGTTTATATCATAACGCCGGTCGGCCTGCCTGCTGCTCCTCTGCTGCGGCTTCTGTTGTCCCGATCCTATAGGCCCACCATTCAATTTTACGAAGTCGACAACTTATATATGATGGAAACATATTATGAGGCCTGTCTCCAAACCGGTTGCTTTTCCAATTGTTATTATCTTACTACCAGCGATAAGGCTCAGGTGCCGTTCGATATTGGAATGCACCAGTATGATATTTATCGAACGGAACTATTTGGACATCAAAAATTCTCAAAGTCCATCGATCTCGATTGGGTGAGACACAAAATTTTTGATGCCGTACCGCCGGTAGAAAAACCATGGATTACGTACCAATTGGAGCATTCCTCCCATCCAAACGTTGGTTTCCAATTTTGGACTGGACCTTCTGCACAAGATTCCACACGTTCATGGCCCCCAGAGCCAGTGGCCCAATTTAGTGATCTCTGTCAAGGAGCCTTTACTTTGTTTTGCCTGACCCCCTCACCCCCGGCTTATCGCAATACCTTGGCAAATATGGTACAAGCCGATTTTCTCTCCTTATTTGGTATGCTGTATTTACTTTCCCAAATGGATTATTTTGTTGGTATCGACAGCTGCTGCGGTCATGCCGCCTCTTTTTTTCGCATACCAAATATAACCATCTGGAACCGATATCAGACGACAACTATGTTTAAAAAAGGCGATACCCCGCTGAGTCTACGGCCATTATGGAAAAATTTCAGCATGGAAATCGATGAAAATACCAAATATGTACCGCCCGACATAGCTTTTCAGGTACTATGCCAAATTCACAACGGACAAATACAATGGCCGGATCGTCCTCTTACGTATCGGGACAGCCTTAACGGACTAAACATCCGACGGATATATAGCGCAGATGATCCGCGTTTGTGACGATTGCCTGTTTATTTAACCCACTGTCGATTGTTTAATGCATAATTTCTTTTGTAAAGGATTATTTATGATATCGATAACGAAGCGTTATTTTCACCAGTTGTTTGGATACGTTGATCTGGCGGTTGATTTCAGTCAAGAAAATAATGAATATACGGTGTATACATGTAAAGACGACCTGGATATCATTTTGACACTAGTCCATGTTTTCCGTTCCCGATTCATTGTGGAATTTGGCGTCCAAGCCGGTTTAACAGCCAAGATATTGTTAACCCAGTTTTCACATATTCAGCAATATGAAGGTGTGGATATCACGAAAGGCGGCACGGTTCCTCTTGCTCATCAACAAAATGAGATTCCGAGCAATGCCGGTCGCCATGCAATGGACGATAACCGCTTTCATCTGACATTACGGCCGAGGGGAACCAGGGACCTCTCGCCTCAGAAGTTACGCGGAGCCGATTTTATTTTTATCGACGGTGATCACTCTGCTTCGGGCGTTGCATACGATACCGAACTGGCCTATAGCATTTTGCGAGGCAGAGGTATCGTCTGCTGGCATGATTATGGAACGGAATCGGGCGTGACACAGTTTCTGGACGGTCTCGACACATATCAGCCTCAAATCTGCCATGTGCTGCACACCTCCGTTTGTTTTCATATCTTTACAGGGTTGCAAGCAAACCGATTTAATAAATAAGGGGGGGCGGCGGAAGCTGAATGATGGAATCCACAGCGACATAAGCGGCTATCCGGCTGTTCGTTTAAATGACAGATATTCGAGCCGCTTTTCCAACGGAAGGAATAATGATATGAGGGTAGTAACTTCACCCTATCTACGGCTGAAAAGAAAAACAAACCACCGTTATATTTTTACTAATTATCTCACGGATAAAATTGATATTGTCACACCCGGACAGTATAAACTTCTCAAGCATCTGAGAACACAAACCCATGTCGACACGTCCGCCTGGCCGTATCTTAAGGAAATAGAGGGAAAGCGTCTGTTGGATGCCAGCCGTTTATGGCAGTACCATAGCTTGAGACGGGCTGAAATCGAGGTAAACTCTTATTGCAATTGGCAATGCGCCTATTGTCCGAGCGCAACTGTAAAAAGAAGCAGAAGGGTTATGGATATGGAGCATTTCCATATCATCCTGAAAAAGTGCATGGAATACGGAAGCATCTCCACCATATGCCTGCATGTATACAGCGAGCCTACCATCGATTCTTTTTTTAACGAACGCATAACCGAAATTGCACGATTTGGTTTCCATTTGGAGCTGTTTACCAATGCCAGCCATTTGGATAACAACAAAATTCTTCTTCTCAAATCACTGGGTAACGTTAAAAAAGTGGTATGCCATTATCCCTCCTCTTGTCAACGTACGTTCCACCAACTTACTCATTCATCCGATTTTTATAGATCGACGACCAATATACAAAACGCTTGCCGTCAGGGATTGCCGGTGCATATCAGCGTTCATGCCGCGAAACAAGAATGGGCACAAGAGAAACTTCAGATGCAAGACTTGTTTCCACAGGCCGTCATTAGTCGGATACCCGTTCAGGATAGGGCCGGTACCTTAATCCATCCGCAATATGGCAACCAAATAAACATCCGCTGTTCCCACTTGTCCGGCTGTTTTTATTTCAGCCAAATCCTGTATGTATCAGTGGACGGCCTATGCTTTCCCTGTATTAACGATGGCTTACTCCTTCAATATACGTATGGGAATATTTATTCAACATCCATTAAAGATATGATGGAAGGACCCAAGGCCGTCGGACTTCGCAGCACTATATTCGGCGGTAGACCCGCTCCGAACGATTTTATGTGCCGTCGCTGCGTTTTTATGCAGCGCAATCTCCAAGAATATGAGACCACCTGGTGCACAGATTAAAAAACCAGTACAACATAAGGCTATTGGATGGAGGGCCCATGGAAGATCTATATATCTGTTCGCCCTATTTAAGCACCAATGAAAAAACAGGTAATAATCGCTCAGTTTTGATAAACCATTTAACCGCACGCGCTGTTGCCTTAGGTAACAACGAAGTGGAATTGCTGCATTCTCGTCATTCCCCGCACCATATATCATTTTTTCTTGAATCGTTTGGCACGGTTGTTGTCGACCGGTGGATTCAAAAAAAACTTTTACTTCCCTATCACACCGTTTGGGAGGAAAATTGCGCTACGTTAATTGAAATTGAGACCAGCACGGTATGCAATTGGAATTGTCAATACTGTCCACATACCTATCATAAACGCCAACGTAAATATCAAAGCCTGGAGCTATTTAAGGAGATTATCAGAAAAGCTTCCGAATATGGTCATATCCGGTACGTATCTCTGCATGGATACAACGAGCCTACGATCGATCCCCATTTCATTGATAGAATATCCATCATCGCTGCCTACAACTTGAAATTGGCTCTGTTTACTAATGGGTCAGGCTTGACAAAGCCCGTTTTAGAATTTTTGGCAAAAAGCCGCATAGTCAAAACAATCTATTTTAATCTTCCGTCGGCCGATAGAAATACCTTTATTCTTCGTACAGGTTATCATCATCCCGAGCGTATTCTGCACCATATCCAGAGTGCGATTGATATGGGATTCAAAGTCATCATTTCCATTCAGGGGACGAAAGAGGAGCAGCTTGCCGAAGCATCTGCCATTGAAGAGCGATTTCCATTGGCAGGAATCACGGCAATCCCTTCTTTTGATAGATGCGGCATACTAAAAAATCATTATTATAATAATGTGCGGCTGGATAATCGGTTTCTGAAAGGCTGCGGTTTTATATTGACTGATGTCCATGTCGGCCTTGAAGGCGAGATGTATTTATGTTTGGAAGACTTCTACAAAAAAAATATTTATGCGAATATTTCAGACGGTTCATTGAAACAAATTCTACAATGCCATGATCTTCAGATATTGAAACAGAAAATATGGGGGCACATACCCGCTGAAAAGGATTTTATTTGCCGCAAATGTGTTATTATGAAAGGTTTGAAATATACAAAACTGAAATGAAAGAATCGATTATTATACCGTTTAAACCAATGGCTAAAAAAGGATTGGACTGCTTAGAGGCATGTCTGCTGTCTCTGACAAATCATTATCGCCACGAATATAGAGCAGCCTTGCTCCAATGCTTCAATTTCCGCTTTCGTAAAAACCCTAACCGTACAGTAACTTCTATCGGTGATCATTTTGACCGTATCCCATCGAATATCGTGCTATATTTAAAAAAGTTTTATGGCATTGAGAGTATGCCATACGATTTTGGCAGCCCGAAGGAGCATTTTGATTTTGTTTTGCAATGCCTCGCAGAAAATGAACCTGTTATATTGCTGACATCCTCTTATTATTGTAGCTGGCTACAGAGTTATCATACGGTAAATCAGCACCATTTTATTATTCTAATCGGCATAACAGATCGAAAAACATTTATATGTTCCGATCCAATGATAATGGGCGAACATCTATGCGAGATGTCCTATGACGATTTTTTCAAAGGCTGTTATCGAAGTCACCGTATAGGCAGACATGTCATTCCGACGATACAGGAAAATGAGATGATTTCTTTAACAAGAAATCATCTTGCTAAATTGGATCTAGAGAACAGCTTTTCCAAATTATATCATGTTTTGAGTCATACGCAGACACTGATAGACGAATATCAAGACGATGCCGGTCACGTTTGGTCCTCACTTCTCGATATGAATCTAGGGTATTACTTAACGGGAACTCATCAGCTTTATGCGGAATATCTTGTTTTTCTCTCGACCTTAAATAACAAATATCGTATGTTTATTGAATATGCAAATACTTCAATAACGCTGTCAAAAAAATGGAATACCGTCCGCAACATTATTTACAAAAGTTATTTAAAAGACAACTATCAGGAATGCTTAAGCATGCTGCTCAAAGAAGTCGAACAAATAAGAGACATATCGATTGCCTTAAAAACTAACGTAATCCGTTGTATAACGTCTATCCAAGTATAAAAAAGACCATTTCAAATTTTTCGACAGGGAGGTATGGCGTGATCTCACCCTTTGACTCTTTTGAAACGACTTGCAAAACATATCCGGACAGTATTGCGGTGGTATTTCAAAAACGACTCTTCACATACCGTGAGCTGTACGATAAATGTATGTCCATATCGCAGCTTCTTGATCAGGCTGGCGTGAAAGCAAATACTGTCGTAGCTGTCTCCATGCAACGATCCATGGAAATGATTGCATCTATCTTGGCCATAATGCATCGGAAGGCTGTTTTTCTGTTGTTGGATATCAATCAGCCAAAAAGACGATTGCAGGCGATTATCTCCCAGTCAAAACCCGAATGTATACTGTCCTGTAACTTAGCTGGAAGCATACAAGCCGTACCGACTGGCGAGCAGACCCCTCATGTTTTTCAAACGGCAATTGCATACCTCGGGTTTACATCCGGGTCCACGGGAAAACCCAAAGGGGTTGCAATAACCGAAGCCTCACTGGCAAATTGCATCCATTATTTCCCAGATATTTTCGGATTACAACCTGGTGATCGAATCACTTCGTTTTTAAACTGTTCTTTTGATATGTTTATTTTTGAAACTGTGGTTTCCCTCTGCCGAGGCTTAACCATTATCATGTCGGATCGCGAGGAAAGCGCCAGCCCTCGCCGAATGTTAAAGCTAATTCGCGACAACAGCGTTTCCATCGGCCATTTTGTTCCTTCCACACTTCAAATGCTCGTCAACTGTGATCCGCATTTTGAATCTCTCCTAACCCTAAAAAAAATTATTCTGGCAGGCGAGAATCTAAGCAAAACGCTTCTCTGTTCCTTATTTGAACATTTGAATGTGGATATTTATAATGCCTATGGATTGACAGAAACAACGATTTATTCCACTTTTTGTAAACTGAAGTATGGGGAGGCACCATTGATTGGGACTGCTCTGCCTGGCAATCAAATTTATATTTTGGATGAAAACAATCAACCTGTAGAGTGTGGTAAAACCGGACACATCTATATTTCAGGAATAAGTTTGTATGAAACTCGCCTGGACACGCAAGAGGATAAAGATTTACTCATTTATCATGAAAAAAAATTATACAATACCGGGGATATGGGGTTGCTTCATGAGTCGGGCGATATAGAATTTTTAGGAAGGCAGGATCGGCAAATCAAACTCCGTGGATATCGAATCCATTTATCTGAAATCGAACACGTAGCTGCCGATATGGCTGGGGTCGATAACACCGTTGCCAACATATATAAACGTCCCTCAGGTGAAAGTACCCTATGCCTTTTTTACACTTCAAAATACAGCTTAAACGCAGATGACATTCGCAAACATATAGGAAACCGTCTGCCGAAATATATGGTTCCTGTCTGCTATATTCAAATTGCATCCTTCGATTATTTATCCAATGGCAAGCTGAACTGCCGGTCCCCTAAATTGGAACGCTTATTTAAAGAAAGGTGGAGTTAACGTATGGATAGAGAACACTCTCTCGCCCGGCTGCGTGCGGTTGTCACCGACGTATTGGCGACTGAAATCGGCCCTGAAGATATGGACAAAGGGCTCGAACAGCTTGGAATCAATTCAATTATTTTTATTAAACTTGTCGTTCAACTTGAAAAAGAATTTCAAGTTGTATTTGATGACACAGACTTAAGCATCGATAAATATGAAAATTTACTGGAGATTCAAAACTATATCGACAGCTTAATTGTTTGTCAGCATCAGTAGGTCTCGCCGCTCATGGAGTATATTTTATATTGCGCGGTACAATCAAAAACCCTGGTTTTGGAAACCCTTTGTTCTATTCTGTCCTTTTTTGACAAGGTAAAAGACCGTGATTCTTACGGTGTTTTGGTAATTACGAATTTATATGATGAATTTGTTACTTATAAAGCCAAATTAACGGATGAAGTATGGTCAAGAATAAGCTTTCACAACATCGATGAATATACGGTAAGCGTTTGGGCAAAGGGATTTTTTCCGCGTCTGAAAATTAAAGCAATCGAGTGGTTTTTAAAGATTTATAATACAGATGTTCTGTTTGTGGACAGCGATACGATGTTTCTCAAGGATGTTTGCAACCTATTTCTTAATGTGGCCGGCGGCGTTCGCTATCTCTATGAAACAAAATATGTTTCATACTACGACAGCATTTTCGGCACCCCTAAATTTGCACCATGCAGACCTTTCGTTAACCAAAATAATCTGATTCTTGATAATGGACGCGTACGACTGGATATTCCATTGGACTTTGTCCACTATAACTCGGGAGCAATCGGGGTGAGACATTCCGATTTGCCGTTAATAAAGGAAATCGAAAAAACCTGTGATGCTGTAAACAAATATCTTATAGAGAATAAAATAGGAGAGGAAACGGCTTTTGGTATTAACTTTCAAAAATATGGTAAGGTCATGCAGGCATATACATATCTTATCCATTATTGTAAAGCGAAGATCATGCGATATATGAGCGCTCACTACTATGGTCTGCTGGATAACAAAGCCAGAGACCTCCTTAAGTCCGAATTATTAAAATATAAAATCGATGGTAAAATCTTTTGTCAAAATAACTGGACGTATGACGAGATTATCTTTTTTTATATTTTTATTCGTATCCAAGAATTTTGGATACGCGATTCACGATATTATTTTTATGATCAATATAAAGAAATTATCATAAATGAAAATCAGTTTTTGGACATTGAGCGTTATTATGAATTTGAACAGAAAATAAGAAAAATGCATCTATACACCCATGAGGTATAAAATGAAAACGATTGTATACTGTGCCATTCATAAGCGAACTCTCGTGAATGAAGTCTTATATTCCATCCTGAATGTTGCAGAAGTTTGCTGTGATATCGAAAACTATCGATTTGTAGTTATCACGGATATGCCGGAAGAATTCAAGCTTGTTGCCTCTATCGTGAAGATGCGTTTAGGGATGCCCATTATAATAGAACCGATTAGTAAGGCTATCACTGAAAACTGGCTGGGGCCGTATCGGTATGTTTATCGCCTGCGTATTAAGGCGTTGCAATACTACTATTCCAAATATCAGGAAAATGCCCTGTTTATTGCCGCCAACATGATAGTTTTGCAGGATTTGTCGGTTCTGTTTGAGTGGATGGATGAAGGGCGTCGCATTATGTATCAGCAAGGATTGTTATTACATGAGCTGCTTCTCAGTCCATATAATCCACAAACAAAAAATAAAGCGGTGGACGAGCCGATACGTCAAATCTTTTTAAAAGGAGATCGGGCGGATTATAGGATCCGCCTGGACAAACGTCATTTCCAGGGCGGAATAATTGGGATTCCATACAGGGACGCCTCTTTGTTGCACAAAGTTCTAACAATAAACGACTATATCTCATCACTGATCCAATATCATATTATCGAAGAGTTGTCCTATTCAATCGTGTTGCAGGAGACCGGGGCCATCGAATCGTCGAAACCATGGTTTCGACGATATGGCGGTGAATACGTACGACCATTTTTAGCGCAACGGTATACCTGCGCCTTACGCAACGATGATGCTTTATTTGTTAATTTAATGAAAAGCGTTGGTTTACCATACCGGGAATTTAAGCATCATTTAGTTGATTATGAATCATTCCTATTGTTGCTTGCCGTGTTTGATACCATTTTCCAAGGCGCGCCTCCCAAATCAGTCATCCATATTCACCGGTATGCTGTAAATACGTATCAATGCTCCGAAAGCTCCGATACCTATCGTAAGCTGCAAGCCATTATTGCGGATATTGAACAACTGGCCGCCCTTTCACTGGAAGAAATTACCCCACTTTTCGAAGCCGATGTCATTCGTTATGCGGAAGGACCAATGAAATAAACGAATGGTCCTAAAAGCTGGTTTACCGCCGCAGAAGGGTATTATGAGTATATGAGTATTTACCGCTTACCTTTGTGTTATCAGACTGATATTACGACTCAGTGTACCGTTTTCAATCGCTTAGCTGTAGCTCAAACCGATATCAAGCGTTATGAATCATGGATTCAAACCCATCCTGTTATCTGTTTAGATACCAGTCATAACGTTGTAATTGAAGACAGCTCGCGCAATTGGAATAACGGCCCATACAGTTCCTTATTTTATTTTGAGAATCGGTGGGCGCACGCGGAGCAGACTATAGATCAGGTTATTGCCTGCATCACCGAAAAAAAGTATATACTCTGCAATTATGCCTATCAAGATATTCTGCGGAATCGATATTCGCCTCCCATTGAGATACTTTTCTATGGTTATGATTCAGCGGCACGGATATTCTATACGCCCCAATTGGATCCAAACAACGGAAAGATGCGAGAAAGCATCCTTCCTTTTGCGGAATTTCTAGTCTCCACGAACCATATTATGAAGCACTATTGCTCGAAATTGGAACATAGCGAAGCAAATCACTACTTTTTCTTTAAAACCATGCAGAATCGACCTCACCCACTGTCTGATCCGTCGATACCCGGCTGGCTAACAGTTGTACAACGTGAATTGAAGGGTATGCCCAATTCTTCAACGGGCTGTTCTGTCCTGATGTCATTTGCGAATTATTTAGACCTATGCGGTGAAGAAATAGCCCAAGACTCTCTGGTGCAAAAAAGCATCTGTACATCGTTTGGCCGACTTTATGAATATTATCGTCTTTACATAAAGCGGTTACGCATCTTTAGCGCAAAGCAAAAAATCGACGCCGATAAGCTTATTAACGTACTAAATGAAGTGGTCGAATCCTGTCATATATGTTATTCACTTGCATTTAAAGCAACGGAAGATCATGACCCCCATATATATAGCCGTCTAGCTCATTATACACGTACACTCTATCAGCGCGTCGTCCCCAGCATGTCTGATTTTTATATTTATTTGCAAAAGCTATAGTTTGAGGCGTTTCCCGCCCGTAACCAGACAGAACAGACTGTCGTAGCCTTTTACGACGGTCTGTTTTCTTTCTATTCGCTTGTATATTCGGCAAACGGAGGCATCCGCCCAGAACGTGAAGCCTTTCGCCTTATTCATTTCCGTACGGCAGCTCTTAACAAGGGAAATACTCAAGCGGAGCTCCTGCGTGATTTTCCAAATTCTCTTGCCGGCTAAGATGAGGGTGGCTATCAGCTTTTTATGTAAGCGGGTCTTGCCGGCCCGATCCTTGTATTTCCGCGAAGGCCGTCCGCTGAAATACCCCCCCCCGATCCATCCAGTCCCAAGTCAAAGCGGATCCGTTCATTGGTATGTTTGTAGCTTTTTCCGTTGACTTTTGCTGTACGGAATAATTCCTGTTTACAAAGGGACTTATGAAAATATCTATTGAGCTCCAGCAGCCGTTCCCAAATTTCTTCCTCTTCCCCTCCGGCATCCTTGCCCCAAATCCAGGCAAAGTGCGCCGCCAGTTCCCGGCAGTGTTCGAATCTCCAGCCGGACTGCGCCGGCCCCATCAGTTCCTTCATCCGTTTCCTTCCAAGGCTTTTCTTTGACATCGTAAATTTGTCTGCCTCATAGGGTTTCGGGCCGTACCCGTTTCTCGCGCGCTCAATGTCCCGATAAACGTTTGGGATCGCAAATTCTCCTCTCCACGGCTTATCCATCAGAGAGCGGCACATCTCTTTATATACGTATCGCGCCGGCCGAATCCGCTTCATCCGGCATATCCGGCCGGTGTCCTCGTGGACGCTCCCCGGTCCGTGGAATACCCGGCTGTATGTCAATGAGAAGCGGCAGTTAAATGCGACAAGTGCAGGCGAGGAAATCCATCTGATTGCCGTGCGGGGAACGGCGCGTTTATTATCCCGCGAAGCATGCAGCATACGTCGCAGGTCATCCACAAGGAACTGGACTACCCGGAATTCGATTTCCACTCCCTGCGGCACACCCACGTGACAATGTTGGCGAAAAATGACGCGCCTCCGAAATACCTGCAGGAACGGCTCGGCCACAAGGACTTACAGGTGACGATGAAATACTATCTGCATCTCACCGACCAGATGAGCGGTAAAGGTACGAAAATACTGAAAAGTATGTATCAAAAGAAAGCCTAAAACGATTGATTTTGCCAACCTCTCGTTTCGGCGTTGGCAAATGGTTGGCAAAAACGGATTTTAGACGAGAAAATGAGACATTTGGTGTAAGTCACACCAAATGTCCCATTCACAGAAAACCTAGTATTCATGCGCCTTCGCGGCTTATTTAAAGCTCTCCTGCACCGCAACCGCACACGCGACGGTAGCCCCGACCATGGGGTTGTTGCCCATGCCAATTAGGCCCATCATTTCTACATGGGCCGGTACGGAGGAAGAACCCGCGAATTGCGCGTCGCCGTGCATCCGGCCCATGGAATCGGTCAGGCCATAGGAAGCCGGGCCGGCAGCCACGTTATCGGGATGCAGGGTGCGGCCGGTGCCGCCGCCCGAGGCGACCGAGAAATATTTTTTACCGTTTTCGATCGCCCACTTCTTATAGGTACCGGCCACCAGATGCTGGAACCGGGTGGGATTGGTGGAGTTACCGGTGATGGAGACCTCGACGCTCTCATGCTGCATGATCGCCACGCCCTCGAGCACATCGTTGGCACCGTAGCACTTGACCTTAGCCCGTTCGCCGTCGGAAAACGCCTTTTCCTCAACGATTTTCAGCATGTCGGCATGGAAATCATAGGAGGTTTCCACATAGGTGAAGCCGTTGATCCGGCTGATGATATACGCCGCGTCCTTGCCCAAGCCGTTCAGGATGACGCGCAGGGGGGTCTTCCGCACCTTGTTGGCGGTGCGGGCGATGCCGATCGCGCCTTCCGCGGCTGCAAAAGACTCATGGCCCGCCAGGAACGCGAAGCAGCCGGTTTCCTCGCTGAGCAGCATCTTGCCGAGATTGCCGTGGCCGAGCCCGACCTTGCGCTGTTCTGCCACCGAGCCGGGCACACAGAACGCCTGCAGGCCTTCGCCGATGACGGCGGAGGCTTCGGCCGCGTCCGTGACGCCACGCTTGAGCGCCAGCGCGACACCCAGGGTATACGCCCACACGGCATTTTCAAATGCGATGGGCTGCACGCCTTTGACGATGGCGTCGACGTCGACCCCTTTGGACAGGCACAGCTCCCGGCAAGCCTCCAGGCTGCCCAGATCATTCTGAGCGAGGAACTGTTCGATTTTCTCGATCCGCCGGTCCTTGCCTTCGAATTTCACATCGTTTGCCATTTGCGTGTCCTCCTTATTCTTCGCGCGGATCGATGTACTTGGCGGCTCCGTCAAAGCGCCCGTACTGTCCGATGTTCTTCTGATACGCCTCGTTCGGCTCCACGCCGTGGCGGATATCCTCCAGCATCTTGCCGAGGCGGACGAACTGATAGCCGGTGACCTCGCCGTCGCTGTCGAGGGCGATCTTGGTCACATAGCCCTCGGCCATTTCCAGATACCGGACGCCCTTGGCCTTGGTGGAATACATGGTGCCGACCTGGGAGCGCAGGCCCTTGCCCAAATCCTCGAGCCCCGCGCCGATCGAGAGGCCGTCCTCGGAAAACGCCGACTGAGAGCGGCCGTAGGCCAGCTGGAGGAACAGTTCCCGCATGGCGACATTGATTGCGTCGCACACGAGATCGGTGTTCAGGCATTCGAGAAGGGTCTTGCCGGGCAGGATCTCCGCCGCCATGGCCGCGGAATGGGTCATGCCGGAACACCCGATGGTCTCCACCAGGGCCTCCTCGACAATACCATTTTTCACGTTCAGGGTCAGTTTGCAGGTGCCCTGCTGAGGGGCGCACCAGCCCACGCCGTGGGACAGGCCGGAGATGTCGCCGATCTCCTTGGATTCCACCCACCGGCCCTCTTCCGGAATGGGGGCCGGACCGTGGTGGGGCCCTTTTTTCACCACGCACATCTGCTCGACTTCATGGGAATACTTCATATTGCTGCTCCTTTCGGCTTCGATGACCTTTGGCTTTACACGCTAAGGGTTATTATACAAAAAATCGCCTCCAAACGCAAGGGCCAAGGGCTGCAATTGACGAAAAATTCACAACTGCCCGGCAGGGATTTTTGGATAAGCTGCCGGTGACCGTGTTGGTACCCACCGTTTCCCGCGGCATGTACGGCACCGGGGCCGCGTCCGCGTGGACGTGGAAAACAGCGGGCCGCCCTAAAAGGGCAGCCCGCTGCCGACCCGGCAGGAAGAGCCATGCCGCACGGCTCTTCTTTTGTATCGTTCCGGAGCCCCATCTCTCTGGCGCAGAGGGACCGGATGGCTGATCAGCTGATGCGGCCTTCAAAGCGCATCGGCAGGTCGCCGGCGGCCCCGGGGATGGTGGCTTCGTAGGAGGAGGAAAAGGCGGTGAGCTGTCCTTCCTCGTTGATGGTAGCGGAAACGGTGGCGGCCTTCAGCGTGTAGTCACCGAGAAAATCCTCCGATAAATCAAATGCGCTGAACGCCGCGTCGAGGAACTCTTCGGCGCGTTCCTCTCCTAACCGGCTGGAGGGTACGACGCCTTGCAGAAGGATCGAACCGTCCTCCTGCCGTGTGCAGGTCATATCCCGGATGGCGTCGGCGGACAGCCGATAGGGGAACAGGATCCCCATTCCCGCCGTCGCCTGGCGGGCTTCCAGCGCCTGATAGCCGGTCGTTTCGGCACCCTCTCGGTCCTCGATACGGCCGGAGGCCGCATCGTAATGACGGACCAGGAGACGGGAACCGGCGTCGGAGCCGAACGTCATCGTGGCGTCCAGCTGCCGCAGGGCGCCGTCCTGCCTTTTCAGGGAAAGCAGGGTCTCCATCGTGACGTATGCAAAACCCCGTCCGTCGTCCAATCCTATCTTGGTATGGCAAAGATAGGAGAGCGACTCCGCGCTGTCAAAACGCGCGAGGGCATCGGCATAGGCACGGGCGGCCTCTTCCGCATCGAGGGGCGGCAGGGGTGCAGCCGTCGTGGGGGCCGGGACAGACGCCGTGCGGCTGATTTCCGGCTCTCCCGGCCGGTCCGCGCATCCGGAAAGGATAAGGGATAGGGTTAAGGCGGTTATGCCGCCGATGATGGCCCTGGAGAGAGGTTTCATGCGCATTCTCCTTTGACAGGGACTTTTCTTTTACTATACCGCGAAAAGAGGAAAAAGGCAAATGGAAAACCGGGCACCCGTCGGGCACCCGGTTCCCATTTGAAAGCTTATTTCTTGCCGTACAGGCTGCCCAGGCGGAGCAGGTGCTCGTACCGGTCGGCCGCGTTCTGTTCGGCCTTGGCAAAGAGCGCCTCGGCGCGGTCCGGGAAGGAGCGGGTCAGCGAGTTGTACCGTACCTCACCCATGATGAAGTCGCGGTAGGAGGCGGAAGGCGCCTTGCTGTCCAGCGTAAAGGCGTTTTCCTCCTTGCGGGGATCGAAGCGGTAGGTGTGCCAGTAGCCGGCCTCCACCGCCTTCTTCTCCTCGAGCTGGGAAATCCCCATGCCGCCCTTGATGCCGTGGTTGATACAGGGCGCGTAGGCGATGATCAGGGACGGGCCCGGATAGGCCTCGGCCTCCTGGATGGCCTTGAGGGTCTGGTTCATGTCGGCACCCATGGCGATCTGCGCGACATAGACATAGCCGTAGCTCATGGCGATGGCGCCGAGATCCTTTTTCTTGACTGCCTTGCCGGCCGCCGCGAACTGGGCAACGGCGCCGGTCGGGGTGGCTTTGGAGGACTGGCCGCCGGTGTTGGAATAGACCTCGGTATCGAACACCATGACGTTGACATCCTCACCCGACGCCAGGACATGGTCCACACCGCCGAAGCCGATGTCGTAAGCCCAGCCGTCGCCGCCGAACATCCAGAAGGATTTTTTCACCAGCATGTCGGCGTTCTTCAGGGCCTCCTTGTACAGGGCGTCGAACTCGCAGCCGCAGCTGCCGCAGGCGGCGTCAGCCTTTTCGAGGGCGGCGACCACCTTGGGAGCAGCGGCCTTGGAAGCCTCGGCGTCGTCCTTGCCGGCCAGCCACTCGGCGGCGGCTTCCTTCAGACCCCACTCAGCGGGAAGATCCGCCTCGGCAAAGGTCTTCAGGATATCGGCCAGGCGGTTCCGCCGGGCGGTGACGCCCAGGAACATACCGTAGCCGTATTCGGCGTTGTCCTCAAACAGGGAGTTGGCCCAGGCCGGGCCGTGGCCGTCCTGATTGACGGTGTAGGGGGTAGAGGGGGAGGAGCCGCCCCAGATGGAGGAGCAGCCGGTGGCGTTGGCGATATACATCCGGTCCCCAAAGAGCTGGGTGATCAGCTTGGCATAGGGGGTCTCGCCGCAGCCCGCGCAAGCGCCCGAGAACTCGAGCAGGGGCTGGCGGAACTGGCTGCCCTTGACCGTGGAGGTCTTGAACTTCGCGGCGACCTCCGGCTGGACGGGCAGGGAATAGCCGTACAGGAACTTCTCCTCTTCCTCCCGCTGGGTGTCGAGGGGGTTCATCACCAGGGCCTTGTTGCCCTTCATGCCGGGGCAGACCGAAGCGCAGGAGCCGCAGCCCGTGCAGTCGAGGACCGAGATGGTGATGCCGAACTGATAACCCGCGAGGCCGGTGGCGGGTTTCATCTTCATGCCGTCCGGCGCGTTCTTCGCCTCTTCTTCCGTCATGACGGCGGGGCGGATGACCGCGTGGGGGCAGACATAGGAGCAGAAGTTGCACTGGATGCAGTTTTCGGGGATCCAGGTGGGCACATCCACGGCGATGCCCCGCTTCTCATAGGCGGCGGAACCCAGCGGCACGGTGCCGTCCGCGTCCTCCACGAAGGTGGAAACCGGCAGCTTGTCGCCCTGCTGCGCGTTGACATGGGTCAGGACGCTGTCGATATAGCCCTTGATTTCAGGCCGGCCGCCTTTGGCCTCCGCCTGTACGGTATTGTCGACGGCGCGGGCCCATTCTTTGGGCACCCGGACCTTCTTGACTTCCTTAACGCCCCGTTCAATGGCGTCGTGGTTCATTTTGACGATGGCTTCGCCCTTCTTGGAATAGGACTTTGTCGCGGCGTCCTTCATGAACTGGACGGCATCCTCGGCCGGGATGACCCGGGCAAGTTTAAAGAACGCAGCCTGCAGGATGGTGTTGGTGCGGTTGCCCAGGCCGAGCTCCTTGGCGATGTGGGTGGCGTCGATGGTGTAGAATTTAATCCCGTTTTTGGCGATGGTCCGCTTCATGGCGGCGGGCAGGCGTTCCTCAAGCTCTTTGCCGTCCCAGGAACAGTTGAGCAGGAAAATGCCGCCCGGCTTGACATCGGACACCATGTCGTACTTGTCGACATAGGAGGGGTTGTGGCAGGCGACGAAATCCGCCTTGCTGACGAAATAGGTGGATTTGATCGGCTTCTTGCCGAAGCGCAGGTGGGAAATGGTCACGCCGCCCGACTTTTTGGAGTCATAGGCGAAATAGCCCTGCGCATACATATCGGTATGGTCGCCGATAATCTTGATGGAGTTTTTGTTCGCACCGACGGTGCCATCCGAGCCCAAGCCCCAGAATTTGCAGGAACGGGTGCCCCGCGGGGTGGTGTCCAGGTTTTCCTTGACCTTCAGGGAGAGATGGGTCACATCGTCGTTGATACCGATGGTGAAGCGCTTCTTGGGCCGGCGGGCTTCCATGTTGCGATAGACGGCCACGATTTGGCCGGGGGTGGTGTCCTTGGAGCCCAGGCCATACCGGCCGGTGTAAACCGGCACCGTTTCGAGCGCTGTGCCCTTGAGGGCGGCGCAGACATCGAGATAGAGCGGCTCACCAACCGAGCCGGGCTCCTTGGTGCGGTCGAGGACGCTGATGGCCTCGACGCTCTTCGGCAGGGCGGCGATCAGGTGCTTCGCGGAGAAGGGGCGGTAGAGGCGGACCTTGACCAGGCCAACCTTGTCGCCGGCCGCGTTGAGATGGTCGACGGTCTCCTCGATGGCCTCGCAGGCGGAACCCATCGCGATGATGACCCGCTTCGCATCCCGGGGGCCGTAATAATTGAACAGCTTGTAGTTGGTGCCGATCTTCTCGTTGACCTTGTCCATATACTCTTCCACAACACCCGGGATCGCCTCATAATAGGTGTTGGAGGCCTCGCGGGCCTGGAAGAAGATGTCGGGGTTCTGGGCGGTGCCGCGCTGGACCGGATGCTCCGGGTTCAGCGCGTTCCGGCGGAAGCGGTCCACGGCGTCCCAATCCAGCATCTCAGCGAGATCCTTGTTGTCCCACACCTCGATTTTCTGGATCTCATGGGAGGTGCGGAAGCCGTCGAAGAAATGCAGGAACGGCACCCGGCCCTTGATGGTGGACAGATGGGCGACGGCGCCGAGATCCATGACCTCCTGCACGCTGGAGGAACAGAGCATAGCATAACCGGTCTGGCGGCAGGCGTACACGTCGGAGTGGTCGCCGAAAATCGAGAGGGCATGGGAGGCCAGCGCGCGCGCCGACACATGGATGACGTTCGGCAGCAGCTCGCCGGCGATCTTATACATGTTGGGGATCATCAGCAAAAGGCCCTGGGAGGCGGTGTAGGTGGTGGTCAGGGCGCCGGCCTGCAGGGAACCGTGCACCGCGCCCGCGGCGCCGGCCTCAGACTGCATTTCCGCCAGCTTGACCGGCCGGCCGAACAGGTTCTGCTGCCCCGCGGCGCTCCACACATCCGTCACTTCCGCCATCACCGACGAAGGGGTGATGGGGTAGATGGCGGCAACGTCGGTGAACGCATAGGCTACATGCGCGGCGGCGTTGTTGCCATCCATGGTTTTAAACTTTCTTGCCATACCATATCCTCCTTAAGGAATACTTGGAATAAAATTGATGGCGCAGGTTCTTCGACAAATCTTTGACATGCACCACGGTTAAGTCTATCACTTTTGTCCCGGCATGTAAAGGCGAAAACCATAGAAAAACGAGGATTTTTTCCCGTTCCTTTTGGTGCTGTTTCAAAAAGCGGCGAAACGGGGCAAAAACCGGGGCATCCGGGGCTGCGGGCCCGGTGGCGGGCTAAATCGCAGTGTATAAGGCTTTTTTGGCCTTCCTTGCCTCTAGGCGAACAAAAGGGGCGTTTGACAGTGGACAAAAAACCCGGTATTATGAAAGTATCGAAAATCCGCCCTTTCAGGAGGGTCGGTGTATCGGTCCGCACTATCCAATGAACGGCTTACCGCCGTATACGAAAGGGGACATCGTTTCTCATGCCTGACCCTAGCCCTGCGCAATCCGGCAGTCTGTGGCTTCAGCTCTTGCTTTTGATCGTCCTGATCCTGTGCAACGCCTTCTTTGCCGCCTCGGAAATCGCCATTATCACCCTCAACGACAACAAAATCCGGAAGATGGCGGAGGAAGGACATAAGAAAGCACGGCAGGTGCTGAAGCTGACCGCAGATTCCTCGAATTTCCTGGCCACCATCCAGATCGGCGTCACCCTGGCCGGGTTCCTGACCTCGGCCACGGCGGCCCAGTCTCTGGCGGAGCCGCTGGCGAACTGGTTTGTCGGCCTGGCCCCGTCCATGCAGCCGTATCTCGGCACCGTTACCGGTGTCAGCACGGTGGTTATCACCCTGGTCATGTCCTATTTTTCGCTGGTGTTCGGTGAGCTGGTACCCAAACGGATCGCCATGCAGAAAGCCGAAGCGCTGTCCTTTGCCTTCATCGGCGTTTTGCGGGTGGTTGCGGTGGTGACGCGCCCCTTTGTCAAGCTGCTGTCCGTATCCACCAACTTGGTCGTCCGCCTGTTCGGCGTGGATCCCCATGCGGATGAGGAGAACGTCACCGAGGAAGAGATCCGGATGATGGTGGACGTGGGCGAGGAAAAGGGCGTCATCGAGGGCGTCCAGAAGGATATGATCAACAATATCTTCGAGTTTGACGATATCACCGCCGAGGATATTATGACCCCCCGCACCGATGTGGAAGCCCTCGAGGCGGACGACACCATCGAAGAGGCGTTGCGCATCGGGGTGGACGAAGGGTATTCCCGTGTCCCGGTGTATGAAGAGGATATCGACCACGTCATCGGCGTGCTCTATATCAAGGATCTGCTTCCTTATGTGGGGCAGGAGCTGCCGGGGGATGTCTCCCTGCGCCACCTGGTCAGGGAAACCTATTTCGTGCCGGGCACCAAGCGGTGCGGCGAGCTGTTCTCGGAAATGACCGAGAAGCACATCCAGATGGCCATGGTGGTGGACGAATACGGCGGCTTGGCCGGCATCGTCACCATGGAGGATCTGCTCGAGTCCATTGTGGGCAATATCCAAGATGAATTCGACCACGAGGAGGAGGAAGTCACCACGCTTGGGGACAATACCTTCGACGTGGACGGTTCCATCGATATGGAGGAGCTGGGCGAGCTGCTCGGCCGGAAACTCCCCGAGGGGGACTACGACACCCTGGGCGGGTATATCATGGATGAGCTGGGCCGGATCCCGGGCGAGGACGAACAGCCTGCCGTCACTTATGAAAACGTGACCTTCACCGTCCTCAAAATGGACGACCGGCGGATCGACCGGGTACACATCGAGGTCACGCCGCCCCCGGAGGAGCCAGAACCGGAGGAACCCTCCGGCCGGGAAAAGCGGAACCGGGACAACAAGGACAAAGAGAAGGACAAGGATGCGGCCTCCTGACCGCACCTGCATAAAAAAAGGCCCCGGATGCGCGCATCCGGGGCTTTTTATGCAACAGCGCACGGAAGGAAAAGACAACCGCCGTCCCAGGGGATATACTATAGCTACCGATCGGAAGACAAGGAAGGGGGGAGCTCATGGAACAGGAGAGCATCGAGAAGGCCGTGGCGTTTATCGAGACGCATCTGACCGAGGAATGGAGCCTCGAAACCCTGGCGCGCGAGGCCGGCTATTCCCCGTACCACTTCGCCCGCCTCTTCCGGAAAGCCACCGGCCGTTCGGTGATGGAGTATGTCCGGGACAAGCGGATCGACGCGGCGGCGGAACGGCTCCGGCAGGGAAAAACGGTGATGGAAACGACATTGTCGGTCGGGTTCGACACCCACGCGGGGTTTACGAAGGCGTTTGGGAACCGGGTCGGCTGTCCTCCCAGCGCCTACGCCGCCCACATCGGTAGAACACGGAAAAAGGAGAGGGTTCGTATGGATGGCAACAACATCGTTATCCGGCCCGTATGCCGGGACGACCTGCAGGATTTATGGGAGAACGTCTACAGCGCCATGACGCCGCGGCAGATCACCGAGAACGTGATCCTCCCGGCGGTGGAAAAAGAAAAACGCCGGGAGGGCATCCATTTGGTCGCCCAGGTGGACGGCAGGGTGGTGATGTCCCTGCCGATGGACAAGCCGTACTGGATCCCGGCCGGGTTCTTGTTCGACAACCGGTTCGTCCTCACCGGCGGGGACGGGGACCGGCTGATGGAGAGGCTGCTGGAGGAGATGAGGCGCCAATGCCGGAGGATGGGCGTTTCCATCCTGATCTCACCACAGGAAACCGGCTCCGACGGCTGCGCGGCCTTCCGGCATTTCGGGTTTGAGGAAGGCGGCCAGGCGGACGGTTGGACGTATTTGGTGCTGCCGGTCTGAACGGATGAGGGGAATGAACAAAGCCCGGGTTCAAATGGACCGGCGGCATAAGGACATGGTGGATGGCCTATCCGAGCTGTCAGCCACTATTTGCTTCAGCTCAAAAGAATACCGGCCCCCAATGGAGCCGGTATAGAGCGTAAACAGAAAGGCCACTGTGAATAGGAGGTGGGGGTTTATCCGGTTAACCTAAGTTATACCAATCAACGATCCACCACATATCCGGGGCATAGCCTAGTTGCACCGTCTTTTCCTTAAGGGCATTCAGGCTTCCCCGCCAATCCGGATTTTCCCAAGCTTTAAACCAACCGGCATGACCCAAATCCGTATGTATGCGCATATCGTGCAAATCAATACGATCGAAATCCATTTCCGGAAAAATGGATTTCGAAACGACAAATGTCTTATATGCCTCGTATATGGTTTCCAGCATCGTCAGTCTTTTACACCAATCCGAAGTGGCTGAAAGCATATCAAAATAGGCGTTTAACTCCGAAATCGGTTCGGGCAACCTGCCGAAAGCCCATCGCAAATGCTTAAGATAAGGATAGTACTGATGGCAAATCAAAAATCCCAGTTCATATAAGGTTTGAACGGTGTGCCCGAATTGGATATTGGCAGTCGAAAACAGATGGCGATTCACACTGATCTGTATGGCCCGGACACCATTCTCTACAAAGTCCTTCAATTTGTTATAGATAGCCTTTTTCCAAAAGATATCCGGCATCTTCTCGGCTGCCGTCAGTCGGCGAAGACGACCGAGCCTGTCCTCCGGGTCGTAATAAATCACGTTTTCCTGTATGGTAAACAGAGCTTCAAACGACAATTTCCCCCAATTGACACAGCCGCTGGCAAGAATTTTCTCCCCCTGATATTCAAGCATCCACGATAAAGGGTGCACGCTGATGATCGAGCCGTTGACCATACCCTCTTGTTTCCAAGGGTTGGTCTCTTTCAGAACCTCTTCCAGCTCTATTTGCAGCACCCCATTTTGCTTCCAGATGGGATCAGGAAGATAGAGCACCGCCTCCATGTCAGAAAACGCATCATCAATATGCAAGCCCACAGAGCCAAGGATCATGATACTTGCTTCCGATACGATATCACGGTGTCGGCTGCGGATCAAAGGCATAATTCTTTCATCGAAATACCGCGCAATGTTTTTTGTCATTTTTACTGACTCCTGTATTTATATTTTTTCCGTAAATACAGAACCAGTAAGGTTGTTAATGGCGTAATTTACTCCATACAAATGCCATTAACCAAACGAACGGTTCTGTATGGAGTTGCGTTTGAAGAGGATGCGTCTATGTCGATACATTTTGCTTCACCTCCAATTCCGCTTTTGTTATAACACGTTATAGTACGTCAATCAAGTGCCGGTCAGGTTCAATCCCCTCTCTCTCATTTCTCATATATAAGGCTCGAAATATCCTTGTTCTGCCGCGATAAACCTGCCCGGACCTTGTAGCTCATTCTCCCGCCTTCATGGATTCGACCATGTCGATCCGGCGCAGCTTGCGGGCCATCACCACATCCACCAAGGCCGAGAAGGCCAGGGTGAGCGCCGCGGCGAGAAGGAAGCTCATGGCGTAGATGTCCCGGCCGAACATCACGATCTCCACCTCGGCGGTGCGGACCACGAACGCGTGTAGGAAGATCCCGAGGATCAGCCCCACACCGGTTCCGATGATGCTGAGGATACCGGTTTCCCGGAAGATGTAGGCGTTGACCTCCCGGTCATAAAAACCGAGCACCTTGATGGTGGCGATCTCCTTCTGCCGCTCGGTGATGTTGATGTTGGTCAGGTTGTACAGCACCACAAAGGCGAGCAGGCCCGCCGATACAATGAGGACGATGACGATATAATCGATATTTTTGACGATATCGGCGAAGGAACGGCTGACATCGGTGGTGAAGGACACCGACGCCACGCCGTCCACCCCTAACAGCGCGGCGGCCACCGCCTCCTGGCTGGCGTCCGACGCGTCCCCCACCTTGGCGGTGACGAGGTTATAGTCCGGCTCGGCGCCGAAGGAGGAGCGGTAGAGGGACGGCGCCATGTATATATAATTGTACACATAGTTTTCCGTGATACCGCCAACCGTCACCCGGGCCGTCCGGCCGTCACCGTCCCGCAGGGTGAGGGGATCCCCGGCCCCGACGCCGAGCTTCGCGGCCAGCTTTTCGGTCAGGAGGACGCTGTCTTCCGAGAAAGGTACGGCTTTGCCGCTCTTGCGCTCCCGCAAGGTGATGAAATCCCCGAGACGCGCGGCCTCTTCCGGCACATACAGATAGGCGGACAGGGTGCCGCCGCTTCCGGTCGCGTCCACGTTCGTCTGCTGGACATACAGGGACTCCGACGCGGACGAGGCGAGCGTTTCGGCCAGGCCGTCGTCATCTCGGTCGGTCTTGAGGCCGGCCATCAGGTTGTAATGGGCGATTTCCCCAAATTGCTTGTCAACGATGTCTGAAATGGAATCCCGCAGGCCGAAGCCGGTCAGCAGCAGGGCCGTGCATCCCGCGATGCCGATCACGGTCATGAAAAAGCGCTTTTTATACCGTATGAGGTTGCGCGCTGTCACCTTGTGGGTGAAGGTGAGATGGTTCCAGATCAGGGGGATCCGCTCCAGGAAAACCCGCTTGCCCGCCTTGGGGGCCTTCGGAAGCATCAGGCGGGCCGGATTTTCCCGCAGGGTGCCGGCGCAGGCCGACAGGGTGGCGAGCATGGTGCATAGAATCGCGGCCGACGACGACAGGGCCGCGTATTTCACATTGAAGGAGGCTACGAGCGGGGGAAGGTCGTACATGATTTCGTAGGCGCCCCAGATGACGGTGGGGAAGACCCGGAACCCGACCAGCAGGCCGAACACACAGCCGCAGACCGTGGCAGCTCCGGCGTAGAGCAGATATTTGACCATGATTGCACCGCGGCTGTAGCCGAGGGCTTTCAAGGTGCCGATCTGGGTGCGTTCCTCTTCGACCATACGGGTCATGGTGGTCAGGGCGACCAGCGCCGCGACCAAGAAAAAGAAAATGGGGAAAACCTGAGCGATGGCGGCGACTTTTTCCGCATTGCCTTCGAAACTGACGTATCCGGCGTTGGAAGAACGGTCCAGGACCATCCACTCCGGCTCGCCGAGGCCGTCGATGTCGCGCTGTGCGTCGTCGAGCTGCCGTTTGGCATCCTCAAGCTGCTCGTCGGCGTCCCTCCGCCCCTGTTCGTAGTCGGCTTCCCCCTGCTCGAGTTGCGCCCTCGCGTCCTCGAGCGCGGCTTCGCCGTCCTCCAGCTGCCGACGGCCGTCTGCAAGCCTAACCTCACTCTCGGCAATGTCCCGGGCGGCCTTGTCAAAAGCGGCTTTCGCGCTGTCCAGTTCGGTTTTAACACTATCCAACTGCGCCTGTGCGGCGGCAAATTCCGCCAGCGCGGCCTGCTTGCCGGCGGCGAGGACCTTTTCAGCCTCCAGAAGCTCCCGCTCCTGCCCGTCCGCGAGCTTGACCCCGGCTTCATAGCCGGCAACCCCCTGCGCGTATGCCTCTTCCTGAGGCGCCAGCTTGGCGCGCTCCGCTTCGGCCTGCTCCGGCGAGAGCAGACCCGCGGCGAGAGACTCCTCGATCCGCTGCCGCGCCGCGTCCAGCGTCGCGCGGCTCTCGTCGAGCGTCCGTTTTGTATCCGCCAGCGCTTCGCGGGCCGCGGCAAGGGCGGCTTTCCCGTCTTCGAGCTCCTGTTCCTTGCCCGCCATGGCCGCTTGGTACTCCGTGCGCTGCGCCTCTAGCCCGCGGACGCCGTCCTGCCAGGACGCCAGCCCTTCGTTATACTCATCGAGCCCCTGCGCATAGTCGCGCCGGCCGTCCTCCAGCTGTGCTTCGCCTTCTTCAAGGGCCCGGCGGTTTTCTGCGAGCTCCCGTTCGGCGTCGGCAATCTCCGCCCTGGCATCGTCGAGCTGCCTCTGAGCGTCCGCCAGTTCGGCTTCCGCCTCGGCCGTTTTGTCCTCGTACGCGGTCCGGGCATCGTCGAGCTCCCGTTGCGCCTCCTCTTTGACCTCGCCCAAACGGATGGCGGAGCGCTCGATGCCGAGCGTTTCCAGAGTGTCCATGACCGGGCGGACCGCATCCTCATACCCGTCGGTAAAGGCGGTTTGGGCATCCGCCCCATCTACCAGAATATACAAATCGGTGTACACATCGAGGGAAAAGGCGTCGTCCCCGGTATAAAAAATCAGGGAGACCGTACCGTTCCCGACCGTGCTCGGTTCCCTTTCGATGGAAAAGTACGTCGCGCTCTCGACCTTGCCCACGACGGTGAAGGCCGACAAGGCCAGGGTATCCGATAAATCGGCGTTGTCGGGGGACAGGGTGAGGACATCCCCGACCTCGACCCCCTGGTCGGCGATTTTGGAAACGTCGAGCACGCATTCCCCCGGCCCGGCGGGCATCCGCCCCTCGAGAAGGGAGACCCGGTTCTGATAGCCGGGGGAATCCTCCTGAAGCAGGGCGAGGGGGAGGGACTGGATGCGGGCGACCAGGTCGTCCCCCTGTGGGATCCGCACCAGGGCGTCGGCGGTGCGGGAGGGCATTACGCCCTTTACCCCGCCGGTATTCCGGATGGCGGCGGCATCCGCCTCGGTCAGGCCGAGAGTTGAGACCACCCGGATGTCGAACATCCGGGTCTCGTCGTAATACCGGTCGACGGACACCCGCATATCCGGGGTGGTGGCCAGCAGACCGGCCAAAAAGCCGACCCCCAGTGCAACGATGCCGAAAATAGCCAAAAACCGGGAGAGGGAATGGGTTACCTCCCGGATAATCAGTTTACGATACGATTTCTTCACGTGTCCTGTCCCGTCCTTCCCTGCGGGGGGAACCCCCGCTTCGCAACCCGTTGTTCCGCCCATGGCCGGCAGGCGTTACCACTCGATCTCTTCCACCGGGGTGGGATGCGGGTTGACCTGCGAGGACAGGACGGTACCGGACTTGATCCGGATCACGCGGTCGGCCATGGCGGTGAGGGCCTGGTTGTGGGTGATGACGATGACGGTCCGGCCGGTATGGCGGCAGGTGTCCTGCAGCAGCTTCAGCACACTTTTGCCGGTTTTGTAATCCAGGGCGCCGGTCGGCTCGTCACACAGCAGGATCTTGGGGTTTTTAGCCAGGGCCCGGGCGATGGCCACCCGCTGCTGTTCCCCGCCCGAAAGCTGAGCGGGGAAATTGCCCATCCGCTCTTCTAGCCCCACCTCCCGCAGCGTTTCACGGGCGTCCAGATGCTCCCGGCAGATTTCGGAGGCCAGCTCCACGTTCTCCAGCGCGGTCAGGTTTTGGACCAGATTGTAGAACTGGAAGACGAACCCCACGTCGTATCGGCGGTATTCGGTGAGCTGCTTGCGGCTGTAGCGGCTGATTTCGTTTCCGTCGAGACGGATCGTCCCCTCGTCGCAGGCATCCATACCGCCGAGCATGTTGAGCACGGTGGTTTTGCCAGCGCCGCTGGGGCCGACGATGATGGTGAATTCCCCTCTGGCGATCTCGAAACTCACGTGGTCGGCGGCGGCAATCCGCTGGCTGCCCATCTGATAATATTTACATACGTCCTGAAACTCCACAAAACGGTCCATATCCGCGGCCTCCTTGTTGGAAAGGCGGGAATCCCCGCCGCTGCTTCTTATAAGCCTTTATAGGAAAACGGTAAAACCCTTACAGAATGGAACTTTTCGTCGTTTTTGCTTAACACTTGCCATATCTCTTATTGTCTCTCTGTATGTTCGAATGTCACAAAAGCGTCAAAAAATGTTATGCTACGATGTTCGAACGCATTTTAGGTTTTTAAGAATTATCGTTTGGGTTTATTAAAATGGTATATGTCTCCCTGACAGCCATGTAATACTATTTCATTTTCATTGTAAGACGATAAAGACCAGTATACACTTCGATCATTCCAAGCGCACGAATTGCTTGAAAAAAGAGCCTCGTCAAAAGATAGTGGGAATTGAGCCTCTGAATTATCTTTTATCATATAGGCTTCAAATCCCTGCCGAAAATTCTGATTGAACACAATCCCTTTGTTGGTTGCGACAAAACGTGCAGCACGGCAATAAATAGAGCTTGGAGTCATTTCGAATATATACATGTGTTTGTTTGTATTAATTGTGACACCAATAAAGGTTGATATCCCATCTATCGATATGTATTCTTCACGTAGTCCTGCATTCCATAGACGAAGGCATTCGCCAATAGTATTATCGCAAGCAAAAGGCAAGTCCGGCAAAAGGGTCTTGTCATCAAAAATTTCATCATAAGCGGCTGAATAAATGATATTGTCGTCAAATTGAAGTTCTATTTTATTTGCATAATCGTAAATAGTAAATGCAGTTCCTAGGTAGGACTTCATATTCTCATCATGATTTTTTAAGTATGTAGGTGGAGTGTCACAACTCATTATTTGATTTTTTTGATAGGTTTGGATTTCTCCTTTCGCATTACCATTATAAATAAATGCCGTTTTCCATAACAGCGGTGGTTTGTATTGCTCCGTTTCAGTTGGGCTTGATTGGCAAATACCAATACATGAAAAATCATTTCCGCTTCTTTTGAACAATCTGGATTCAAGCATGTCCATTTGTGTGTTTCTTCTATATGAAATTACATATTTATCAGTAACTACAAGTTCAATATCTTTTCCTATATATACCCCGTTTTTTATCATAATAGACACCTCCAACAAAATATAAATTAGCTTGCTGTCACAACTAGTAACAATCGCACCTGATCAAATTTATTTTACCACATTCTTGCGAACTTGACGATACATTCGAATGGGTACCCATTCGAGAAAGCAACAGAGGGGTTGGGATATTTCCTGATAAGCAGTTTCACGGAAGAGGGTACCCTCTTCCTATGCTTGCTATTCACTTTCTTAACC
>ERZ856578.2558-NODE-2558-length-29712-cov-4.196896_pt1 | contig 29712 bp, 26 predicted proteins | sample MGYA00514384_ERZ856578 | MGnify/ENA primary metagenome ERZ856578 (study PRJEB29103, sample SAMN06111958) | human gut metagenome | biome: human gut; feature: ankylosing spondylitis patient; material: healthy_person | host: Homo sapiens | place: China:Hangzhou... | reverse complement strand
CGAGAGCATCCCCAGCAGCAGGACCGTATCCCCGTCTGCGTACTCGGCCGGCCCCTCCCCCATCCCCTCTTCAAAGGACGCCGCGATCCGGTCGGTCCGGGCGGCCTTCATCCGCTCGTGGAGGGCAGTATAGGGTTTCATCGGGTTTCCGGTCAGATACATGCCGGAGACCTCTTTTTCCATGGCCAGAAGCTCGTCATAAGGGGCTTCGGGCAGCTCCGGCAGGACGGGTTCTCCCATAGCGGCATTGTCGGGATCGTCGAAAAACCCGAGCTGTCCCGCCAGATTCCGGCGGTTCTGATCGTCCAGAATCTGGAGCACCGTGTCGGAGGATTCCAGCATCTGGCGCCGGTTGGCGCCCAGGCCGTCGAGAGAACCGCATTTGATCAGGCTCTCCAGGGCCCGCCGGTTGAACTCCCGGTAAAGGGTCATCCGGCGGCAGAAATCGTAAAAGCTGCGGAAGGGCCCGTTTTCCTCCCGCTCCTTTACCAGTTCCGTAATCAGGCCCCGCCCGAGATTTTTGACCGCCAGCAGCCCGAAGCGGATATGATCCCCCGCCACGGTGAAGGCCGACACGCTCTCGTTGACCGAGGGAGGCAGCACCGGGATATGCAGCCGGTCGCATTCCCCGATGTATCCCGCCACCTTGCCCGAATCGAACTCGCTGGTCTGCAGGGCGGCCATTTATTCCCGGGGATAAAAGCATTTCAGATAAGCGGTCTGATAGGATACCGTCGCATAGGCAGCAGCATGGGATTTATTGAACGCGTAAGACGCGAAAGAGGCCATATCGTCGAAGACTGCGACCGCCACATTTTCGGGAATGCCGCGGCGTTCGCAACCCTCCACCACCACCGTCCCGTCCTCATCGGTCAGGCCGTGGAGGAAGATCTCCCGCTCCCGTTCCATCACATCGTGTTTTTTCTTGGACATGGCCCGGCGGACCACATCGGCCCGGCCGAAGGAATACCCCGCGAGCTCACGGAAAATCTGCATGACCTGCTCTTGATACACGATACAGCCGTAGGTCACGTTCAGAATCGGCTCCAGGGACGGGTGGAGATACCGCACCTCTTCCGGATGGTGACGGTTATGGATATATTTCGGAATCGAATCCATCGGGCCCGGACGGAACAGGGCCGTGACCGCGACCAGATCCTCAAACCGGTCGGGCCTGAGCTGCAGCAGCACCCGCTTCATGCCGGGGGATTCATACTGGAACACCCCGTCGCTGTTGGCCTGGGACATCATCCGGTAGACCTCCGGGGCATCCTGGGGGATATCCTCGATGGAAAACCCGGGTTCACGCCGGCGGATCATCTCCACCGCGTCGGCGATGACGGTCAGATTGCGCAGGCCGAGAAAATCCATTTTCAGGAGACCCAGTTCCTCCAGGATCCCCATGGTATACTGGGTGGCGACGGAATCCCCGTTGAGGCAGAGGGGCACATACTCGCTCACCGGCTTCGCGGTGATGACCACCCCGGCGGCATGGGTGGACGCGTGCCGCGGCATCCCCTCCACCTTGCGGGCCATCTCGATGAGTTCCCGGACCTGAGGATCGCCCTCATATTGCTCCCGCAGTTTTTTGGACAGGGACAGGGCCCGGTCCAGCGTCATATTCAGCTCCCAGGGAACCGATTTGGCCACTGTATCCGCCAGGGCGTAGGGCAGGCCCAAAGCCCTGGCCACATCCCGGATGGCGGCCCTTGCTGCCAGGGTTCCGAAGGTGACGATTTGGGCCACGTGGTCGGATCCGTATTTGCCGATAACGTAGTCGATGACCTGCTGCCGCTTCTCGTTGCAGAAATCGATGTCGAAATCGGGCATACTCACCCGTTCGGGGTTGAGGAACCGTTCGAACAGCAGGTTGTATTTGATGGGGTCGATGCCGGTGATGCCGATGCAATAGGCGCACAGGCTCCCGGCCCCCGAGCCCCGCCCCGGCCCCACCGGGATATCGTGGTCCTTGGCGTACTGGACAAAATCATGGACGATCAGGTAATAATCCACGTATCCCATCTGCTCGATGGTGGCAAGCTCGTATTCCAGCCGCTCCGTGACCGCGGGATCGGGATGTTCGCCGTAATGCCGGCGCAGCCCCTCATAGCAGCGCTGCCGGAAATAGGCGGCGCTGTCCCCCCCGGGGGCGTCGAACCGGGGGAGCTGGGTCTGGCCGAAGGTCAGCTCGACCCGGCAGCGCTCCGCGATCCGGACAGTGTTGTCGAATGCCTCGGGGAGTTCGGGAAACAGCACCCGCATCTCCTCCTCCGGTTTGAGGTAGAATTCCTCCGTCTCAAAGGCCATGGGATTGGGCTCGTCCACCGTGGTGTTGGTCTGGATGCAGATAAGGACCTTCTGCATCCGGGCGTCCTCTTTGGAGAGGTAGTGGGCGTCGTTGGTGCAGACGAGCGGGATGCCCGTCTCCCGGGACAAACGCACGATCTGCGGGCTGATGGCACGCTGCTCCTCCAGCCCGTGGTCCTGGAGCTCCAGGAAGAAGTTCTCCGGCCCGAATATGTCGCGGTATTCCAACGCGATCCGTTTGGCCCGGTCATAGTCTCCCTGGGTCAGCGCCCGGGGGATCTCCCCGGCCAGACAGGCCGACAGGGCGATGAGCCCCTCATGGTATTCCCGCAGCAGCTCCCGATCCACACGGGGCCTGCCGTAGAAGCCCTCGGTCCAGGCGGCGGAGATCATCTTGACGAGATTGTGGTATCCCGTCTCATTCTCACACAGCAACACCAAATGGGCGTTCTCGCTGTCCGTGCCGTGAACCTTGTCGAACCGTGTGCGGGCCGCCACATACGCCTCGCAGCCGAGGATCGGCTTGATACCGGCTTTCTTCGCCTCTTTATAGAAGTCCACCAGGCCGTACATGACGCCGTGATCGGTCACGGCCACGGCCTCCTGCCCCAACGCGGCCGCCCGCTGCACCAGCCCCGGAAGGCGGCAGGCACCGTCGAGCAGGCTATATTCGCTGTGTACATGCAGATGTACGAAAGCCATCCGCCTTTCCCTCCTTGCGTATCCCGACCCGGGCCGTGTATATGGTACGATACGGAACCTATGGGGTTATGTCCAGCCAAATCCCCGGATACAAAGCCCTTATGCCATACTCGCCGGTTTGAAGTCCGCGTTCCCGCCGGCTTTCCTGAAAAGAACCCCGGGCCGGCTCCTGGCGAGTATAAATACCGGCGCGCTCCAAGGCCGGGAGCCTTTTTTGAACACCGGCTCAGGCGGCATTGCTCGAATCGGCGTCCATACCATAAGGGGCGGCGTCCCTAGGGCTTTTGGCGGCCATACTATTATAACACAATTGCCGCCCCAGATAAAAGGCCTTTTAAGCGGGGTCCGCCCTGGCCGGGATCCCACCGGCATCGGAATTCTTTCCCATACGACCGGCAGGCCGGCATTTCCCTATCTCACCGCTGTGGTAAATGGTTTTGATAATATCCTCGATGTCGGGTTCTTCCAGGGACAAATCCCGAATTTTCACCTGGCCGGACAGATCGGCGATCAGCTCCGCGGCGCTCATGTCGCGCTTGTTGAATTCGAAGCACACCCGGGCGCCCTCATTTTTGACCACGGCGGCCCGCGGACATGCCGTCCCCCCTCTCCAACATCAACCCCTGTTTTTATGCCGAAAAAAACAAAAGTTTGGTGCTATTATAGCATATTTTGCTGAAAAAGGAAGCTTTTTTTGGCAATTTCCTAGATTCCTCCTGAAATCCGTACGTTCCCGCTGTCCGTCTCCGTCCCCCGCGGGAGATGAAAATCCCGGAAATTTTCAAAACCCTCTTGACGAAACCGCAAAACGTGTGTATAATGCGGCTAAATCGATAGTGTCACAGACTTGGATGAGAAGAGTAAGCCTCTGCGTCATTTCCAGAGAGCCCGGGCAGCTGCGAACGGGCAATGACAACGCCGCTGAACATGGTCTCGGAGTCGCACGGCCAAAGCCCGGGAAAACCCGGCGCCAAAGCCGTGACGGGGGCGCCCGTTACCGCGCTATGCTATCGGCAGGCAGGGCCTGCCCGCAGCAGATGAGGTCCCATACCGCGAGGTAGGGATAAACCGGGGTGGTAACACGAAGCGTGGCTCTCGTCCCCGAACGGCATGGTGAAACCCATGCCGTTCGGCGGCGGGGGCCTTTTTGTTCCTGTCCCTTATCAAATCTCCAGCCGGCGGCGAATGGCGGCCCCTCTCCCCTTGGGCCGTCCTGCTGCCGCCCGGCCGCCGTCCGAAGAGGCGGAATACCGGCCGAAAATTCAAAAAGGCACCCGTATCATGCCGGCGAATCCCGCGGGATTGCCGGAGCGCTCGTCCGTCCCGCCTGTCACATCGACTCAAGAAAGGCCGTGATCCTATGGAACCCGCCATTCGCATCGAACACCTGACCAAGATTTTCCCCTCCGGCGGCGATGTGGCCGCTTTGCGGGACGTCAGCCTGGACATCGCGCCCGGCGACATCTTCGGCATCATCGGCATGAGTGGGGCCGGAAAGAGTACCCTGCTGCGGTGCATCGCCATGCTGGAAACCCCGACCGAAGGCCGGATTTCCATTGAGGGTGTCGATATCCGCAGCCTGAAAGGCCGGGCGGCGATCGCCCACCGCAAGGAGGTCGGCGTCATTTTCCAGGGCTATAACCTCCTGATGCAGCGCACGGTCCGGCGCAACGTCGCGTTCCCTCTCGAAATCGGCCGCCACCCCAAACCGGAGATCCGGGAACGGGTGGAGGAACTGCTCCGTCTTGTCGGTCTCTCCGATAAGGCCGGCGCCTACCCCTCCCAGCTCTCGGGCGGACAGAAGCAACGGGTCGCCATCGCGCGCGCCCTCGCCAGCAACCCCAAAATCCTCCTGTGCGACGAACCCACCTCGGCCTTGGACGCCATGACGACCGGCGCTATTCTCGACCTCCTGTGCGACATCAACCGGCGGCTGGGGGTAACGGTGGTGATCATCACCCACGAGATCGGGGTGGTCAAATCCATCTGCAACCGGGTCGCGGTCATCGACGAGGGCCATATTGCCGAATGCGGCGACACTAAAACCATCTTCGCCGCACCGCAAAGCCGGATGACACGAATGCTGTTGGGGATGAAAGGAGACGATGAGACATGATCGAAACCCTGTCGGGTCTGTGGGACAAATACGGCATGATGCTGCTCGAGGGCACTGGTGCCACCCTGTACATGACCGCTGCCTCCGCCCTGTTCGCCTATCTCATCGGCCTTCCCCTGGGTGTGCTGATGATCGTGACCGCCAAAGGCGGCATCCGGCCCCATCCCGTGCTCAATTCCGTCCTGGGCTGGATCATCAACATCGGCCGCTCCATCCCCTTCATCATCCTGATCGTGGCCCTGATCCCCTTCACCCGGCTGATCACCGGCACCTCCATCGGCCCGACGGCCGCCATTGTCCCCCTGGTCATCGGCGCCGCGCCCTTTGTCGCCCGGATGGTGGAAACCTCCCTCAAGGAGGTGGACGCCAAAGTGGTGGAGGCCGCGCAGACCATGGGCGCCACCGGCTGGCAGATCGTGTGGAAGGTCCTGCTCCCCGAATCCGTCCCTTCCCTGATCCGGGGCACCTCCATCTCCACCATCACCCTGATCGGTTACTCCGCTATGGCCGGCACGGTCGGAGGCGGCGGGCTCGGGGATATCGCCATCCGGTATGGATACCAGCGGTATCAGCAGGATGTGATGATCGTCACCATCATTCTGCTCGTGATCATCGTCCAGTTAATCCAGTTCGCCTTCGGCCTGCTGGCGTCCGCCATCGACAAACGCAACCACTGAGAAGAGACGAACAATCCTATTAAAACAAGAAAGAGGGATATCCCATGAAAAACCTGAAACGCATCCTCATTGCTGCGGCCGCGGCCCTGCTGCTCCTTTCCCTGTCCGCCTGCGGCGCCAAACAGGACGACAAAACCATCCGGGTCGGCGCCTCCCCCGCGCCCCACGCCCAGATCCTCAAAGCCGCCGAGCCGCTGCTCAAGGAAAAGGGCTACACCCTCGTTATCCAGGAATTTTCCGATTATGTACTGCCCAACAACGCCTTGGAGGAAGGCTCTCTGGATGCCAACTTCTTCCAGCACGAACCCTATCTGCTGGATTTCAATCAGGAAAACGGCACCCATCTGGTGGCCGTAGCCAACATCCATTATGAGCCGATGGGCGTTTACGCCGGCAAGAGCGCCTCGCTCGACAGCATCCCCTCCGGCGCGCAGATTGCCGTGCCCAGCGATACCACCAATGAGGCCCGCGCCCTGCAGCTTCTGGAAAAAATCGGCCTGATCAAACTCAAGGAGGGGGCGGGGCTCACCGCCACCAAGAACGACATCGCGGACAATCCCCATCAAATCCGGATCGTTGAAACCGAAGCCGCCCAGGTGCCGCGCACCCTGCAGGACGTGGATTTTGCCGTCGCCAACGGCAACTACGCCATATCCGCCGGCGTCACCGACAAGGTACTGGTCAAGGAGGACTCCTCCACAAAATACGGCAACATCGTCGCCGTGAAGGAGGGACAGGAATCTTCCGCGAAGACCACGGCCCTGGTGGAAGCTCTGACCTCCGACACGGTACGCCAGTTCATCGTCGATGAATTCGGGGAGACCGCTGTCCCGATGTTCTGATCCTCCATCCTGAGGATTCCGCCGGTCGAAACCTGATTCAGGCAGAAACAGCCCCCTTTCGGGACGAAACGTCCCAAAAGGGGGCTGTTTTTTTAACCCGTAGATACCTATTCCTTGATCCAGGGCAGCTTTTTCAGCTTCCAGAGCACCAGAAGGACGACGCCGGCGGCGACGAGGACACCCGCGACGATCCCGATGGGAATCCAAATCGAAAACGACGACTTCTCCCCTGCATCCCCATCGCTTTCGGGATTCCCGGCCACAGCGGCGCTCGACGAATCGGCGTCACCGGCGGACGAGCCATCCCCCTGTAAGGGCGATGTCGTGGCGGTATCCGAGGCCGGATCGGTGCCGGAAGACGGATCTTCCGATGCTGGAGCCGTCGTCGGCCCATCGGGGGTGGTGGACTTAGGAGGCGCCGTTGTGGCGTCCGGGGTATCCGGCGGAGAGGTCGGCTCCTCATAAGCGGGAGGCGCCGTCGTCGTCACAACCGGTGCCGAGGTGTCCGCGTCGGACACGAGGAGCTGGCCGGAGCTGTCGCCAAACGAAGCTTTCATGATCAAGGTTTCGGGATTTTCGATATCCGCGACGTTGCTCACACCCTGGAGATCCTCCTCCTCCGCCCAGGAATACACGACCTCCCCGGCCGCGTTTTTCACCTCAAAATTGCGGAAGGTCACTGTGCCGGTCGCCCAGAGCATCCCCATGTCTAACAGATAGTAATCCTGTAACGCTCCGTTGAGCCAGATTCCCTTGACATTATCAAACGTGATGGGATCGCCGGATTTCATCCCGGCATTGTATTCCTCGCACACCGAGGTCATCTTTACGTCCACCCAGTCGGTGCTCTTGGTATAAGCACTCAGTTTGACGACCGACTCGGATTCGACCCGGCCGTCCCATATGTTCACATAGACTTTCCCATTCACGTTCGTCCTTTTGAAGTTCTCCGCCTTCATCTGGACATGCACGGTGAAGGGGCCGCCCGAACCGAACAGGTATTTGGGCAAAAATTGCCGGATGAAGGGCTGCTCATCGGTGTTGGGGATGATGGTGATTTGCTTGCCGGCGGATGCCGCCGACACGGACGATCCCGCAAACCCCACCCAAATCATCATGACTGCCAGCAGGATACACCAGAACCGCTTTCGAAAAAACCGCATTTTATTTCCTCCTTTGTAAAATAAAAACACACTTTTTATGACTTCGTAAATTGAACAGCTTTACCTTTTTTATTATAAATGGTAAGGATTGGAACACACAATAGCTCAATTTGTCTTTTACTTATATTAATTTTGTCTTGTTATCGAAAAATTTTATACACCATGTGAAAAAAGTTTACTAGAATTCCGCCAATTCAAAGACAAGAGGATTGAGAGACTTCCAGCTCATGTTTCCTGCCGGCAGCGCATATATATGGAACACTCATAAGAAAGGCGTGATGCTCGATGAACTCCAATCCCCTTTCCGAACAGAATTTGCAGGAGATGATGGAGAGATACCGTCAGGAGATGATGCAGCTGCGGCGGCGAAGCACATTGCCCGCCGAGGCTGGTGAAACGGCCGGAGGCTCCGCCACCGCCGTGGATAATGGGGACAGACTGGAAACGACACCCGAGCTTATCCCCCCTATCCCCATGCCCCTTGTCACAGACCAGCCCGAGACCGAACCCATCCCCCCGGCGGATACAGGGACCAGGATGGCCCCGCTGCCCTTTACTCCTCCTGAAACCGTGGACGACCTGCCGCCAGCCCGGCAAAATCCACCCGCCGTGGCCGTAGAGCCCGCGGAGCCAGAATATGAGCTCCCCGGTGAGGAGGCGCCGGCCAATGATCTGGCGGACCCGGAAGGCGACATCAGCGCACAGCTCCGGGAGGAAATGATCGAGGGACGGCTGCCGGATGGGGAAAACGAGATGGACGTCACCGGCAACGCCCCCAACCTCATACCCGTGGAAACCACCTATCCCCCCGAGGATGACCTCGCCACCCTGCAGGTACGGGTGTATACCGCCCGCGGCGCCATCCCGATTCAAAATGCCGTGGTCACGATTACCGGCAAAAATCCGGGCAACGACCTGCAGTATGTGACCATCACCGATGTCAACGGCTTCAGCCCACCGGTGGTGCTGCCGGCCATGGACCGGAAGCTGACCCTCCGGCCTGCCGAGAATATCCCCGTGACCACCTATGACGTCCTGGTCGTCGCGCCGGGATATTTCCGGGTACGCAACCGCAACGTGCCGGTATACGGCGGCACCTCCGCCATCCAGCCGGTCGAACTCATCCCGTTGCCCGAAATGGTGGACGGGGGTGAGGAACAGACCTTCTATGGCTCCGCGCCACAGGATCTATGACACGAAAGGAGGCCTCCTCGTGACGGGAGAACCCTATATCCCCGAAACCATCACCGTCCATCTGGGCACCCCGGATTCGAGCGCTCAGAATGTCACCGTCTCCTTTCCGGATTACATCAAAAATGTCGCGTCCAGCGAAATCTATCCCACCTGGCCGGAAAACGCCATCCGGGCGAATGTCTACGCCCAGATCTCCTATGCACTCAACCGGGTCTATACGGAATGGTACCGCAGCCGGGGCTACGATTTTGACATCACGAATTCCACCCGTTATGACCAGGCGTTTGTTCAGAACCGGGACATCTATGACAATGTAAGCGACATCGTCGACGAGATCTTCAACAATTACGTCCGCCGGCAGGGCAGCGTGGAGCCCTATTTCACCCAGTACTGCAACGGCACGACGGTCACCTGCGACGGACTCTCCCAGTGGGGAACCGTTCCGCTGGCCGAGCAGGGGTACACCCCCTATCAGATCCTGACCAATTATTATGGGGACGACATCGAGATCGTCACCAACGCGCCGGTGAGGATCAACGCCCCCTCCTATCCCGGGGTGCCGCTGCGCATCGGAGACGCCGGCAACGACGTGCGCAGCAAGCAGATTCAGCTCAACCGCATCTCCAACAACTACCCGGCCATTCCCAAAATCTATCCAGTGGACGGGGTGTTCGGTCAGGAGACGGAGGACGCGGTGAAGGAATTCCAGCGGATATTCAACCTCGCCCCCGACGGTGTCATCGGCAAACAGACCTGGTACCGGATCGCCTATCTTTACACCAGCGTCAAACGGCTGAGCGAGCTGAACAGCGAGGGCATCCCGTTCGAGGATGTCGAGCTGCAGTATTCCACCCTGCTGCGATATGGGGATACCGGGGACGAGGTGCGGATCATCCAGTATTTCCTCGCCGTGATCGCGGATTTTTACGAGACCGTCCCGCCGGTGGATGTCACCGGCGTCTTCGACGATCAGACCCGGGCGGCCGTGGTCGCCTTTCAGAAAACTTTCGGCCTGGATCCGGACGGCGTGGTCGGCCGCCTGACCTGGCAGGATATGTACCGCGCTTACCGCGGCATCATCGACAGCATGGAACCGAGCGATATCCGGGTCGCGCTCTATCCCGGCACGGTGCTCCGACTCGGTTCCCAAGGGGAATACGTCAGTATCCTGCAGGAATATCTGAGTTTTATCGCCCAGAGCTTTCCCGAAATCCCTGATGTACCGGTAACGGGGGTATTCGGCAACCAGACCCAGGCTGCCGTCATTGCCTATCAAAACCTGATCGGTTTGGAGCCGAGCGGCAACGTCGGCCCCCTGACCTGGAACAGTATCGCCAGCCTCTACGGCGATCTCCGCTACGGCTTCGACAAGCAGCCGGGCCAGGATCCCGGATATACCATCCCGGCCACCAGCGCCGCCGGGACCTGATTCTCCACATCCATATTCAAGAAGCGGAATAGAAAGGCAGGATGCGCCTATGGCCTATACAGACGAAGACAGACGCAACCATATCCGGGAAGTCCAGGAATATCTGCGTGCTATCTCCTTTTTTGACAAGCGGATTCCCCAAATCGGGGTGGACGGCATTTTCGGTGCCCGGACCGAGGAAGCTGTCGCCGCTTATCAGCGCGCCCGCGGCCTCGAGGAAACCGGTACCGTGGGCCGGGAAACATGGAACTATCTCGTGACCGAATACCGGATCATCCAAAACCTGCAGGCGCCGCCGCGCTGCGTCAGCCCTTTTCCTTCTATCACCTATGTCATCCGGCTGGGGGACGAGAGCCCGGTCGTGACCATCCTCCAGGTCCTGCTCGACGAGATCGGGAAACAATATCCCAATCTGCCGCGGGTGCCTATTACCAATGTATACGACGAACCGACGATGCAGGCGGTCAAGGCCTTTCAGCAAGCCTCCAGGCGGGAGGTCACCGGTGAGGTAGCCAAGGGGGACTGGGACCATCTGGCCGATGTGTATAATGCCCGTGTATCCCCGTGAGCTCCTGTCCGGGCAGGGGGAACGTACCGGTTCCGGATCATCGGGCCCCGTTTGTCTTTTTTACCTATATTATTTATAAACGACCGGATAATCCAAACAGGAGAGTGGTTGTGTGAAAAAAGCCACTTTTATCAAAAACGCCTTCATCCTCACCGCCACTTCCCTGTTGCTGCGGACGATCGGGATCTTTTTCCGCATCTATATGTCCAACAAGGTCGGCGCCGAAGGCATGGGCTTGTATCAGCTGATTTTCTCGATCTACGTCCTGGGCTCCACCTTTGCCACCTCGGGGATCTCCACCGCCGTCACCCGCCTGGTTGCGGACGAACTGGTCTGCGGGACACCCAAATCGGTCCGTCATATCCTGCATCGCGCCATTGCGCTGAGTCTCCTGATCGGTGCCGCCTCCACCGCTCTGATTTTCTTTGGGGCGGATATCATCAGCGCGTACTGGATCAAGGACATGCGGGCGGTACCCGCCCTCAAGATCCTCTGCTTCAGCCTGCCGTCGATGGGCGTCTCCTCCTGCCTGCGCGGCTATTTCATCGCCCGCCGCAAGGTGGGCAACCCCTCCCGGGCGCAGATCCTGGAGCAGGCCGTCCGCATCGCGGTGGTCATGCTTCTCATCGACCGGTTTGCCTCCATGGGGATCGCCTACGCCTGCATGGCCGTCATGATCGGGGACACGGTTGCGGAATTCGCATCCTGCGGCCACATGGCCCTCGGCTATTTCCTGGACCGGAGGCGGCTGAAAAAGGAAAGCTTTCCCAGCCGGTCCCCCAAGCCCGCCTATCCGGTTGTCCGGCGGCTGCTGTCCATCGCCGCCCCTATCACCGCCGGCCGGTATCTCAATTCCATCCTGCGTACCATTGAAAATATCCTGGTCCCGAGCTGTCTGGCTAAGTATACCTCCTCCAAAGAAACCGGGCTGTCCCAGTTCGGCATGCTCAAGGGCATGGCGATGCCCCTCATCTTCTTTCCCGCCTCGTTTCTCAATGCCCTGTCCACCCTCCTCGTCCCCGAGATTTCCTCGGCCGCGGCTCTCGGGCATAAGGGCACGGTCAACCGGGCGGTCAAGCATACCCTGCATATCACCCTTCTAGCCTCCATCCTCATCAGCGGCGTCTTTACCGTCTTCGCCAAAGAATTCGGCTTACTGCTCTACGGCAGCGAGGAGGTCGGCTTCTATTTGCAGGTCCTGGCGCCCTTAACTCCCATCATGTACCTGGAAAGCGTTGTGGACGGTATCCTCAAAGGCCTGAACCAGCAGGTCAGTTCCTTAAAATACAGCGTGGCCGATTCCACCATCCGCATTGTCCTGATCTTTTTCCTCGTGCCGGTCCGCGGGATGGAAGGATTCCTGTTTATCATGGTGCTGAGCAATATCTTCACCTCCTTCCTCAATCTCCATCGCCTTCTCACCGTGACCGGCGTCAAGCTCGCATGGGGGCAGTGGATCCTCAAACCCATCCTGGCAATCACAACCGCCGGCGCCGTGGCGCTGCTGCTCGGCCGTTTCCTGCCGTTTGTGCATCTCTCTATGCTCGTCTGGCTGATCGCCGGCATCGCATGCCTGTGCCTGATCTACGGAATCCTGCTCCCCCTGCTCGGTTGTATCACACGTGACGACCTGCATCGCAGCGTCAGCCGCTGATTACACAAAAAGCCCGCTCTGACAAGCGGGCTTTTTTAATGCCCCTTGAAATTTCGTCCAACATGTCTTATACTATAGGAGTTACCACAATTTGTATGTATTTAAATTAGGAAATAAGGGTTTACCTTTGGCAATCCATAGAATAGTCAATAAAAAATTACTGAAATTATACAATCACTACCACAAATTTCCATTTTAATTGTGAAATTCTCTCAATTTGCTTTATCGGCCGCCTATATATTCAGTGTTTCACGATCCATAAACGAAGAATAGACGAAATGCATTTCACATTAGAAGTGAGAGGTGATCCAATGGCAGAAGGACCCATGGAAGAAGCCTATATGCGCTTCCTGTCGGGTGAAATGGACGCATTCGAAATCATTGTGAAGGAACTGCAGATGCCGCTCATCCACTTCATCAATCGTTACATTGGCAACACATCGATTGCGGAAGACTTGGCAGAGGACGTGTTTGTGGAAATCCTGCTGCATCGGGACCGGTACAACTTCAAGGTCAAGCTGAAAACGTATTTGTTCACCATCGCGCGGAATACCGCCATCGATTATATTCGGAAGAATAAACGGCTCGCTCCGTATGAGGTGGACGAGGATTTCAGCCCGGATACCCGGCTGCATGCGTCACCCGAGGAAGCGTATCTGGCAAAAGAGCAGCGAGATACGATCGTGGATCTGATCCAAACCGTAAAAGGCGATCAAGGAACCGCACTATACTTGACGTTGGTGGAAAACCTCTCAAACGAAGAAGCAGCCAGAATTATGAAGAAGAGCAAGAAACAGATCGAGAATCTGTTGTTTCAGGGCAGACGGAAAATCCGTACTTTAATTGAGAAAGAAGGGATTCTCACATGAAAAACACACAACAATTTTGTGAGAGCATCTATCATAAATATGAGCTGGCACTGGAAACCAGACGCGAAAAACAGCGTGTGCGCTTCATGATCGTACAGCGCTCGGCTGCCGCCGCCGCAGTCGTGACGGTGGCGGTGGGTTCCTCCGTATTCATCATCCATCAGAAGGACGGAAAACTGCCTGTCACGCCCGGCGCTTCCATCTCCGCGTCGAAGGATCCGGCTGGGCGCGTCCTGATCACCGCCGCGTCGGCGGGACTGGTGGCCGATAATTCTAAATTCAATGTGGTTCCGCCTAGCGGAGAGGTGGTATACAGCCCGTCCCTCGATGAGCTGGTGGGCAGCGAGGAGACTGACGACGCCCTGTTCCGCCTGTCGGTCTCTATCTACGGCGACACGGAGGACGCCAAGGCCGATGTCCGCGCCCAGTGGGAGCAGCAGGGCCTGTCGGTCGAGGATCCGGTCTTTGACGTCTATGGCGACTGCATCGTTACCGTCGACAAGGAGCAGATCGGCCAGCTCGCCGGCGAAGACTGCGGGATCGTGGCCCGCCTGGCGCCCGCTGTCCGGCCGGAGGGATACGACCGCCGTCTGGGCGACCTCGCCGCCAGCTGGGCCGAAACGGCTGGCGACCAGGATGTGGTGAACGTCGTCATCCATACTGCTTGGGGTAAGGATTCCGGCACCTCCGTGCCCAATCCCGACCTCTTCCGCGAAGAGGATCTGCTGCCGGCGCTCGAGGGGCTCACCCCCCTGCCCAAACCTGCTGACACGGATTCCATGGCGCTTTGGGAACAATACTACGCGAACCAGATAAACATCAAAAATACCGCCGAAGGCGCCCTGAACGGATTTGTCGACGCCCTGTGCGCCCGCGTCGGCCTGACGAATATCCGTACCAGGCTTGTGGCGTTTGGGGTGCCCGAGGCCCCCGCTCCGGGAGAGGCGTTCACCTGGGAGGGGCACTGTGAATCCAACGCCAACATCGACGCCTACGTGACCAAGGCGCAGCTCCTCGCTCTCGCCGAGGACAGCGGCGTGCGGTATGTAAGGGTCATCGGTGAGGGAGCCGAGCTCAACTAGGCTGAAAAAGCCGTATATCTCAGGCCGGTGCGGGAACGTACCGGCTTGCGGCGTGTCCGGCTTTTCGATAAAATCCGACAGAAATCGGGAGAGGGGGCGGCCTATGCGGTAGCGGGAAACGGCATACAGGCAACTATAGAAAGGGGAAGTTCTAAAACATGAAGTGGAAAACCAATTGGAAAAAGGCCCTGCGAAACGGAATCTGCGTCGGCACGCTGCTGCTGTTCCTGTTCCAGTTCGCGGCGATGGCGCAGGAGGGCGGCGCCGCCGCCCAGGAGGAGCCGTCGAAGATCTCCCCCCTGCTGCTGGAGGCCTTCGCTCAGCAGCCCGCGCCCATGAGCCTGGACGCACAGGCCGAATCCCCGACCGTGCCCGCCGCGGTCTGGGTTACTGACGCCGATCTCACGGAAGCTTCGGCCTCGGCCGCGACGAGCTCCGGCCTGCTCTCCACCGCCCCGCTGGCGGCGCCCCTCAGCAGCGTGGAAGCCTCGGCCACCATGCCGGTCTCCACCGCGCCCACCAATGAAGAAAACCCCGACGCGGTGCAGGACTACATAGAGGCCAAGCGTCTCGCGTCCCGGACACTGTACGCCGAGCAGAACGAGGCCTTCGCGGCGGCCCATTTCGATCAGGAGGATATCCTCTATGTCAGCCAGTACTCCCCTCTCGTCCTGGTCAACGTCACCCTGGATGAGGTGTACGACCTGACCCGGTATGACGAGGTCTCCTACCTGGATCACTACCAGTCCGGCGCGGAGCTGCAACTGACCAACGCCGTCAGCGCTTCCCGCGCCGACTATGTGCGGGACACCAAGAACTACAAGGGCGGCGGCATCAAGGTCGGCATATTGGACGGCCACATCACTAACTCGGCCGGCCTGCCCTCCTCCATCACGGTCAAGCCCGAAAACGTCTACAACTACGAAGATTGCATGCACGCGAAGCGGGTCGCTAAGGTCATCATGACCATGGCCCCCAACGCCACCTATTACGCCGCGTACGCGGGCAATTACATCACCAACATCGAATGGCTCCTCTCCCAGGGAGTCAATGTCATCAACATCAGCGCGGAACTCGGGAACTATACTCTAAATACCATCAGCTTCATCACCACCTGGCTCGACCACATCGCCTTCAACCACGACGTACATCTGGTGCTCTCTGCCGGAAACTACGGTTCGGCCGGCGTCAACTCCTCCAGTATGGCCTTCAATGCCATCACCGTCGGGTCGTACAACGACCACAACGGCACCAACACCTCCAATTTCACCGTGTCGAGCTTCTCCTCCTACATGCCCTCGAAACCCAGCAACGTCGCCTCCAAGCCCGACATCCTGGCGCCGGGTGAAAACATCTCCATCTCGGTGGATGGGACGACGGTCGAGGCAGACGGCACCAGCTTCGCCGCCCCCTTTGTCACCGGCACGGTCGTCTATATGTGCCAGGCCAATACCTCGATGAAGATCCGGCAGGACGCCGTAAAGGCCGCGCTCGCCGCCTCCTGCTTCGACGTCCACTACACGCCGTCGGAGACCGGCTACCGGACATGGGGGAACGGTGCGTTGAACTCGCGTTACGCCTGGACGGTGGCGAAGGACAGCCAGTTCCGTTATGGCATCATCACCAGCACCGATCCGGCTACCTTTACTTATACCTTCTCGACCTCCTCGGCCTCCACCTATGAATTTGTGGCGCTCACCAATCTGCGTTATTCGAAGTTCTCCTCCGGCGACCATACGGGAGATCCGGTTCATGACGGGTATCCGCCCGATCTGGATCTGAGAGTGTACAACAACTCCACCAACGCCCTGGTTGCGAGCAGCACCATGGGAACCTGCTGGAACGTAGAAAAGGTCGGCTTCCCCACCGGCGGTGCCAACACCTTCCGCATCGAGGTGACACACGCAGGGGAACGCAGCCAAAACGGCTATTTTGGCGTAGCCTGGTATTAATTCATCCAAATCTTATATAAGAAAACAGCCGCTGAGGACAGCGGCTGTTTTCTTATATGGGGCGATTCAACTAAAATACATATATATTTTTAGTGATATATACAAAACCGAGCAATTTCGTCATTTTTGGATTATATTGTCAGTGCTATTTCTCAATTAAACGAATAATTCGCGGAATGATAAACATTCCGGGGTTCGGAGACAGGTTATGGAGATGCTGTTTTCCACGTTGGGGATAGGCCGGCGGAAGGATGCCAGTCATCTGTGCATCCGCAAACAAAAACGGTAAGATGTTTGCAACCGGCTTTCGAGTTTCCTCTTAATGTGCGGATTAAGAGATCGATAATCCTTGTGGGAAAACAGTCTGGTGGCGGATTCCATGTCGGCGGATGATGTTTCACCTCTATAACCTGTCTTTCCGATTTCCTTGATGAAAATCGTTTCATCTAAAATGGAAGGCCGATAGTGCCTGCTCGGCAGGTATTCATTTTTTACGCTGCAAAAGGGGTGCCGAACATGAACACAAAGCCGCTGTACAATACCGAATTGTCCAACCCTCCCGCCGCACTGATCCGATTGACAGATATCTGGGAAAACGACATGGTTCCTAACCAATCACCGGGGCGCAAACGCTCGCCGGGGCGCAATGCCAAAGTGAGGCAATGCATCGATATACCATTGGCCATGGAACTGCGTGGGGCGAGCCAGTACGCAACCAAAGTGGTACGGGTATGCACCGTGCTGGACAATATGACCAGCCGCGCTCAAAATCAAGAGCTCTTTCGTGAAATTGAACTGATCACATTGTTAGATGGCTATGATCTTCCGGAAGAACAGGAGCTTGTGCCTTTGTCGGTTCATCAATGGGACATCCCCCTATCCCATTCCGAGTGGGAGAACAAATATAAAGACATCCCCTATCGGATTTATATCCGGATCGGTGAGTACATTGGATTGGATCTGGATACATTATGCAAAAGGCACCGCATTTCAGGCAAAAGACACTATGCATTGAATTTGCCACAGCCGTCGGCACCGAACTGGAAGAGCGCACTCGGCATCACAGCGTATGTCGAGGCGGAACTGACCAAGCAGCAGATTCAGCGTATTGCCGTCGACAAGCGCGTTCGGCTGATCCAAGGCGTGGAGCCCTGACTACTACATATTCACTAGAAAACAGCTGGAAAGGCCCGAAGGGCTTTCCCAGCTGTTTTCTGTTCCTTTCATTGCTCGGATACAGCCGGCACAAAATTGATGAAACCGGCGGAAATATCACAGGATGCCACTTGGATGGTCATACTGTCTCCGATGGTATACCGTTTCTTCCCGGCCGGGTCGCACAGCGACGCCATCATGTCATAGGATAAAGGAACCCCGTCTATCTCGCTGAGCAGCTCCACACGGACGAGCCCCTCCACAGTGTTGGGCAATTCTACATAGACACCGAAATCGGTGACGGCGCTGATGGTTCCCGTGAACACCTTTCCCAAATACCCCGCCATATATTCGGCCTTATAGCAATCTTCACACTGCCGCTCCGCCGTCATCGCCCGAATTTCGCAGGCAGTGGATTCATCCGCAGCCGCGGCGGAAAAGCTTTCATAGCGTTCAAACAAGGCGGCTCGGGGGGTGTGTGCCAGCACATCGGACAAAATCCGATGTATGGCCAGGTCGGGATAGCGCCGTATAGGCGAGGTAAAATGGCAATAGTCCTCCAACGCCAATCCATAATGCCCCAAGGGATTGTGACTGTACACCGCCTTTGCCATAGAGCGGAGCAGTCGGTCGGAAACCAGACGGGCATAAGGGGTTTCCCGGGCTTCTTCCATCAAGGAACGCCACTGTATTTTCGAAATTTCCTCCGGCAGCGCAGTTTTCATTCCCAGTGACCGGGCCAGATCCGCCAGAATCTTCAATTTTTCCGGATCCGGCTGCGCATGCACGCGATAGACAAACGGCAACTTTTTTCTCCTGGCCAGCGCTGCGACTGCCACGTTGGCCGCAATCATAAACTGTTCAATCATGCCCTCCGCCTCCCCTGTCAGACGGGGCTGAATGAGCAACGGGTGGCCTTCGCCGTCCAATGTAAACTGCGCTTCCGTACTGATCAAATCAACGGTTCCCCTTTGCTCACCCGCTTCACGCATCCGTCCGGCTATCAGCCGCATCGCGTCGAGAGACGATTGGACGGGATGGTATTTTTCCTGTATCTCTTTCGTCGCAGTGTTCTGGAACAGATCGTTGATTTCGCTGTATACCCCTCGTACTTTGGAACGGATGATGGCTTTGGTCAGGCGGACATCCCGGCACACGCCCTGTTCATCCAGTGTCAGCAACGCGGAAAGCGTCAGCTTGTCCTCCCCAGCACCGAGCGAGCACAGCCCATTGGAGAGCGCTTCCGGGAGCATAGGGATAACCCTGTCGGCAAAATACACCGAGGTCCCCCGTTTCATGGCCTCCCGGTCCAGCGCAGATCCCGCCGTGACATAATGGGACACATCCGCGATATGCACACCCAGGAGCCAGCCGTCCCCCTTCCTTTCCAGGGACACCGCGTCGTCCAGATCTTTGGCATCCCGGCCGTCGATGGTGAAAATGCACCATTCCCGCAGGTCTTCCCGGTTTTCCCTTTCCCTGTCGGAAATTCCCCTCTCCCGCAGACTCTCCGCCTCGGCGAGCACCTCGGCCGGAAAGACATGGGGGATTCCCGCGCTGTCGATAATGGCATCCGCGCAGATCCGCGCGGAGTCGGCACTGCCGTATATCGTTTCCACGCGGGCTGTCAGCTCTCCCTTTGCGGTATAGGCGAGCGAAAACCGTACCTTATCCCCCGGCACGGCCCCGCCGAGGGCCGATTTTTTGACCGGGACGGGAAAACGGACGGCGGCGTCCGGCTGAACAGAGCAGCCCGTTTCATCCTGCCTCAGGCGGCCGCTGAACAGACGGCCGCCTGCCTCTTCGATCTGTACGACCGCCCCCTGTGGCCCCCGTTCATCATAGGCCCCGAGCCGGATGAGGATACGGTCACCCGGCAAGGCATCCCCCAGGTTCCGTCCAGCGATGAAGCAGTCCTCCCCTTCGTCCAGGCGGGCAAAGCCAAAGCCGCGTGAAAGCGACAACAGCCGCCCGTGGACGCAGCCGGCTGTTTTTGGCAAACGGTACTTGCCTTTTTTGCTTTTTTCCAATTCTCCCGCATGTTCGAGGGCTGCAAGCGCGGCCCAAAGGGCGGGACGTTCGTCTTTACGCAGCCGCAGCTCTCCCGCCAGCATATCCCCCGTCATGCCCTTGGCCCGCCGGCTGAGCTTCCGCAGGATCCGGCCCTTCAGATCCCCATTGCGGTTCGTCTGCCGTTTGCCCACCGCCGCTTGATTGGTTTTCGATTTTGCCATATCATGCACCATTCCTAACCCGGACAGCCTCGTCCTGTTTTCAAAAAAAGCCCCGCTCTTCCGAGCGGGGCGCTGATCTTCTATCGTCTTTTACAGAAATTTTGTCAGCAGCATCGCGACGAACACCAGCACAAAGAAGGAGAAGGCAATATACTTCGTCCACTTTGCCAGGGCCGCATCCAATGTCCTCGCCTTGCCCTTTTCCATAAACGAATCCGCCGCACCCGCAATAGCGCCCAGATTGGCCTGACGGCCCTCCTGCAGCAGCACAATCGCAATGATAACCAGCGAAAACACGATCAGCACCGCTCCGATGATATATTCCCAAACGCTCATGGTCCTAGTCCTCCTCGGTTATTGTGACACAAGAGTACCGATATATACTACCACAAATCCAATGGGAACGCAAGGGTTTTCTTCCCATTTCTGGCGTTTCCCGCATTTTTTAACGTGACATCCAGCATTTTCCGGAAAAGCGGATGCACTTTCCGAATGAATATCCAACGAAATGGGCAAGCTATTTTCGGCACAGATACATGTCAATCTTGCGTTTGCCGTATCCGCTGCCGGAACCGCTATCGAACGGGATACACTCCGTCCGGCAGCGGTTTTCCTTTTGTCCGGCCGGAGCGTTCCATCGTCTTTTTTGCCCTACAGACGTCCGACCTGTACGTAAATCCCATAGGTGGACTGGCCCTCTTCGCCGTAGTAGACCCACACGTCGTCATAGGCCGGCACCTCGATCCGCACCGCATAGCGGACCGAACCGAGACCGGTATTCGCCCCGGCATCCACGACCGCCCTCAGATCCGCCTCAGTGATCGCCTCGATGGATGCCGCGCTGCCGCAGATGCGGATATTGCTGATCACCTGCTGCTGCACGGATATTGACAGATCGGCCGGCCGGTTCTGGAAAACCACGTCCCGTTCGGTCATCAGGGTCATGTCCAGTGTTTTGTCGACATATCCGCCGATGTCCAGCCTGACCATGACCTCGCTGATATTCTCCAGCACCGTTACGCCCGCGGGAATATTGAGAGGAATCACGCGGAGTGTATCCCCCGGCGTCAGATGATCGAAGTCGATATCGCCGAGATTGGCCAGGGACTCCGCCGCGCTGTCGACCGACTCCTTCGGCCCCACCAGGGTGATGGAAGTGGCTGACAAGGCTACAAGGTTCGGATTGGAGGCAATCGCGGGCGGGACATGGAGAAGGTTATAGGTAAAATCGATCGTCCGGTGGATGTAGACCGGCACCGTGACATTGACCGTCTCGGACTGGATCGGTTCTCCCGTCGAGGGGTTGAGCATCTGGCAGCCCTTGAGATCAACTTCATTCCCATCGGCGTCCAACGCCACCAGCCTGGCAGCGTAAACCTGAACCGTACCGATGGGTTTATCCGCCTCTACCCTCGCGACAATGGACGTGATCCGGCTCACCGTGGCACGCGGCCCTTCCAGCTTGACCATACTGTTTTGGAAATAGGTCCTGTCCAGCATAGGCTCCCCCAGCTGCTGGGTATCCGGGTCTTCTACCTGTACGGAGGATATATCCATACGCACCGGCAGATCCACGGTATCCCAGTAATCGCACTGTACTGTAACGGTGGAGGGGGTGTAGCCGGTGATTTCGAAATCGGCGTTCTTGTTGGTTTTGGACACCGAGATATTGAGCACCGCCGGACCTGCCGTCTGGATGAGGTAGGTTTCCGCCTTGACGGTGATATCCTCGCCTCCTAGGTAGTCGATGACCGACCGGGGCCCGCTGACCGTGATTTCCACCGCCAGATCGGGGGTCTCGATGACGCGGATATTGTTGTTCTCCGCATAGGTATCGGTCAGATCGATCGCGGCATCCTTCCGGATGGTTTTGGTCTTGACGTTGGCAGGGCCGTTAACCACCAAAGCCCAGACGACAATGGCGATCACCAGAGAAAGCCCCATCATGAGCTTATCGTTATGCAACAGGATATTCAAGGAGAGTTTCTTTTTCATTTGGACTTCCACCTCCGGAACGGCCCAAACTTCCGGGGCTCTCCATCCTTGGCGCCGCGGGACTTGTCCCACAGGATGCCGTTTTCCAGCGCGACCCGCAGGGCTTCGGGGCTGTAATTGCGTTTGAGTTCACCCGAAACCGCCATCGACACCGTCCCGGTTTCTTCCGAGACGATCACCACGATAGCGTCTGAATTTTCACTCATCCCGAGCCCCGCGCGATGGCGGGTCCCCAGCTCCCGGCTGATCCGCATATTGTCGGAGAGCGGCAGGATGCAGCCCGCCGCGTGTACGCGGCCGTCCCGGATGATCATAGCGCCGTCGTGCAAAGGCGCTTTGTTGAAAAAGATGTTGCCGATCAGCTCCGGGGTCGGGTCGGCGTCCACAATGGTGCCGGTCTTGATGATCTCCCCGAGTTTGGTGGTGCGCTCAAACACCACCAGCGCCCCCATCTTTTGCTGCTGGAGGGTCGAAACGGCCCCGCAGACGGCTGAAATCGCCCGCTGCCAGCTCTGGACATACCGCTCGTTTTCCTCGTCGCTGCCCCCGAAAAGGTTGAGCTTGCCGATGCGGGAATGTCCGGCCTGTTCGAGCGCCCTCCGGATTTCGGGCTGGAAAATCACGACAAGCACGATCAGCGCATTGTCAAACACGATTTTCAGCAGATATTTCAGGGTGGTGAGCTGCAGCAGGTGTGCCATCCCATACGCGATCCCGAGCAGACACAAGCCCTTGAGCAGCTGTTCCGCCCGGGAATCGCGCACCAGTTTGATCAGGCTGTATATAGCAAAGGCCACTAGAAGGATATCCAGTGTGTCGATCAAATAGTTATATGAGGAAAAAAACTTCACAATATGGTCCCAAACTTCGGCGAAAAAGGCACCCATGCGCCTCACCACGCTTTCCCGCGCCCACAGAGCGCTTGATCGCTTCTATTTTACCATATTGTGCGATTATTGCAATGGCTTTCTTGCGATTTCCCACAGATGATATGCGGTTTTCTCGATTTGGGCCTCGGTCGTGAACGCGGAGGGAGCCAGGCGGACCGTGCCGTCCGGGACAGTCCCCCACTGCCTGTGGGCGCTCGGGGCACAGTGCAGGCCCGGCCGCACGGCGATCCCCATGCGGTCCAGGCGGGCGCCGGTTTCTTCACTCGACAACCCGTCGATATTGAGTGACAAGACGGGGGCTGCCGCCTCCAGCCGGGGTCGCGGCGTATACAGGCGGAGCCCTGGGATGCTGCCGATCCGGTCGTACAGCATCGCCATCAGGCGGATCTCGTGCCGTCCGATCCGGTCGACACCCATCTTCATCACCCATTCCATCCCTGCCCGCAGCCCGCAGATGCCGGGGGTGTTCACCGTACCGCTTTCCAGACGGTCGGGCAGTTCCTCCGGCTGATCGAGGAGCAGGGATTGGCTGCCGGTTCCACCTTCCATCAATGTGGGCAGCGGGGTGTCGGGCCCGCAGAGAAGCATACCGGTCCCCATTGGGCCGTAAAGGCCCTTGTGCCCCGGCACACACAGGTAATCGATGTGGTCGGCTTCCATATCGACAGGCAGGACGCCGGCGCTCTGCGCGGCGTCGACGATGAAGAGCAGCCCCAGCCGATGAGCCATCTCCCCGATCCGACGGATCGGCAAACGGCACCCAAAGACATTTGACGCGTGGATGCAGAGGAGCGCTTTTGTCTGCGGCGTGATGCAGCGGCGGAAATTCCGAACCGTTTCCTCCGGATTTTCCGGGACGACCGTAGCCACGGAATAGACCGGCGCACCTGCGGACAGGGCTTTCAGCGGCCTCATGACCGCATTATGCTCCAGGCTCGAAACCACGATATGGCCTCCCTCGCACAGCAGGCCCTTGAGCACCATATTGAGTGCCATGGTACAGTTCAGGGTAAATACCACATGCGCCGGATTCTCCAAATGAAAAAACCGGGCGGCCGTCTCCCGGCAGCGGTAAATCTCCTGGGAGGCGGCCATCCCCATGGCGTGCCCCCCTCGTCCGGGATTGGCCCCGTAAAGCTCCAGCGCCTGCCGGACCGCCTCCCGGACACATGACGGTTTCGGCCAGGTCGTGGCCGCGTTATCGAGATAAATCATGTCATCCCGCCCTCTCGCCGTCCTCTGACGCGTATACCGGCGTTTTTGAGAAGCTGTTCCGCCTTGTCGCCGTCGCCGTTCGTGCGGAGGCTGTACCCGCAGCCGTTATTGCCCTGCGCGTCCACGGCGCGTTGTACATAAGCGGTAAAGCCGTTGCGCTCCAAAACCGATTTGCCCCGCATGGCGTTGGTGATGGAGCTGACGTGCAATATCCATTCCATTGTTAAATCCCTACCTTTCGAGAGGCACCCCCGCCGCGTTCCTGCCACAGGATTCCGCTCTTTCGGGCAGCAAACGTCCGGCGGAGGCCACCCCATGATGCCATCCCAGGCACTGCCACACACCTACTGCCAATATATGCGCCGGGCAGGCCGCAGGGAACAACAAAACGGGATATCGGGAACCGCTCCGCGGCCCGTTTCGAGCCCCCCCGGGCAACTTTTCACAGACAGGCAGCGGACGGCCGCCCGGGTCTTCTTTTCCTTCCGATACGAGCCGGGGGACGAGCCCGCTTCCATGACAAAAACAAAAAGTCCCCGCCGAAGGCAGGGCTTTCTGACTGTGAAAAAGTGGTGAGATTTTCAAAAAGACACGACAGTTATAAAGGATACCGTATCCTGCACATGAAAAGCCCCGTCCTACCGGACGGGGCTTTTCGATAACCAGGGTTATGCCTTCGAAAAAACATACTGAGTGACGCTTTCGAAGAGATCGCCGGCTTTCAGAAGCGTGGAAGGAAATTGAGGATGGTTCGGGCTGTCGGGAAAATGCTGGGTTTCCAGGCAGAAGCCCTGATGGCGGTAGAGGCCGGCGCCGCCCTTTCCCACGTTTGTCTTCAGCCCGTTGGCCGTATAGAACTGCACACCCGGCTGGTCGGTCAGACAGTCCATCCGGATGCCGGTTTTCGGAGCAAAGGCGGACAGCACCCGGCGGAAGCCCGACCCGTTCAAGACGTAATTGTGATCGTATCCGCCGCCCAAACGCAACTGAGGCAGCGGGTCTTCGATATCCTGTCCGATCGGCTTACCTTCCCGGAAATCGAAGGGGGTTCCCTCCACCGCCAGGAACTCACCGGTGGGAATCAGCTTGCCGTCGACCGGGGTGATCGCATCGGCATCAATAGTGAGGACGTTGTCGAGAATATCCCCGCCATCATAACCATTTAGGTTAAAATACGCGTGATTGGTCAGATTGAGGACGGTATCCTTATCCGAAACCGCCCGATAGGCGAGCTCCAGGGCATTCTCATCCCGGACAGTAAAGATCACGGAGACCGTAAGGCGGCCCGGATAGCCCATATCCCCATCCGCGGAGACCAGGGAAAAGCGCACGCTCGGCTCCCCGTCATCGCTAAGGATCTCCGCATCCCATATATACTTATCGAAGCCCGTTTCGCCGCCGTGCAGGTGGCCCCGGCCGCTCTCGTTGCAGCCGACGTCGTATGTTGTGCCGCCGAGCGCAAACCTGCCGCCGGCGATGCGGTTGCCGTAGCGGCCGATGGTGGCACCCTGATAACCTCCGCAGCGCCGATAATCTTCCAGGCTGTCATAACCGAGCACGACATCCCGGCCGTCGAAGCAAAGACTTTGCAGCGTGGCACCGTAAGTCAGAATACTGGCGGACAGGCCGTTTCGCCCTTCCAGGGTGATGCGTTCGACCGGACGTCCGTCCGGCAGGGCGCCAAAAGGCGCGCGGGTGATCGACATAGGTTTTTCCATCCTTTTCTCACCAGATTTTGGACCTTTCCCTATCCGTTAGCATACCTCTGCCCCTGCTTTCTGTCAAGATATAAAAGGCCTGGCAGGCAGGCCGCCCGGCTGAAAATTTTTTTGCGGAATACTCTTGACAAAATCCGCCTTGGCGCATACAATGAAAACAAATCGAACAGCAAAACCGTTGAGTAAGAGTAGTAGGTATCGTTTCAGGCGCGCAAAGAGAGCTGCGGATGGTGGGATCGCAGCAGCGGCGGCGGTGTCGAATGGACTTACGAGGGCAATCCGAAGCCGGATCGGCATTAGGTGCGACGGGATCTTCACCCGTTATCATGGAAGCGCACATCATGGGTGTGCGGAAAAAGTGCATCCGCCTGTAGGGCGGGTGAATGTGGGTGGTACCGCAGGAGTCAGCTCTTGTCCCTTATCAGAGGGGACGAGGGCTTTTTTGTTGTCTTAAAACGGAAAGGGGTGAACGGCATGGACAGACGATGGCGATGGCGGCTGACAGTCGAAACGGCGGGCGGCAGAAAGAGCGCCGCCGGAACAGCAGGAGCCGGGGCGATGTTTCTGTCGCCCGGCAAAAACTCACACACACGATGATAAAGGAGAGATTTCCATGAAAAACACGACGATAAAACGTCTGCTCGCCGCCGGTCTCGGCACCGCCCTGCTCGTCCTGTCCCTGACTGCCTGCGGCACCAACGAAGGCGGCAGCGGATCCGGGGATGCCAAGCTTCCCACCATCGGGATCATTCAGTACGCTATTCACTCCTCCCTCGACAACTGCTACACCGGTTTGATCCAAGGATTGGAAGAGGCGGGGTATAAAGACGGAGAAACCTGCAAAATCGACTTCAAAAACGCCCAGGGCAATGTCACCACGGCTGACCAGATCGCGGGAACCATGGCCGCCAAAAACTACGAACTGATCGTTGGGATCGCCACCCCGGCCGCCATGGCTGCCAGCGGCGCCTCAAAGGGAAAAATACCGGTGATCTTCTGCGCGGTGTCCGATCCCATTGCCGAAAACTCCAAGCTCGTCCAATCCCTGGAGAAAACCGGCGTGAACTGCACCGGCAGCTCCGACCGCCTGAACCTGGAAGGCCAGCTCAAAATGATCCGCGCCTTTCAGCCCGATGCCAAGAAAATCGGGATCCTCTACAATATCGCGGAAGCCAATTCCGCCTCCAACCTGGCGGAAATTAAGAAAATAGCCCCTTCCTACGGCTTTGAAATCGTGGAAAAAGGCGTTCAGAACGCGGCCGATATCCCCGCCGCCGCGACTGTCCTGGCCTCCCAGGTGGACTGCATCAACAATTTCACTGACAATCTGGTGGTGGATAACCTTCCTATCGTGCTTGCAACCGCTAAATCCAACAAAATCCCGGTCTACGGCTCAGAAATCGAGCAGGTCAACAAAGGCTGCCTCGCCTCCGAAAGCCTGGATTATGTGGCGCTCGGCAAAGAGACCGGCTTGTTGGCCGCCCGGGTGCTCGCCGGTGAAAACGCCGCCGACACCGCGGTGGTCCTGGTCAAGGACAGCTTTCCTGTCTATAACGCCGACGTTGCGGAGAGCCTCGGCCTGTCCATCCCCGACGCCTACGCGGAAGCGAAGAAAGTCACCACCACGGCCTGACCCGGGCGGCAGCAGCCGTACTCATTCGAAAGGGGTCCGCTTGAGACATGCAGATATTTCTACAACTGCTGATCATGACGATCAAACAAGGGTGCCTGTATGGAGTACTGGCGCTCGGCGTCTACATCACCTATAGCATCCTGGATTTTCCGGATTTGTCGGTGGATGGCACCCTAACTCTCGGCGGCGTGATCTCCGGCATCCTGATTTTCCACGGTGTCAGTCCCTGGCTGGCCCTCTTGGCAGCCTTTTCCGCAGGTGTCGCGGCCGGGTGCGTGACCGGGCTGCTCCACGTCAAACTGCATATCCAGCCCCTTTTGTGCGGTATTCTCGTGATGACGGCTCTGCTTTCAGTCAACCTGATGATCATCAAGGCCGGCACGAACAACATGAACATCGTCTATTTTTCCCAGACGCATCTCACCGTCGCGGAGGTATTCCCCATCTCCCTGATCCCCGAATACGTCGGCGGATTTGAACTCCGTCCTCTCGCTGTGGCGGTGGCGGTGGCCCTTATCTGCAAAATCCTGCTCGACTGGTATCTGCGGACCAAATCCGGCATGCTCCTGCGTGCTGCTGGAAGCAACGCCCAATATGTCGTCCAGCTCGCCCGCAATCCCGGCATGTCCAAAATTCTGGGATTGGCGCTCGGCAACGGCTTTGCCGCCCTCGCCGGGGCCCTCATCACACAGGACAAGGGGAACGCCGAGCTCCAGATCGGGATCGGTTCCGTCGTCACCGGCCTCGCCTCGGTTATTATCGGCGTCAGCCTGCTGCGCAGACTCCGGTTCCCGCGGAACACCACCAAGGTATTGCTCGGCTCCATCATCTACATGACGTTCTCGACGATCGCCACTCTCCTGCAATGGAGCGATCAGCTCAAACTGATTATGTCGGCCTTGTTCGTGGCGGCGCTGGTACTCAGCAATATGCTGGATAAAAAAGGAGGGCGTATTCGTGGCTGACCAGCTCATCCGCTTTGATCACATCGTCAAGCGCTTCCATGTGGGGACGCCGGACGAAACCACCTTGTTCGACGGCTTCGACTTCGGCGTGGACGAGGGGGAATTCATCTCCATCGTCGGATCCAACGGGTCAGGCAAGACCACCCTGCTCAACTTGCTGTGCGGCTCCCTGCCGCTGGATGCCGGCCGGCTCTATTACCGGAACCGGGACATCACCCGCCTGCCCGAACACAAGCGGGCGGCCTTTATCGGGCGGGTGTTCCAGGATCCGGCAAAGGGCTCCTGTCCCGACCTGACGATTTTGGAAAACATGGCCCTGGCGGACAACAAAAAGGGCCGGTATTCCCTGGCCCCCGCCATCGGCAAAAAACGCATCGACGCCTATCGCTCCATGCTTGAAATCTGCAACATGGGACTGGAAAACCGTCTAGGCCAGCCGGTCGGCTCCCTGTCGGGCGGACAGCGGCAGGCCCTGGCCCTGGTGATCGCAGGTATGACCGACATCGATATTCTGGTGCTTGACGAGCACACCGCCGCCCTTGATCCCAAGTCTTCTGAACGAGTCATGGAGATTACCCGGAAGCTGGTGGAGGAGCGGAAGGTGACCACCCTGATGGTGACGCACAACCTGCGCTTTGCCGTACAGTACGGTACCCGGCTGGTCATGATGCACGCGGGGCAGGCCGTCCTGGACCTCAAAGAGGAAGAGAAACGCGCCGCCTCGGTCGATGTCCTGCTGCAGAAGTTCAATGAAATCAGCATCGAATGCGGCAACTGAAGATGTGAAAAGGGGTATGCGTATGACCGACCTGCTTTCTCTCGGCGAACTGCTGATCGATTTCACCCCGGCCGGGGTTTCGGAAAACGGCAATCCTGTTTTTGAACGCAATCCCGGCGGCGGCCCGGCCAACGTCGCCTGCGCGGCCGCCCGCCTGGGCGCGAAGGCCGCCTTCATCGGTCAGGTCGGGGACGACCCCTTCGGCCGTGCCCTAATGGATACCCTCAGACAGGAAAAGGTGGATGTCAGCCGCCTGCGTCTGTCGGATATGTATCAGACCACCCTGGCGTTCGTCCATCTGGACGAATCCGGCGACCGCTCCTTTAGCTTTTACCGCCGCCAGGGCGCGGACACCATGCTCCGGACGGAGCCCGCCGATTTTAAGGCCGTCGAGCAATCCCGCGTCTTCTTTTTCAGCTCGGTCATGATGACGGAAAGCCCTGCCCGTGAGACCAGCTTCGCCCTTGCCGTCCACGCAAAGGAACGGGGCGTCGTGATCTTGGTCCCGAAAATGACACAGTCCGGTTGCTTCTCTCGCACAATCTTATACCAATGAGTATAGACGGGAGTAGTC
>ERZ856578.2550-NODE-2550-length-29809-cov-6.044397_pt1 | contig 29809 bp, 34 predicted proteins | sample MGYA00514384_ERZ856578 | MGnify/ENA primary metagenome ERZ856578 (study PRJEB29103, sample SAMN06111958) | human gut metagenome | biome: human gut; feature: ankylosing spondylitis patient; material: healthy_person | host: Homo sapiens | place: China:Hangzhou... | reverse complement strand
TTGGCCTCAGCCAGGCCCAGGCCGGTGATCTCACGGACAGCCTTGATGACCTTGATCTTGGCAGCGGCGTCGAAGCCAGCCAGGACAACGTCAAACTCGGTCTTCTCCTCAGCGGCCTCAGCGGCAGCGCCGCCGGCAGCGGGAGCGGCCATAGCGGCGGCGGAAACGCCGAACTCCTCCTCCAGAGCCTTAACCAGCTCGGACAGCTCCAGAACGGTCAGGGCCTTCACTTCCTCGATCATAGCGGTGATTTTCTCGCTAGCCATGGTGAAATACCTCCTAAAATTGGTTTTTTTAAAATTTAATGTGCGCTTTTATAAAGCGCCGTGTGCCGGGATAGATTACTCGGCAGCGGGGGCCTCGGCCTCGGCGGGCTCGCCGTTCTTCTCGGCGATGGCCTTCAGGACGATAGCCAGGCTGGTAATGGGAGCCAGCATCATGCCCAGAGCCTGAGCCTGCAGGACCTCCTTGGAGGGCAGCTCGGCCAGAGCCTGGATCTCCTCCAGGGAGATCACCTTGCCGTCCATAAAGCCGCCCTTGATGACGAACTTGTCATTGAGCTGCTTGACGTACTTGTTGACCACGCGCATGGGGGCGATGGGATCGCCGGCGCTGGTGGCCAGAGAAGTGGTGCCGTTGAGCACGTCGTCCAGACCCTCCAGGCCCACGTTGTTCAGAGCAAAACGGACCAGGGTGTTCTTCACCACGCCGTACTGCACCTCGTTCTGGCGCAGCTCGGTACGAAGGGCGGTGTCCTCGGCCACGGTGATACCCTTATAGTCCACCAGCACGCCGCTGGAAGCGTTCTTCAGCTGCTCGGTCAGCGCGGCCACGATGGCCTGCTTCTCGGAAAGAACCTTTGCGTTAGGCATTTTGGATTCACCTCCAACAAAATAAAAATCCTCCGCGTCAAAAGACAGGAGGACAGTACCATTCAAACTATGTCGTTGAATGCACTCTCGGCAGGGATTTACGCCCGGTTAAAGGCACCTGCTGTCTTTGAACGCTAGAATATTCTATCATCCGGGACAGGCTTTGTCAAGCAAAACCTGTCCCGGTGAGAGAAACAAATTTCTGCTCCTGACGCTGTGTCAGGGGCGCTGCTTTATCAAGCTCAGACCAGCTTGGCGCCGTTGATCTTGATGCCGGGGCCCATGGTGGCGGCCACGGTGCAGCTTCTCACATACTGGCCCTTGGAAGCGGAGGGCTTGGCCTTGATGATAGCGCCCATGATGGCGTTAAAGTTCTCAGCCAGCTTCTCAGCACCGAAGGACACCTTGCCGATGGGGCAGTGGATGATGTTGGTCTTATCCAGACGATACTCGACCTTACCGGCCTTGATCTCGTGGATGGCCTTGGTCACATCCATGGTCACGGTGCCGGCCTTGGGGGAGGGCATCAGGCCCTTGGGGCCCAGGACCTTACCCAGACGGCCCACAACGCCCATCATGTCGGGGGTAGCCACGACCACGTCGAAGTCGAACCAGTTCTCCTTCTGGATCTTCTCCACCAGGTCCATCTCGCCCACATAGTCAGCGCCGGCGGCACGGGCCTCGTCGGCCTTGGCGGCCTTGGCGAACACCAGCACGCGCTGGGTCTTGCCGGTGCCGTGGGGCAGGACGATAGCGCCGCGGACCTGCTGGTCAGCGTGGCGGGAGTCAACACCCAGCTTCACGTGCAGCTCGACGGTCTCGTCGAACTTGGCGGTAGCGGTCTCCACGACCAGGCCCATGGCCTCGTTGGCGTCATACTGCGCGTTCTTGTCGATCTTCTTGGCGCTATCCTGATACTTCTTGCCTCTAAACATCTCTAACCCCTCCTTACTCGCCCACGACAACGCCCATGGAGCGGGCAGTACCGGCGATCATGCTCATGGCGGCCTCGATGCTGGCGGCGTTCAGGTCGGGCATCTTGGTCTCAGCGATCTTGCGCACATCTTCCTTGCTGATGGTGGCAACCTTGGTCTTGTTGGGCACACCAGAGCCAGACTCGATGTTGCAGGCCTTCTTGATGAGGACGGCCGCAGGGGGGGTCTTGGTCACAAAGGTGAAGGAGCGGTCGGCGTACACGGTGATGATGACGGGGATGATCATGCCCACGTCGTTCTTGGTGCGCTCGTTAAACTCCTTGGTAAAAGCGGCAATGTTCACGCCGTGCTGGCCCAGGGCAGGACCAACAGGGGGGGCGGGAGTCGCCTTGCCGGCGGGGATCTGAAGCTTTACATATCCAGTTACTTTCTGTGCCACGAAAGAGCACCTCCATTGAAAAAATGTGGTTGGGTTGGGCGTTCTGTGCCCAGTTTGGCGGGACGTTCCTAGCGTCCCTCCCACGTTTCGGCGGGGCATTTACGGCTGCCGCGCCTGTCCTCTTTCTGAAAGAGGACTGCCGGGAAAATCACTCGTTGGCGGGTTCCACCTGGTCCAGCTCCAGCTCCACGGGGGTCTCGCGTCCAAACATAGACACCACCACGCGGACCTTGCTGCGGTCCAGGTCGATCTCCTCCACCGTGCCCAGGAAGGACTCCAGCGCACCGTCGGTGATCCGAACGGTGTCGCCCTCCTGATAGCTGACCACCACTTCGCGCTTTTCCACGCCCAGGGCGGCCACGTCGGCCTCGGACAGGGGGATGGCCTTGTTGCCCTCGCCCAAAAATCCGGTGACGCCGCGGATGTTCCGCACCACGTGCCAGGTCTCGTCGTTCATGACCATCTTCACCAGCACATAGCCGGGGAACACCTTGCGCTCCACTTCCTTGGGGCCGTTGTCCGTGATCTCGGTCACGGTCTCCAGGGGGATGCTGATCTCGTGGATGAGACTTTGCATCCCGCGGTTTTCCACGTACTTCTCGATGGTCGCCTTCACCGTATTCTCATAGCCGGAATAGGTGTGGACCACATACCAATTCGCATTGTCAGCCATTCCGATTACCTCAGGAGAGTGAGGAGCACGTCGATGGCGCTGCCGGCGATATAATCAAAGATCCAGATGAAGACGCCGACCACGATGACGCAGGCGATGACGATCAGCGTGTTGTTGATGGTCTGCTTGCGGGTGGGCCACTGGACCTTCTTCAGCTCGCTCTTCATATCCTTCAGCCACTTGCCGACGCGGGCGAACAGACTGGGCTTGGCCTTTTTGTCGGCCTTCTTGTCCTTCTTCGCCTTGTCGGAACCGGCCTGGGCAGCCTGCTCCAGCTTTTCGTTCTCAGCCATTTGCGTTACCCTTCTTTCCTTACATCCTGAAAGACGCAATTACTTGGTCTCATTGTGGACAGTGTGCTTTCTGCAGAAGGGGCAATACTTGTTCAGCTCAAGACGATCGGGGGTATTCTTCTTGTTCTTCATGGTGTTGTAGTTTCTCTGCTTGCACTCAGAGCACCGAAGGGTGATCTTGATGCGCGCGCCTGCCTTTGCCATTTGTCGGCACCTCCTTTTGGTGTGGCGGTCCCGGGGAACCGCTTCGTTTGGACCGCACACGAACGCCGCCTGAAAAAGCAAAACGCCGGGTCCGGCTCATTGGCCGGACCCAGCGAAACAAACGCAAAAATTGCGTCAGCGCAATACGGTGGGCTCCGGCGATCTGCCTCCCTGTGTCCGTCAAATGCGGGAGGGGGTCATGCGTCAAACACCGTAAAAATGCGCACGACAAAAAAGCCCCTTTCACAGGTACTAAAACTATATCACGCCAAGCCCTTGCCCGTCAAGGGTTTTTTCAATTTTTTTGCGGTTTGCCTTCCCCTGGGGGAAGGTGCCCCCGCAGGGGGCGGATGAGGGGAACGCCGAAGGGCTCCGAGGCCTTACAACGGAATCCCCCCGCCACTTCGTGGCCCTCCCCCCTTTCACAAGGGGGGCTGATGTTACGCTTCATTAGGCCCCCTTGTCAAAGGGGGCTGGCATCGCCGTAAGGCGATGACTGGAGGATTCCGTCGAAAGCACACGGGCTTCGAAAGCCTTCCCCTCATCCGTCACGGGCTTCGCCCGCGCCACCTTCCCCCAGGGGAAGGCTCTTTTTTACTGCGGCAGGGTCAGGTCCCCCTCGCCGATCCAGCCCATTTTACGGAACATCTGGCCGAACAGCCAGCACAGCACGGCGGGCAGGATGAAGCAGATCAGGGCCATGCCCGCCCAGTCCATGGGGGTGATGGCGGCCTTCACGCCGGTGGCCACGTCGTTGACCCACCCGGCGTACACGCCGATCTGGCCCACCAGGCCGCAGGTGCCCATGCCGGAGGCCACGCCGCCGGAGGGGTCGTTCATCTGCAGGTGGAACAGGCAGGTGGCCATGGGCCCGGTGATGGCGGAGGTGAGGATGGCGGGCAGCCAGATGCGGGGGTTCTTCACGATGTTGGGCATCTGGAGCATAGAGGTGCCGATGCCCTGGCTCACCAGGCCGCCCCAGCCGTTCTCCTTAAAGGACAGCACGGCAAAACCCACCATGTTGGCGCAGCAGCCGGCCACCGCCGCGCCCCCGGCCAGACCGGTGAGGGTCAGGGCGGCGCAGATGGCGGCGGAGGAGATGGGAAGGGTCAGGGCCACGCCGATGACCACGGAGACGATGATGCCCATCCAGAAGGGCTGAAGCTCGGTGGCCCAGCGGATCAGCGCGCCGATCTGAGAGGCCGCCTTGCCGATGGCCGGGGCCCACCAGGCAGCCAGGGCCACACCGGCGAAGATGGTCACCAGGGGGGTGACCAGGATGTCTACCTTGGTCTCCTTGGACACCGCCTTGCCCAGCTCAGCGGCGATGATGGCGATGAACAGCACGGCCAGGGGGCCGCCCGCGCCGCCCAGGGTGTTAGAGGCAAAGCCCACCGTGGCCAGGGAGAACAGCACCAGGGGCGGGGCCTGAAGGGCATAGCCGATGGCCACCGCCATGGCCGGGCCGCTCATGGCCGAGGCCAGGCCGCCCACGGTATAGCTGATGGTGTGGTCCCCACTGCCCAGCGTGGCCACCACCTGGGTCAGGAAGGGGATGTGGAACTGGGTGCCGATGGTGTTGATGATGGTCCCGATGAGCAGGGAGCAGAACAGGCCCTGGGCCATGGCCCCCAGGGCATCGATGCCATAGCGCTTGGCGGAGATGACAATGTTTTTTCGCTTGAGAAAGGCTTTCAGCTTCTCCATTTACACACACTCATTTCAAAACATGGTAGACACGTGTCAAGACACATGTCTACCACATTTTACACGCCTATGAAAATTTGTCAAGAGTTTTATTTTGGGGGCGAGGCCCTCTCCGCCCAGTGTGCGCACTGGGCACCTCCCCCACAGGGGGAGGCAAGGGAGACGTTGGGAACGGATTGCCGCGTCGCGTCGCTTCTCGCAATGACAGTAAGGGCCGCTGTCCCCAGCGGCCCTTGGCTATCGGGCGGATGGGGACATCCGCCCCTACTTGGCTCTCCCTGTGGGAGAGCTGGCGCGGCGCAGCCGCGACTGAGAGGGCTGCCCCAGGGGTTTACTTCTCCTCCAGCAAAAACCCCAGCTTACTCAAACTCTCCCGCACCCGGTCATAGGCCTCCTGGCTGGGGCAGGCCACGGTGTGGAGGTGGATGCCCTCGGTGAGCTGGGACAGGGGGGCGGCCTCCTGGCGGCGGCAGCGCTGGACGAACTGGCCCACGTCATAGCGGCTGGAAATTTGCAGCTGGCCGGTGAGCTGGCCATAGATGGGATGCTCCACGATCACGTCCAGCACGGTGCAGCCCTGGTCCACCATGGCGTTCAGCTCCTCCTCCATCTGGTCGGCCCGGTGGCGGCAGGCCAGGGTGCGCACCAGTCCGGCGGCGGGGGCGGGCAGCACATAGCCCCTGGGGGTGGCGGCGATGTCCATCCCCCCCGCCCGCAGCAGGGCGATGTCCCCCACGATGATCTGGCGGCTGACGGAGTGCTCCCGGGCCAAAACGGCGGCGCTCACCGGCCCGCTGGCCTCCTCCAGTCGCCGGGCGATGGCCTGTCTTCTCTCCTGCGCGTCCATATGCGCTCCCCCTTTTGGTGTCAAATGAGATGTCATGACCGAAGTATACCACGCCGCTCCCCTTCAAACAAGAGGGAAAATCCCCGCCGAACTTGTCCCAAGCGCTTGACTTTTTCCACCTGAATCCATACAATAAAGGACACGAGTTTTTTCGATCATTCTTATTTATAAAGGACTGAAATATTTATGGCTCAGAACTCCAACAAGAAGCAGGTGGAGCAGATCACCGACATGGAGGTGGACTTTGCCCAGTGGTACACCGACGTGTGCAAGAAGGCAGAGCTCATCGACTACTCCTCCATCAAGGGTATGTTCATCTATCGCCCCTATGGCTACGCCATCTGGGAGAACATCCAGCACGCCCTGGACCAGAAGTTCAAGGAGACCGGGCACGAGAACGTATACCTGCCCATGCTCATCCCCGAGTCCCTGCTCCAGAAGGAGAAGGACCATGTGGAGGGCTTTGCCCCCGAGTGCGCCTGGGTCACCATGGGCGGCAGCGAAAAGCTGGAGGAGCGCTACTGCATCCGTCCCACCAGCGAGACCCTGTTCTGCGAGCACTATAAAAACGTCATCCACTCCCACCGGGACCTGCCCAAGCTGTATAACCAGTGGTGCTCCGTCCTGCGCTGGGAGAAGACCAGCCGCCCCTTCCTGCGCCACCGGGAGTTCCTGTGGCAGGAGGGCCACACCATGCACGCCACCGCCGAGGAGGCCCGGGAAGAGACCATGCGGATGCTGAACGTCTATGCCGATTTCCTGGAGAACGTGCTGGCCATGCCCGTGGTCCGGGGCCGCAAGACGGATAAGGAGAAGTTCAACGGCGCTGAGGAGACCTATACCGTGGAGTGCATGATGCACGACCGCAAGGCCCTCCAGTCCGGCACCAGCCACTATTTCGGCGACGGCTTTGCCCGTGCGTTCGACATCACCTTCACCGGCAAGGACAACCAGCTCCACCACCCCCACCAGACCAGCTGGGGCGTGTCCACCCGCATGATCGGCGGCATCATCATGACCCACGGCGACAACAACGGCCTGGTCCTGCCCCCCCGCATCGCCCCCATCCAGGCCATGGTCATCCCCGTGGCCATGCACAAGCCCGGCGTGCTGGACGCCGCCGCCGCCCTGCTAAGCCGCCTGAAGGCCGCCGGCGTCCGGGCCCAGATGGATGACAGCGACCAGTCCATGGGCTGGAAGGCCGCCCAGTACGAGATGAAGGGCGTGCCCCTGCGTGTGGAGATCGGCCCCAAGGACATGGAGAAGAACCAGTGCTGCATCTGCCGCCGTGACTCCGGCGAGAAGGTCTTCGTCAGCCTGGACGAGTTGGAGACCCGCGTCCAGGAGCTGCTGGACTCCGTCCACAACGGCCTGTACGAGCGGGCCAAGAAGAACCTGGAGGACCACACCAAGGTGTGCCACACCCTGGACGAGGTGAAGCAGTTCATGGACACCGAGGGCGGCTTTGCCAAGACCATGTGGTGCGGCGAGCTGGACTGCGAGCTGAAGATGAAGGAGCAGGCCGGTGTCACCTCCCGCTGCATGCCCCTGAAGCAGGAGAAGGTGGGCGAGACCTGCGTCTGCTGCGGCAAGCCCGCCAAGCACATGATCTACTGGGGCGTGGCCTACTAAGCCTCCCCCTCCCCAACATACGACACACCCCCGGCCCATGTTTGTGAAGTGGGCCGGGCCGCCGCCGCCCTGGCAGCTCTGGCCGTGGCCCTGGCCACCGGCGTCGGCTGGGTGCTGGTGAACCTGTTCTGGTCGGTAATCTATCGCCGCAGCGCGAAACCTACAAAAACCTAAAAGACAGCGGCGCTCCCGTGTGTGGGAACGCCGCTGTTTGTCTTGGTTCAACGCTTAAAGCTGTTCGCCGGGCATCTTCCAGCCCTCGTGGTCGGTGTGGAGCAGCTCCTCCGCTTTCTCGCTGAGGGGCGCGCCCAGATACTCCCGGTACAGGGCCTGCACCTGGGGGTTCTCGTGGGAGAAGCGCACAGGGGCGCTCTTGTCCAGGGCGTACAGCCGCTGGCCCCGCTCGCCGTAGAGCTCCTTGTCCTCGCAGCTGATGGGCTGGCCGCCGCCGCCCACGCAGCCGCCGGGGCAGGCCATCACTTCCACAAAGTCATAGTGGACCTTGCCCGCCTTCAGCTGCTCCATCAGGGCCCGGGCATTGCCCAGTCCGCTGACTACGGCGCAGCGCACGGGGATGCCAGCCACCTCGTAGGTGGCCTCCCGCAGGCCGGGGCCGGTACGCACCTGGGCAAAGGCATCGGGGGCCGGGTTCTCCCCGGTGAGGAGATAGGCGGCGGTGCGCAGGGCGGCCTCCATCACGCCGCCGGTGGCCCCGAAGATCACGCCCGCGCCGGTGGCCACGCCCATGGGGCTGTCCAGGGGCTCCTCGGGCAGATATTTGGGGTCCAGCTGGTCGGCCCGGAGCATCCGCACAAACTCCCGGGTGGTCAGCACCCAGTCCACGTCGGGGCCGTGCTGGGTGGCCATGGTGGGCAGCTCGCACTCCGCCTTTTTGGCCACGCAGGGCATGATGGACACGCAGCAGATCTTCTCCGGCTCCACCCCCAGCTTTTGGGCAAACCAGCTCTTGGCCACGCTGCCGAACATCTGCTGGGGGGACTTGGCGCTGGACAGCTGGCCCACCAGCTCGGGGTACTGGCCCTTTAAGAACCGCACCCAGCCGGGGCAGCAGCTGGTGAACATGGGCCACCGGGTCAGGCCGCCGGACTTCAGGCGGTGGAGGAACTCGCTGCCCTCCTCCATAATGGTCAGGTCGGCGGTGAAGTCGGTGTCGAACACATAGTCAAAGCCCAGCCGGCGCAGGGCGGCGGCCATGCGCTCCATGGTGGCCTGCTCCCGGGGCAGACCGAAGGCCTCGCCCCAGGCGGTGCGCACGGCGGGGGCCACCTGGACCACGGTGATCTTGTCCGGGTCGGCCAGGGCGGAGAACACCTCCATGGTGTCGTCCCGCTCCCGCAGGCCGCCGGTGGGGCAGTGGGTGATGCACTGGCCGCACAGGGCGCAGTCCGAGTCCTTCATGACCCGGTTTCCAGACACGTCGATCATGGTGCGTCCGCCGGTGCCGGATACGTCCCAGATGCTCAGCGTCTGCACCTTGTCGCACACCTGGATGCAGCGCATACACTTGATGCACTTGTTATAGTCGTGATACAGGGGGAAGGTGGTGGTCCAGGCCCCCCGCAGGCCCCGGGGCAGCTGGGTCTCATAGTGGACCTTCACGATGCCCAGATCGTTGGCGATGGTCTGCAGCTGGCAGTTGCCGCTGCGCACGCAGGTGGCACACTTGCAGTCGTGCTGGGACAGGATGAGCTCCACGTTGATGCGCCGGGTGGTGCGCACCCGGGGGGAGTTGGTGTGGACCACCATGCCCTCCTTCACCGGGTTGTTGCAGGCGGTCACCATGGCCCGCTCGCCCTCCACCTCCACGCAGCACACGCGGCAGGCGGCGATCTCGTTGATGCCCTTTAAGTAACACAGGTGGGGGATGTGGATGTTGGCCTGGGCGGCCGCCTCCAGAATGGTGGCCCCCTCCTGGGCCTGGACGGTGCGTCCGTCGATGGTCAGCGTTACCATTCCGTGTTCCTCCCTCCCTTAAAGATGCCATAGCCGAAGTGGTCGCAGCGCAGGCAGCGGCCCGCCTCCTGCTGGGCCTCCTCCAGGGTCATGCCCTCCTTCAGCAGGGTAAAGTCACCGCAGTAGCAGTCCAGATGGCGGTTTTTCAGGTTCACCCGGCCGCAGGGGGGCGAGTTGGTCAGGTGGGCGGGAGGGATCTCCACGTCGGTGCGGATCTTGTGGTCAAAGCCCAGATAGGCGTCGATGTTGTCAGCGGCCACTTTACCGGCGGCCACGGCGCGGATCACGGTGGCGGGGCCGGAGACGGCGTCGCCGCCGGCGAACACGTTGTCCAGTCCGGGCACGGCGCTGGTCAGGTCGGCCTGGATGGCCCCCCGCTGGGTGGTCACGCCCACGGCCTCAAAGGGCTTGGCCTCGATGGCCTGGCCGATGGCCACGATGACATAGTCGCAGGGGATGCGGAACTCCGGCGCGTCGGCGGCCACGGGCTTGGGCCGCCCGTCATTGCCATAGGGGCCGATGTGCTGGGGCCGGGTCCACAGGGCGCACACGCAGCCGTTCTCGTCGGCCTCGATGCGGGAGGGGGCCTGAAGGGGCAGGATCTGGCAGCCCTCAGCCATGGCCTCTTCGATCTCCTCGGCCAGGGCGGTCATATCCTCCACCCGGCGGCGATAGACACAGGTGACGCTCTCTGCCCCCAGGCGCAGAGCGGTGCGGGTAGCGTCCATAGACACGTTGCCGCCGCCCACCACGCAGACCTTTTTGCCGGTGAAGTCGGGGGCCTTGCCCTCGCCGATGCCCCGGAGCAGCTCCACGGCGCTGACCACGTTTTTGGAGGTCTCCCCCTCCAGGCCCAGCTTCTTGTCGTTGTGGGCGCCGATGGCGATGTAAACCGCGTCAAAGCTGCGCTGGATGTCCGCCATGGTCAGGTCTTTGCCGATGGACACGCCGGTGTGGACGGCGATGCCGGCGGACAGGATATAGTTGATGTCCCGGTCCAGAATGTCCTGGGGCAGGCGATAGTCGGGGATGCCATAGCGCAGCATACCGCCCAGCTTGGGCCGCTGCTCGTACACGGTGACTTTATGGCCCATCAGGGTCAGGTAATAGGCGGCAGTCAGGCCGCCGGGGCCGCCGCCGATGATGGCCACCGTCTTGCCCGTCTCCGGGGCCTTTTCGGGGATGGGGGTGTCCGTGCCGTGGTCCACGGCAAAGCGCTTCAGCCCGCAGATGTTCACCGCGTCGTCCACCATGCGGCGGCGGCACTGGGCCTCGCAGGGGTGTTCGCACACATAGGCGCAGGCGGAGGGGAAGGGGTTGTCCTTGCGGATGAGCCGCACCGCGTCGCTGTAACGGCCCTCCCGCACCAGGGCCACATAGCCGGGTACGTCCACATGGGCCGGGCAGACGGACACACAGGGGACGGGGTGGCTCAGGGCGCAGATGCACCGGCCGTGAAAAGCGTGCTCCTCAAAATCCTCCCGGAAGCCCCGCACGCCCCTGAGCACCATGTGGGCGGCCTCGTACCCGATGGCGCAGTCGGCGGAATCGGCAATGACCCGGGCGGTGGCCTCGATGAGGTCGATGGTCTCTTTGGTGGCGGTGCGGTCCAGCACCTGCTCGATGAGGTCGGCCAGCTGGCTCAATCCCACCCGGCAGGGCACGCACTTTCCGCAGGTCTGTGCATGACAAAGGCGCAAAAAGTTCAATGACATGTCCACCGGGCAAAGTCCCGGCTGGCTGGCGCTGATGCGCCGGCCCATGTCCCGGCGCAGGCCCCCCAAAACGGTTTGGGCCCGGTCCGGCGTTTCAATGGACAAACGACTCAAGGCAACTCCTCCTCCTGACGCAGCACCGGACGAGGCGCAGGCACCGCCCCGTTTCCCCGGCACACATTCTGATTTTGTGTTTTTTGACGGTTTTTTAACAGTTTTTTAATGCGCCCTAATGTAATTGTACAAATGAACTATAGCACCTCCTCCCCCACCTGTCAACCGCCGGAGGCGTGAGAATTGCATTTTTTCATTCATTTTCTTCCGTCAAGTCTCGCCGTCTCGGTTGACAGAACGCCGCCGGGGACAGTATGATAGAAGACAGAGCAAAACCTCGTCTGCGCCCCGGCGCAAATCGGATGAAAAGGGAGGCCCCCGCCATGAAAAAGCCCCTCGCCCTGCTGCTCTCTCTGGTCCTGACAGCCGGTCTGCTGTCCGCCTGTGGAAAGGGGGACTCCCCCGCCGCGTCCTCCTCCATGCCGGATGAGCCGTCCGTCTCCGTCATCGCCCCCGTGGAGGAGCCGGAACCGGAGCCCGAACCCGAGCCCGTCCTGCCCTATACCAACCCCCTCACCGGGGAGGGCAGCGCCGTGGATCTGGCGGGTGCCCGGCCCGTGGCCATTATGCTCAACAACCTGAAAAAGGCCCTGCCCCAGCTGGGGGTGTCCCAGGCCGACCTCATCTATGAGCTGCCCGCCGAGGGGGGCATCACCCGGATGATGGCGGTGTTCCAGTCGGTGGAGGGCGTGGGCGACTTAGGCTCGGTGCGCTCGGCCCGGGATTACTATGTCTCCCTGGCCCGGGGCCACGATGCGGTGTTTCTCCACGCCGGGGGCAGCCCCCAGGCTTACTCCGCCATCAAAAACATGGGTGTCACCGCCCTGGACTGCGTCAACGGCCCCTACGAGGGCACCCTGTTCTGGCGGGACAAGACCCGGAAAAAGACCATGGGCCTGGAGCACTCCGTCCTCACCTCCGGCCAGACCATTCAAAATCTGCTGCCCACCTATGGCATCCGTCTGGAGCATAAAGACGGCTTCTCCTACCCCGTCTCCTTCCTGATGGAGGGGGAGACCGCCTCGGGCGATCCGGCGGAGACCGTGTCCGTGCGCTTTTCCGACTATAAGACCGGCGTGTTCACTTACGACGCCCAGGCCGGGCTTTACCGGGTGTCGGAATACGGCTCGGCCTATGTGGACGGCAACACCGGGGAGCAGGTCCAGGTGAAGAACGTCCTGGTGCTGCGCACCGACGTGTCCGCCATCAAGGGGGACGACAAGGGCCGCCAGTCCGTGCGCACCACGGGCACCGGCTCCGGTCAGCTCTTCTGTGACGGGCGGGTGCAGGACATCACCTGGTCCCGCAGCAGCGACAGCAGCCCCATGACCTATTTAGACGCCGCCGGGAACCCCCTGCGCCTGGGGGTGGGGCCGTCCTACATCAACATCGTGGGCCGCTCTGCCACCGTCACCGTGGGCTGACGGGCCGCTTTACTCAAACCACACACAGATTTTGCGCGTTTTTCCCCTTCCCCGGCTTGCAAACCCCGGGGAAGGGGATTATAATATTTTTAAGCGGCTAAAATAGCGTTGCTGGTCTTAGCCAAAAGTTTTTGCTTGTCTAAGCGGGAAAGGATGTGGGAACCAAATGGAAGGCCGAAGTCGTCACCGGGAGCAGGCGCGCTGCTGCGAGCGGGCGGCGGCAGAGCTGGACGGGCCCCCTTTGTGTCCCCACTCTGTCACCCCCTGAAAAGCGGCACAATATCGGCGAGCATCCTGTCATTGCGAGGAACCCCAACGGGGTGACGTGGCAATCCGTTTCTTCCGTCCACAGACGAGGGGAACGGATTCCCACGTTGCTAAAACGATATTGTCCCGCGGTATTTTTGCGCCCTGCTTCCTTTTCATGAAAGGAAGGAGGAAAAACCCCCATGCACGAAAATTATGACGAGGAGCTGCTGCTGGAGCTGGTGAAGACCAAGCAGTTCCGCGCCCTGCGGGCCCACCTGGACGAGATGAACGAGGTGGACATCGCCGAATTCCTGGACGAGCTGGAGCCCGACCAGCAGGTGGTGGTCTTCCGGCTGCTGCCCAAGGACGTGGCCGCCGACGTGTTCACCTATCTGGAGGACAGCGAGGACCAGGAGAAGATCATCAACGCCCTGAGCGATAAGGAGCTGCGGGAGGTCCTGGACGAGCTCTATCTGGACGACACCGTGGACATCATCGAGGACATGCCCGCCAACATGGTCTCCCGTATCCTGCGCAACACCGACGCCTCCACCCGCAGCCAGATCAACCAGCTGCTGAAATACCCGGAGGACTCCGCCGGTTCCATCATGACCACGGAGTTTATCTATCTCCACCCCAACGCCACCGTGGAGGAGTCCTTCGCCCGCATCCGAAAAGTCGGTCTGGACAAGGAGACGGTGTACACCTGCTATGTCACCCAGAACCGGGTGCTGCTGGGCGTGGTCACGGTAAAGACCCTGCTGCTCTCCCCCTACGAGACCAAGATAAAAGACATCATGGAGACCAACGTCATCTCTGTCACCACCCACGAGGACAAAGAGGACGTGGCCCAGATGTTCTCCAAGTATGACCTGTCCGCCCTGCCCGTGGTGGACGGGGAGAACCGCCTGGTGGGTATCATCACCTTCGACGACGCCATGGACGTTATGGAGGAGGAGGCCACCGAGGACTTCGAGAAGATGGCGGCTATTTTGCCCGGCGACAAGCCCTATCTGAAGACCGGCGTGTTCGAGACCTGGCGCTCCCGCATCCCCTGGCTGCTGATGCTCATGCTGTCGGCCACCTTCAGCGGCATGATCATCACCCACTTTGAAAGCGCCCTGGCCGCCTGCGTGGTGCTCACATCCTTCATCACCATGCTCTCCGGCACCGGCGGCAACTCCGGCTCCCAGTCGTCGGTAGCCGTCATCCGCGCCCTGTCCCTGGGCGAGGTGGAGTTTTCCGACATGTTGGCCGTGGTGTGGAAAGAGCTGCGCGTGGCCCTGCTGTGCGGCGTGTGTCTGGCGGGGGCCAACTTCGTGAAGATGATGCTGGTGGACCGGATGCTGATGCACAACCCCCAGGTCACCGTGTCCGTGGCCCTGGTGGTCTGTCTGACCCTGATGTGTACCGTGGTCTGCGCCAAGATCGTGGGCTGTACCCTGCCCATGGCGGCAGAGAAGATCGGCATCGACCCCGCCGTCATGGCCGCCCCCTTCATCACTACCGTGGTAGACGCCCTGTCCCTGCTCATCTACTTCGCCATCGCCACCGAGATCTTGGGGCTTTAAATCAAACACAAAAACGCGCCTGCGTGGATTTCCAAGGAAATATCCACACAGGCGCGTTGTTTTGGGGAAAGTTTTAGCCCTCTCAGTCACGGCTGCGCCGTGCCAGCTCTCTCACAGGGAGAGCCAAGGTCAACCTGTCCCCTTCGTCTCCCTTGCCTCCCCCTATGGGGGAGGTGCCCCCGCAGGGGGCGGAGAGGGTTCACTCCACGTCTTGCCAAATTCTACACAATATGCTATAATACACCTAAGCGCTGCTCTGGCGGCGGTTGGTCCCTCCCGGTGGGAGGAGGCCATGTTTCTTGTTCTCCTCCCGACTTTGTAGGGAGGAGGTGATGCAGATGGTCACGTATTCTGATCTGATCCAGATCGGCATTTTGGTCGTTGGTATCATTAACTTGTTTCTGCAAAACAAAAAGAAGTAACCGCCCCTGTCCCACACAGTCCGGCGGTTACTTATGCAACTACGGGAGGGACTAACTCAAACTAGAGCAGCGCCTCTTCTATATTCAGTATAACATGATTTGGAAGTTTGTCAATCCCCCAGCGGCCTGTAAACCGCTGGGGGATCGTTGTTTTTACTTCTCCATCAACTTGACAAACTGCTGGAGCATCACGGCCATTTCGGCACGAGTGGCGCCAGCTGTGGGAGCCAGGGTGTTATTGCCCCGGCCAGACAGAATGCCAGCGTTCACGGCCCAGGTCATGGACTGCCCGGCCCAATCGGAAATGCTGTCGTAGTCGCTGAACTCACGGACAGCCATGCCGCCCTGCGTCGTATCGATACCCTTGAGCTTAGCGTAGCTATAGAGCATGGTCGCCAGCTGCTCCCGGGTGATATTCACCTCGGGCATCGTCCCGTCGGACACGCCGTTAGCCTTGGCCCAATTCATGGCCTTCTCGTACCAGGTAGCCCCGCCAGTCACGTCCTGGCCATCCATGCGGGCCAGGATGGTCATCAGCATGGCGCGGGTGGTGTTCTGGCTGCCGCCAAACAGATTCTCGCCAATCCCGGACATCAGGCCACGCTGGGCCACAAAGTCCGCCGCGTCGGCGTACCAGCTGTTTTCGGGCACGTCCACGAAGGTGGTCTTGCTGGGCTGGTCGGGCTTGACCTCGGATTTCACGAAGGTCGCCTTTACGTCAACCTTACTGTCGGGCATGGTGAAGCTGAACTTGCCGTTGCCCTTGTCGGTAACGGTGATCTGGTTGCCCTTGCTGTCGGTGACGGTGATCTTGTCGATCTTGTAACCGGCGTCGGGCTTCACGGTGATAGTCACAGTGTCGCCCTTCTTGGCGGTGGTGCCATTGTTCACGGTGACGCTGCCGTTATCCGCCTTAGGGGTAGACACGGCGTAGCTGTTGTTGCGGCTACCGCCGCCGCCACCGGAAGAGGTGGACTGGTAGGTCACGGTCACGTCGCAGGTATCGGAGGCCGTCTTATAGTTGGTACTCTCAACATAAGTAGCAGTGAACATATACTTCTCACTGCTGTTGGGCAGGGTGGCGGTAAAAGTGCCGTTCTCCTTGTTCAGCGTGATGTCCACGTCCTTGTCGCAGGAAACGTCCACCGTGCCCTCCTCAGGCTCAGTGATAACGGTCAAAACCACGTCGCCACCGCCGGTCAGGGTCTCCTTGTCGGCGGAGATGGTGATGGTGGGGGTGGCCTGGGCGATCTTCACGGTCAAGTCGCCGGTCACGTCGTTATAGTTGTCCTTCGTGGCCTTGTAGTAAACGGTGTACTCGCCAGCGTCGGTGTAGGCGGGGTTCGTCTCGCTGTAGTTCTTCCCGTCCTCGGAATAGGTCACAGTCGCACCCTCCGCCGTCACCGTGACGGAGTGGGGCTGACCGTCATAGGTGCCGTCGTAGGCCTCCGTGGCCACGGTGAAGTCGGCTTTGTCGATGGTCAGGGTCATGGTCGTGGATACTTCCGCGCCGCCGACGGTGATCTTCAGGTTATAGGTCCCGGCGTTGACAGGCTCGACCTCGGTTCCATTCTGGACATAGGTCACAGACAGCTTGTCAGACTTCCAACTATCACTGTAGGTTACATCGATAGCCTTGGCCTGGCCGTCATAGACCAGGTTCTCGGGCAGGGTCAGGGTGGCGGTGCCGAACACGTGGCCGCAGTCGTGGCAGGTTTCGGTGATGACATTTCCGGAGGCGGTGTAGGCCTTGGTGTTGTCGTGCTTGCACTCCACCCAATTGGCGTAGTAAGACTGATTATTGGCCGCATCCGTCACTTTGTTGCCCGAATAATCAGCTTTTTCATACCAGCCGTCAAAAATGCCGTCGATCTTGCTTACTGTCGCCAGTTTGCCCTTTTCACAGTTCAGGACTTCCGCGCCCTCACCGGCAGCCGCATAAGCACAGGGATGCCCGCTTGTGCGCTTGTCTTTTAGTGCGGTCAGAGCATCCGAATCTTTGACATAGAATACCGTGAACTGTTTCGTGTCGGTACTCCAATACACAAAAGAGTCGCTCGTTAAATTCGAGAAATCCGACATATTTGTTAATACAACCGCCGCAAGCAGGGGGTTATTAGTAATCGTATTTCCGCCAATCGTCGGTGCAACGGTCCCTTCAAACACGATCTTCTTCAGGTTTACATTATTAGCAAAGCCATATTGGTCGATTCTTGTAACGCTTGCAGGGACAAAAACTTCCGTAAGTCCAGTTTTGTCAAACGCAAATTGTCCAATCGTCGTCAGCTGCGTTCCAAACTGGATATTCTCAAGACTGCTGCATCCCTGGAACGCCTCTCTCCCAATCGTCGAAACAGCATCAAAGCCGTCCACCGTCTTAAGATCGGTACACTCCCAAAACGCCTTTTCTCCAATCTCAGTTACCTTATCACTGAGGTCAACCGTTTCCAATGCGGTACACCGGCAGAACATAAAACCCGGAATCGCTACGTCACTCTTTACCACGACCTTTTTCAGTGTGGTATTTGGCGTTCCTTTCCCAGAGGAATCGCCCAGAACGCTCTGCTCCAGGACTGTCAGAGATTCAGGGAACACGAGTTCTTCCAGACTTCTGCACTCCTGAAGTGCGCCCAGGCGGATTGCAGTGAGTCCTTCAGGAAATTCCAGGTTTTTCAGTGCATAGCATTTTGCAAAGGTATAGATACCAATTTCCCTCACCTTATTTCCTGCGAAAAATACACTTTCCAATTTTCCGCATCCATAGAAAGCACTATATCCCATCGTGCTGACATTCGCAGGGATCGTCACTTCGGTAATCGCCGTAAAGCAAAACGCACCGATGCCGATTTCCGTCAAGCTGTCCGGCAGCTCGATCTCAGTCACAGCAGTCAGCCCGTTGAAGGAGTCAGAACCAATCGCCGTTATGCCTTCCTCGATCACGATTTTCGTAATGCTGTCGATATAGCTTTGCCACGGACGATTCAGCATACAATTTGCCTTTTCACAGGTAGTATCGCCGTCATGGGCTTCCGCTCCGCAGTGCATCCCATCGTCCGCTGAACCATGGTCTTTCCAGTCTGCCGTGGCTCCTGTGCCGGAAATGGTCAGGGTGTCCCCGTCCAGCGTCCAAGTAGCATTCTCACCACAAGAACCAGTCAAAACCTCTTGATTTTCCCCAGGGACAACCTCGCTGCCCTCATCGGCCTGGGTGGTCGGGGTAGTCAAATCCTCCCCCACCGGCTCCTCATCGGCAAAGGCCATCGGGGTCATGGACAATAAAATTGTCGCCGACAGGAGACTTGCCAATAATCGTTTCTTCATACTCGCTTCCTCCTATAAAAAGTTCTGAAAAAATATAAAAAGACCCATTCCCGGCACGAATTACATCGTGTTGGAAATGGGTCTTTTCATCCCAATATTTAAATTCAGGCAACAAAAATCGGCAGAGAAGTTATTTACTGCTCTGCCGTCAGTATATGGGCGCGGCGCTGCCAGTGGCGGTAGGCGGGTGGTCCCTCCCAGTGGGAGGAGCTACATACTTCTTGTTCTCCTCCCTTTTCCGGGAGGAGGTGATAGACATGGTGACATATTCCGATCTCATTCTGATCGGCCAGCTCATCGTAGCGGTCCTGAATCTGTTCGTCCATATCTATAACAATAAAAAGAAGTAACCGCTAACGCTCCCAAGCCAACGGTTACTTCTTGTAATCCGCGAGGGACACCCGTCTACCGGCAGCGCCCTCTCTTATTTACAGTATAACATGATTTGGTAAATTGTCAATCCCCCGGTTCGCCGGGGGATCTTTTTGTCTCACAGCCCCAGGCCGTAGATCCGGTTGGCGTTGTGGAAAAATACCTTCTCCCAATACACCTCGGGCACGATGCCCTGGATGAAGCGGATGTACTCCCCTAGGTTGACGATGGGCCAGTCGGTGCCGTACATCACGTCGTCCCACTGGCAGATGGCGGTGAGCCAGGTGCGCAGCAGCCCGGCGTAGCCCGCCTGCACCCGGAAATACTCGTCCAGGTCCACCCGGCCCTCCAGCAGGCCGGACAGGTCGGTGGCCACGTTTGGATTCTTCTCTACTACTGCGGCGGCGCTCTCCAAAAAGGGGTTGCCGAAGTGGCACATGACAAACCGGGTCTTAGGGTGGTCGGCGGCCACCTCGTCCAGGGCGAGGGGATGGCAATATTTCAGGTGGGCCCGGGAGAAGGCGGTCAGGCCCATGTGGATGGCCACCGGCTTATCATACCGGGCGGCCAGGTCATAGATGGGCTGATAGCAGTCGTCAGACAGCCAGATGCGGTTATAGCCGGGGTAGAGCTTCACCCCGCAGCAGTTGTCCCGCTTTAAGTGCTCCTCCACCTGGTCGGGCAGATCCGCAGGGATATTCCGCCCCCGGTCCAGCACCAGGCTGTCCAGCCCCACGCAGTAGTGGAACAGGTCGGCGGGATAGTCGTGCTTTCCCGTCTCCAGACTGTGGTTGCCCATGACCACCCCGTGGACCATGCCCAGCTGGCCATAGACCTGGCGCAGGTGGTCCACGCTGTTGTGGTGGCCCACGCCCTGGGCGGTCTGCTCGGCCCAGTCCTCCTGGGGAAAGAGATGCAGATGGGCGTCAATGATCTTCATAGTCCGGCTCCTTTCAGGATATAAGAAAAAACCCGTTCCCTTGGGAACGGGTTTTGAAGCGCGGAATTACACCAGCTGGATGATAGCCATCTCGGCGGCGTCGCCGCGGCGGGGCCCGATGCGGACGATGCGGGTGTAGCCGCCGTTCCGGTCGGCGTACTTGGGACCGATCTCCTTGAACAGCTTGTTGGCCACATCCTCCTTGGTGATGAAGCCCAGGGCCTGACGATAGGACACCAGGGTGTTGTCCTTGGCCAGGGTGATCATCTTCTCGGCCACGGGAGCAACCTCCTTGGCGCGGGTGAGGGTGGTCTTGATCTGGCCGTTCTCCAGCAGATAGGTGACCATAGCGCGGAGCATAGCCTTGCGGTGATCGCTGGTGCGGCCCAGCTTACGATTCTTCAGAGACATAGTAAACTCTCCTTCGACCTCGCGTGGCGAGATCCAACTTCAAATTCGTTCAGTTCGGCTGAAACCAGCCGGGGACGCCCGAAGCCGGGACGGCGGAGCGCCGCAGAGCAGAGCGGAACGTTACATACCTCTGCCCCTGTCCCCATAAAACCCGCGGGGCGCTTAAAAGGCCCCGGGCGTTTTAGTTGTTGCTGTCGTCGCTGGCCAGGGACAGGCCCATCAGCGCCAGCTTGTTGATGACCTCTTCCAGAGACTTGCGGCCCAGGTTGCGGACCTTCATCATCTCTTCCTCCGTCTTGGAGATCAGGTCCTCCACCGTGTTGATGTTGGCCCGCTTCAGACAGTTGTAAGAGCGCACGGACAGATCCATGTCGTCGATGGTCATCTCCATGATCTTGCTGGTCTGGTTCTCGGCCTTCTCCACCACCGTGGACTTGTTGCCCATGGTCTCGGACAGGTCGGTAAACAGGGTGAAGTGGTCGCACAGGATGCGGGCACCCAAGGAGACAGCATCTCTGGCGTCAATGGTACCGTTGGTCCATACCTCCAGGGTCAGCTTGTCATAGTCGGTGGCGTCGCCCACACGGGTGTTTTCCACGGTGTAGTTCACCTTGCGCACGGGGGAGTAGATGGAGTCTACGGGGATCACGCCGATGACGGTCTGAGCGTTCTTGTTCTTATCGGCGGAGACATAGCCCCGGCCGTGGGACAGGGTCAGCTCCATGGACAGGGTGGCGTCGGGGCCCAGGGTGGCGATGTGGAGGTCGGGATTCAGGATCTCCACGTCGGCGTCGGCCTTGATGTCGCCAGCCGTCACCTTGCAGGCGCCGGAGGCCTCGATGTGAACAGTCTTCACGCCCTCGCAATACAGCTTGGCGATGATGCTCTTCACATTCAGGACGATCTCGGTCACGTCCTCCTTCACACCGGGGATGGTGGTAAACTCATGCTGGACACCGGCGATCTTGATGGAGGTCACCGCGGTGCCAGGCAGAGAGGACAACAGGATACGGCGCAGGGAGTTGCCCAGGGTGGTGCCATAGCCTCGCTCCAGGGGCTCTACGACGTACTTGCCATAGGATGCGTCACCGGGATTTTCCACGCATTCGATGCGGGGCTTTTCGATTTCTACCATATGCTAGGATACCCTCCTTTTCTCGGCGGCGCGCTGGCCGCCTCATTCAGCTCACCAATATCTGAGGGTCTAAGTCTGTTGTGCCGAGCCTCTTCAGCCAGGCCGAAGAGGCTCGGCTACAGAAATTACTTAGAATACAGCTCGACGATGAGGTGCTCTTCCACGGGGAAGTCGATGTCGTCCCGGGCGGGCATGGCAGCGACGGTGCCCTGGAGGGTGTTCTTGTCGCGGGTCAGCCACTTGGGCAGGTTGACCACGGGGGCGTCCTCGCCCAGCAGGCGCTTGAACTTGACGGAAGCGCGGCTCTTCTCCCGGACCTCGATCACGTCACCGGGCTTGACCAGGTAAGAGGGGATGTCCACGCGCTGGCCGTTCACGGTAAAGTGGCCGTGGGTGGTCAGCTGACGGGCCTCGCGGCGGGTCTGGGCAAAGCCCAGGCGATACACCACGTTGTCCAGGCGGCGCTCGATCAGGGTCAGCAGATTCTCGCCGGTCTTGCCCTGCATACGGGCAGCCTTCTCGTAATACATACGGAACTGCTTCTCCATGATGCCGTAGACAAACTTGACCTTCTGCTTCTCGGTCAGCTGCATGGCGTACTCAGACTGCTTCTTGCGCATCTGACCCTTGGGGTTGCGGTTGGTGTCCTTCTTGGCATAGCCCATGGCGGCAGGGGACAGGTTCAGAGCCTTGCACCGCTTGGCGATGGGCTGCATGTTTCTAGCCATCTGTCAAAAACCTCCTTCTCAGATCAGACGCGGCGGCGCTTCGGGGGACGGCAGCCGTTGTGGGGGACGGGGGTCACGTCCTTGATCATGGTGACCTCCAGGCCCACGGCCTGCAGCGCCCGGATGGCGGCCTCACGGCCGGCGCCGGGGCCCTTCACGAAGACCTCGACGGTCTTCAGGCCATACTCCATCGCAGCCTTGGCGGCCGTCTCAGCGGCAGTCTGCGCGGCGAAGGGGGTGGACTTACGGGAACCACGGAAACCCAGACCGCCGGAGCTGGCCCAGGACAGGGCGTTGCCCTGCGCGTCAGTGACGGTGACCATGGTGTTGTTGAAAGAAGAGCGGATATGCACCTGGCCCTTCTCGACATTCTTGCGCTCGCGGCGCTTGCGGACAACTTTCTTGCCCTTAGTGGTGTTAGCAGCAGCCATTGCTTATCCCTCCTTACTTCTTCTTGTTGGCGACGGTACGCTTGGGACCCTTGCGGGTACGGGCGTTGGTCTTGCTCCGCTGACCGCGGACGGGCAGGCCCTTGCGGTGGCGGATACCACGATAGCAGCCGATCTCGGTCAGCCGCTTGATGTCCATCGCCACGTTCCGGCGCAGGTCGCCCTCCACCGTATACTCGTGACCGATGATCTCGCGCAGCTTGGCCTCGTCCTCCTCGGACAGGTCCTTCACGCGAACGTCGGGGCTGATCCCAGCCTCGGCCAGGATCTTGTTGGCGCTGGTGCGCCCAATGCCGTAGATATAAGTGAGGCCGATCTCAATTCTCTTCTCTCTCGGCAGGTCAATACCGGCAATACGAGCCATTTATTACAGCACCTCCAATTAACCTTGTCTCTGCTTATGCTTGGGGTTTTCGCAAATTACCATGACTTTGCCCTTGCGCTTAATGACTTTGCACTTCTCGCACATGGGCTTCACGGACGGTCTTACTTTCATTGTTGAAACCTCCTGATGAATGCCTTACGGCCCCTCGTCGTCGCGGGCTCCGTATCGCTCGCTTCGGCCTTGCGGCCAAAGCTCGTTCACTACGCCCGCTCCTCCTCTCCGACTGAAACCCGCTTCGCTGGGCTTTCAGTCGGGTGGCGGCCTTTGGCCGCCTGGGGTGGAGCGTCGGGCGTACCCGGAAAGGCAAGGCTTTCCGGGAGAGCTCCGGCGATTCGGTCGTTGATAGTTACCGTAGACGCCGCGCTTTGGCGGCCATTTGAATTACTTAGAACGCCAGGTGATACGACCCCGGGTGAGGTCATAGGGTGACATCTGCACCGTCACCTTGTCTCCGGGCAAGATGCGGATGAAGTTCATGCGCAGCTTGCCGGAAATATGTGCCAGGATAATGTGGCCGTTTCCAATATCCACATGGAAGGTAGTATTGGGAAGGGATTCCGTGACGACTCCCTCCAGCTCGATCATATCGTCCTTAGCCAAACGTGATTCCTCCCTTGAAGGCGGCCAGCGCCTGTCTCAGTTCCCGGTCTGACGCCGGTTTTCCTTGTTGCAGCTTCTGGATGACGGGGTGGTCAAACTCCTGATGGAGCAGACGCACGTGGCGGAGCTTTTTGGCCTTGGGACGGGCGGCCTTTCGGCGCTTCCCGTCGGCCAGCAACAGCCGTCCGTCGGCGGTCTGACCCACCACGAAGAACACATCCCCGCTGTCTCGTCCGGCTGTCGCCTGGACGATGCGGCCCGTGCCGTCAGACATAGGCTCCATCCTCAGTAACTGTGAGGACTTCCGGTTCCCCGTCAGTGATCAGGATACTGTTTTCATAGTGCGCGGTGAGAGAGCCGTCCAGGGACACGGTGGTCCACTTGTCGGCGAGCACCTTCACCTGCCAGTCGCCTGCGCACACCATGGGCTCCACGGCGATGGTCATGCCCGGCAGCAGCCGGGGACCGTGGCCCGCAGGGCCATAGTTGCGCACCTCGGGGGGCTCGTGGAGCTTGGCGCCCACGCCATGTCCCACAAAGTCCCGGACCACAGAGAAGCCGTTGGCCTCTACATAGGCCTGGACCGCGTGGCCGATGTCAGACACCCGGCAGCCCTTGCGGGCATTCTTGATGCCCTCCCAAAAGCTCTGCTGGGTGACCTTGATCAGCCGCATGGCCTCGTCGCTCACCTGGCCGCAGGGGTAGGTGGCGGCGCAGTCGCCGTGGAAGCCGCCGATGTAGGCGCCCACGTCCACGCTGACGATGTCGCCCTCCTTCAGCTTCCGGGGGCCGGGGATGCCGTGGATGACCTCCTCGTTGATGGAGATGCAGGCCGAACCGGGGAACCCGCCGTAACCCAGGAAAGAGGGCTTGGCTCCGTGGCTTTCGATGAAACGGCGCACCGCCGTGTCGATCTCGTGGGTCGTCACGCCGGGGCGGATCATAGACCCGGCCAGGGCGCGGGCCTGGGCGGTGATACGCCCGGCCTTGCGCATGGCCTGGATCTCACGATCCGACTTTAAAGAGATCATTTCCAATCCCATCAGATACCCAGCGCCTCCATGATGACCTTGGTGGTGGCCTCAATGGTGGGCTGATTGTCCACGGGGACCAGAACGCCCTTCTTCTCGTAATAGCCCTTCAGGGGCTCCGTCTCCTGGTGATAGACCTTCAGGCGGTTGCGCACGGTCTCCACCTTGTCGTCGTCCCGCTGGATGAGCGCGCCGCCGCAGGCGTCACACACGCCCTCCTGCTTGGGAGGCTTAGACTTGACGTGGAAGGGGGCTCCGCAGGCGGAGCACACCCGGCGTCCGCCCATGCGCTCCTCGATCTCGCTGTCGGAGATCTCGATGGAGACCACATGGTCAAAGACGATGCCGGCCTTGTCCAGGGCCTCGGCCTGGGGCAGGGTGCGGGGCACGCCGTCCAGAATGAAGCCCTTGGCGCAGTCGGGCTTTTCCAGCCGCTCGGCCACGATGCCGATGATGACGGAATCGGGGACCAGCTTGCCTGCGTCCATATAGGACTTGGCCTCCAGGCCCACGGGAGTGCCGTCCTTGATGGCGGCGCGGAGGATGTTGCCGGTAGAAATGGTGGGGATGCCCAGCTTGGCGCTGAGGATCTCAGCCTGGGTACCCTTGCCGGCGCCGGGAGCGCCCAGCATGATAAGTTTCATTCCCATTCTCTCCAACTCCTTTTACTCCAAAAAGCCCTTGTAGTGCCGCATGAGCATCTGGGCCTCCATCTGCTTCACGGTCTCCAGGGCCACGCCAACCACGATGATGACGGAGGTACCGCCGATGGCCAGGGAGTGGTAACCGAAGATGTTGCCCGTGATGATGGGAGCGATGGCCACCACAGACAGATACAGCGCGCCGAACATGGTGATCTTGTTCAGGACCTTGGTGATGAAGTCGGCGGTGGGCTTACCGGGACGGAAGCCGGGGATAAAGCCGCCGTTCTTCTTCAGGTTGTTGGAGACCTCCACGGGGTTGAACTGCATGGTGGCATAGAAATAGCTGAAGCCCACGATCAGCAGGAAATACAGGATGCTGTAGAAGGGCTTGCTGGTGTCGAACAGACGCATCAGCACGCTGTTCTGCGTGGTCCATCCGGCAAAGGCGCCGATGGTGGCAGGCAGGGCAGCGATGGACTGGGCGAAGATGATGGGCATGACGCCGGACATGTTCACCTTCATGGGGATGTGGGTGGACTGGCCACCGTACATCTTCCGGCCCACCACCCGCTTGGCATACTGCACAGGCAGGCGGCGCTCGGCGTTGGAGATGAACACGATAAAGACCACCAGGGCCAGCATACCGATGACGATCACGGGGATCATCCAGGGGGCCAGGGCCAGGGACAGCTGGGCCTGCGCCTGAGTGGCGGAGTAACCGGCAGCGGTCAGGGTCTCCTCGGACATGGTGCCATTCTTCACAGCGGACCAGACGGTCACGCCGCTGACACAGTCGCTGATCATGCGGGGGAAGCGGGACACGATGCCCGCGAACAGGATGATGGAAATGCCGTTGCCCACACCGAACTCGGTGATCTGCTCGCCCAGCCACATCAGGAAGGCGGAGCCGGCGGTGAAGGACAGGACGATCACCAGGGCGACCCAAACGCCATTGAGAGAGGAGGACTCGATCAGGCCGTAGCTCTTGATGAGGGAGTAGTAGCCGAAGCCCTGGAGCAGGGCGATGGCCACGGTGGCATAGCGGGTGATGGAGGCGATCTTCTTCCGGCCCTCCTCGCCGCCCTCCTTGGCCAGCCGCTCCAGAGCGGGGATGGCCACGGTCAGCAGCTGGATGATGATGGAGCTGTTGATATAGGGCTGGATGGACAGGGCAAAGATCGTGGCCATGGAGAAGGCGGAGCCGCTCATGGCGTTCATCAGACCCAGGATGGTGCCGCTCTGGGTCTGCAAATGCTGCTCCAGAGTGGCGGAATCGATATAGGGGACGGGGATTGCAGAGCCCAGGCGGAAGATCAGCAGCGCAAAGACGGTAAAGAGCATCTTTTTGCGCAGCTCAGGCACAGCCCAGGCATTGCGGATGGTCTGGATCATGGTCAGACCACCTCCACCTTACCACCTGCAGCTTCGATTTTTTCCTTGGCGGAGGCGGAGAAGGCGGAGGCCTGAACGGTCAGCTTCTTGGTGATGCTGCCGTTGCCCAGGATCTTAACGCCATACTCGCACTTGGAGAGGATGCCCTTCTCCAGCAGAGCCTTGGCGTCCACCACAGCGCCGTCCTCGAACTTGTCCAGGACAGAGACGTTGATGGCCTCCAGGGGCTTGGCAAAAATGTTGTGGAAACCGCGCTTGGGCAGGCGGCGGGCCAGAGGCATCTGGCCGCCCTCAAAACCAACGCGGACGCCGCCGCCGGAACGGGCCCACTGGCCCTTCTGGCCACGACCACCGGTCTTGCCGTTGCCGGAACCGGCGCCGCGGCCCTTGCGGTAAGCCTTGGTGTTGGAGCCGGCGGCAGGGGAAAGTTCATGCAGATTCATGTCTCGCGCCTCCTTTTAGTTTTCCTCGGTGACCTGGAGCAGGTAGCCGATGTGGGCGATCTTGCCGCGGGTAGCCTCGTTGTCGGGCTGCACGGTGGTATCGCCGATCTTGCGGAGGCCCAGGGCCGCGGCGGTCGCCTTGTGCTTGGCGATCCGGCCGTTCAGGCTCTTGACCAGCTTGATATTCAAATTAGCCATTGTAAAAGCCCTCCTTAACCCACGATCTCTTCCACGCTCTTGCCGCGGATACGGGCGACCTCTTCGGGGCTGCGCAGAGCCTTCAGGCCCTCAAAGGCAGCGGAGACCACGTTCTGCGGATTGTTGGAGCGCAGGCACTTGGTACGGATGTCCTTGATGCCGATGGCTTCCATCACGGCACGGACGGGACCGCCGGCGATAACGCCGGTACCGGGGGCAGCGGGCTTCATCAGCACGCGGCCGGCGCCGAACTCACCGATCACCTCGTGGGGGATGGTGGTGCCGGACAGGGTCACGGTGATCATATTCTTCTTGGCGTCCTCGATGCCCTTGCGGATGGCCTCGGGCACCTCGGCGGCCTTGCCCAGGCCGAAGCCCACGCGGCCCTTCTCGTCGCCCACGACCATGAGGGCGGAGAACTTGTTCACACGACCGCCCTTGACGGTCTTGGATACGCGGTTCAGATAGACCAGCTTCTCAACGAACTCGCTGGGCTCTCTCTCAAATCTAGCCATTTGTGTCTCCTCCTCTCTTAGAACTGCAGGCCGCCCTCGCGGGCGCCCTCGGCCAGAGCCTTCACGCGGCCGTGATACACATAGCCGCCGCGGTCGAAGACCACATTCTCAATGCCCTTGGCCTTGGCACGCTCAGCCACGTTCATGCCCACCTGCTTGGCGGCATCGGACTTGGTGCCTTCCACGTTGAAGTCCTTCTCCAGGGAGGAAGCAGAGACCAGGGTCACGCCGTTGACGTCGTCGATGATCTGGGCGTAGATGTTGGTCGCGCTGCGGAACACATTCAAACGGGGACGCTCGGGCGTGCCGGAAATCTTCGCACGCACACGCTTATGACGCTTGATGCGCTGGGAACGAGTATCGGGTCTGTTGATCATAATGGCACACCTCCTTCTTACTTCTTGGCGCCGGTCTTACCAGCCTTGCGGCGGATGACCTCGTCAGTATACTTGATGCCCTTGCCCTTATAAGGCTCGGGGGGACGCTTCTCCCGCACTTCGGCGGCGAACTGACCCACCTGCTGCTTGTCGCAGCCCAGGATCACGATCTTGTTGGCGCTGGGGACCTCGATGGAGATACCGGGGACCTCCTCCACGATGACCTGGTGGGAGAAGCCCAGGTTCATCACCAGCTTGTTGCCCTCCTTGGCCACACGATAGCCGACGCCGTTCACGTCCAGCTCCTTCTTAAAGCCCTCGGTGACACCCAGGACCATGTTGTGGATCAGGGTGCGGGTCAGGCCGTGCAGGGCACGGTTCTCCTTGGCGTCGTTGGGACGGGTCACGTGCAGCACGCCATCCTCCACAGCGATAGCCATGTTGGGGTTGAACTGCTGGGTCAGGGAGCCCTTGGGGCCCTTGACGGTGACCACGTTGTTGTCCTCTACCTTAATTTCCACGCCGGCGGGGACGGTGATAGGCGCTCTACCAATTCTGCTCATTCCTATACCCTCCTTACCAGACAAATGCCAGGACTTCGCCGCCGACATGGGCCTGACGGGCCTTCTTGTCGGTCATGACGCCCTTGGAAGTGGACACGATGGCGATACCCAGGCCACGCAGGACCTTGGGCAGCTCCTCAGCGCCGGCATACACCCGCAGGCCGGGCTTGGAGACGCGGCGCAGGCCGGAGATGACCTTCTCCTTGCCGGGGCCGTACTTCAGGGTCACGCGGATAACGCCCTGAGTCCCGTCGTCGATCAGCTGGAAGTTCTTGATATAGCCCTCATCCAGCAGGATCTGCGCGATGGACTTCTTCATGTTGGACGCGGGGACGTCCACGGTGTCATGCTTGGCGTTGTTCGCGTTGCGGATACGGGTCAGCATATCCGCAATGGGATCGGTGATTTGCATGAGTTTTACCTCCTATTTCAGATTACCGGCCCGGAAATAGACCGGTACAGGCGGCAAGGTATCGGGAATTAGGTGCTTTCCCGACCTGTTGGCCGTCTTTGCGCCTGGTTGGGGCAGGCGCGGTATCAAAAACCGCAAAGCGGAATTTGAACAAAGGGAACGGCTTGTCTTCTTCCCACGGACGGGGCGCGGCTCACGCGCCGGTCTCCGGCACAGATGATTCATAAAAGGAAGGGGACAAGGCTGGCCGACACACACGGGGGCGTGGCCGGACCGGGGGATTTTACGCACTCACGGCAGCGTGGAGAGATGTTGAATTGACCCCTCGGCGCAAAATCGATTTATTATACCCCATAAAAAAGAAAAAAGCAAGGCCTTTTCAGCCTCGCACACACGAACACGTGGAAAGATTATTCCTGGAAGGGACCTGAACAGGTCCCTTCCAGGAATGAAAAGCACTTACCAGGAAGCCTTCTTCACGCCGGGGATCTGGCCCTTATAGGCCAGCTCGCGGAAGCAGATACGGCAGATGCCGTAGTTGCGCAGATAGGCGTGGGGACGGCCGCACAGCTTGCAGCGGTTGTAGCGGCGGCTGGAGAACTTGGGCTCAGCCTGCTGCTTCAGGATCATAGACTTTTTCGCCATAACTCATTCTCCTCCTTAGCGGCCGGCAAAGGGAGCGCCGATCTGCTTAAGCAGCTCACGGGCCTCCTCGTCGGTCTGGGCGGTGGTGCACATCACGATGTCCATGCCGCGGATCTTGTCGATCTTGTCGTACTCGATCTCGGGGAAGATCAGCTGCTCCTTGATGCCCAGGGCATA
>ERZ856578.2549-NODE-2549-length-29821-cov-12.804465_pt1 | contig 29821 bp, 21 predicted proteins | sample MGYA00514384_ERZ856578 | MGnify/ENA primary metagenome ERZ856578 (study PRJEB29103, sample SAMN06111958) | human gut metagenome | biome: human gut; feature: ankylosing spondylitis patient; material: healthy_person | host: Homo sapiens | place: China:Hangzhou... | reverse complement strand
TTATCTGCGCTTTTGGCTTAGCATCTGCCGCACCTCGCTCGCCGTATCGGCACTTAGAATTATGCGGTATTGCCCTAGAGCAAAAAAGTGCATTTTTGTGTCGTTAGGCGCGAAAATGTGCTTTTTTGCGACGGGGTGAATCCAAAGGAGGGGTTCGGGGTCGCGTCAGCGATGCAAGCCCCAGTGGGGCTTGCAACCGAACGAGCGGTGCCAGCTCTGCTGGCTGGCGGCCATTGTTTTGGCCGCCAAGCGGCAGGAGCGTGGCGCAGCCACAAGCGACGAACCCCTTCTTTGAGCGCGTTAGCGCCACAGCTTCTCCCAAGTGGTAATATCCAGCGTTGTGCCCGGCAAAACCTCCATCGGCACGGTCTCGGCCTTGCGGAAGCGGCATTTCTTGGCGAAGCCCTCGGCTTTCAGGTCACGGGCCCAAATGCGCAGGTACAGGCGGCTGCGGCCGTCGCCCTCGGCCAGCTTTTGGGCGTAGGCTACAATGCTGCGGCCGATGCCCTGTCCGCGGGCTTTCTCTTTTATAAACAGGCGGCTCAGGCACATGGCGCCGGCGGGGCCCAGGTCCAGGGCAAAGTAGCCCACCGGCTCGGTGCCCAGGTAGATGAGAAAATAGTTGATGACGCCGCTGTGGATCTCGTCATCGGTCAGGATGTCGCTCTGGTACTTATCGGCCAGGGCGGCGGCGACCTTGGGGGTAAGCTTGGTGTAGTGCTGCACAAAAATTTCCTGGGCCAGCTCGGCGACCAGTTGGACGTAGCGGGTCTTGGTGACCTGTTTAAAAGTAGGATTCATAAACGCTCCTTATTTTTCTTCTATGGTGATGCTGGTGCGGGCGGGCATGCAGGCCGCCCAGTCACCGGCGTTTTGCAAAATGCCGAACCCCTCGCACAGGTGGTCGGGGCAGGGGCTGTTCACAAAGGCGATGCCGCTGTTTTCCACATGCAGGTGGACGGTGTAGGTGCCGGTATCGATGTCGTAATCGGCGTTTTGGGATAAGTCGATGCGCTGCTCCACCTGGGGGTCGCCGTAGCGCACCACGGCAACATTGCCGGTGCCGCGCCCGGCATGGGTGGCCAGCCAAAGCCCGGCGGCCGCTGCCAGCACGGCGAGGGTGAACAGCAGTTCCTTTTTGTATTTGCCCATATTACCCCTCGTCAAATTCCAGTTCCAATTGCAGGCCGTCATACCCGGCTGCTGCCTCGGGGTATTGGGTCCGGGCGGCGGCCAGGCCGGGGGCAGGGTCGGTGACGGCGGCGCTGTAGTGGGTCAGCCACAGGCGGCGGACCTTGGCTTCGGCGGCCAGCGCACCGGTCTCCCGACAGGTAGCGTGGCCGTAAAGTTTCGCCTTGGGCAGGTCGGTGTCGTCGGCGTAGGTCGAGTCCATGCACAGCAGGTCCGCGCCCCGGGCTGCTTCCAGCACGGCGGGGCAGGGGCGGGTATCGGTGGCGTACACCACGGTCAGCCCCCGGCGGGGCGGGCCTAATACGTCGCCCGGCGCAAAGCCGCCGATGCTCTGCCCGGCCTGCAGCACCCGCCAGTATTCCAGCGGGATACCCGCGGCCTTGGCCCGTGCGGCGTCGAACCGCCCGGCCCGGGGCAGGTGCAGCCGGTAGCCGCAGCAGGGCACGCGGTGCCTGAGGGGGAACGGCGTGACCGTCAGGCCTGCTTCTTTGCATGTGCCCTCGGCGATCTTCCACGCGACAGGGTAGGGCAGCGGCCCGGCTAAGGCCATGATGGCCGCCGCAATACTCTCCTGCCCCGGCGGGCCGTAGATCGTCAGCGGTGCGGTGCGGTTCAGGCTGGCCAGTGTTTGCAGCAGGCCCGGCAGGCCCAAAATGTGGTCGCCGTGGTAATGGGTCAGCAGTACGGCATCGATGCGGTAGGCGCTCACGCCGTATTTCCGCAGGCTGACCTGGGTGCCCTCGCCGCAATCCAGCAGCAGGGTATGGCCCTGCACCGTCACAGCCAGGGACGCCAGCGCCCGGTCCGGCAGGGGTTGTGTGCCGCCCGTGCCCAATAGGGTAAGCTGCATCATATTCGCACCGCCTTTCTGCAGGCGAGCAATGCTCGCCCCTACAAGTGTTTGCGTGGCCCGGCGGGCCGATGCAAGCATCGGCCCCTACAGAAAAGAGCAGCCGTCCAATCGCCAATTCCACACAATTTAACATCTTATTATAGCACAAAAATGGGCGCTGCAAAGTGGCTGGGCGAAATCTTGGCAAAACTTACTATATTTATAATCATGAAAATGCGCAACATTGCTGCAGCTGCTATGGCTGGCGCTCTGGCTGTGTCTCTGGCTGCCTGCGGTTCCTCCGCAAGCACCGGCGCCGCCAACGCTACCGGAGAGGCTGCTGACGCTGCCGAAGCAGGTTCCAACGGTTTCACCGTCCAGCTCGGCCCCAACCCCGAGACCCTGGACCCGGCCCTGAACGCTGCCGTCGACGGCAGCAACACCCTCATCACCATCGAGGAGCCCCTGCTCATCATCGACGAGAACAACGAAGTCCAGCCCGGCCAGGCCGAGAGCTACGAAGTCAGCGACGACGGCCTGACCTGGACGTTCCATATGCGTGACGGCCTGAAGTGGAGCGACGGCTCTGACCTGACCGCTGCTGACTTTGAGTACAGCTTCAAGCGTCTGGCCAACCCCGACACCGCTGCCCCCTATGCCGAGACTGTTGTCGGCATGATCGACGGCTACCAGGATGCCATCGGCAACCCCGATGCAGACGGCAACACCACCACCGACCCCGATTGGGATGCCCTGAACGTCCATGCCAGCGAGGACGGCAAGACCCTGACCGTCCAGCTGTCTTACCCCTGCTCCTACTTTGATAAGCTGGCTTCCTTCGTGGCCACTTCTCCGGTACAGCAGGCTACCGTGGAGGCCAACGGCGATTCCTGGTGCACCGAGCCTGACACCTACGTCTGCAACGGCCCCTACATGATCACCGAGTGGACCCCCTCCGAGCGCATCGTTCTGAGCAAGAACCCCTACTACGTTGGCGGCTGGGATTCCAGCAAGATCGTCTCTGACACCATCACCCTGCTGCTGCTGGAAGATTCCAGCGCTTCCTACGCTGCTTACAACAGCGGCGAGGCCCAGCTGGTCAAGGACGTCCCCACCGATGAGATCCCCAGCCTGACCAGAGCCGAGGACGGCGGCGATTTCTACCTGGACGAGATCATGGGCACCTACTACATCTCCCTGAACGACCAGGAAGAGCCCTTCACCGACGTCCGCGTCCGTAAGGCTCTGAGCCTGGCCATCGACCGCGACTATGTTGCCAACACCATCATGCAGGGCATCTACACCCCCGCTACCGCTCTGGTAGGCCCGGGCATCGTGGACGAGAACGGCTACTTTATGGACAACGCCAACGGCGGCGAGCCCTACATCAGCGATGACTATGAGGCCAACCTCGAGGAGGCCAAGAGCCTGCTGGCTGAGGCCGGTTACCCGGATGGCGAGGGCTTCCCCACCATCACCTACAGCGCCAACGATTCCGGCTACCACATCCCCGTTGCCGAGTACCTGCAGCAGGCTTGGGGTGAGCTGGGCATCACCATGAACATCGACAAGGTCGAGTGGTCCAGCTTCATCCCCATGCGCCGCGCCGGTGACTACGATATCAGCCGTAACGGTTGGTCCATGGACTACAACGATCCCTCCAACATGCTGGAACTGTTCACCACCAACAACGGCAACAACGACGGCAAGTACGCCAACCCCGAGTTCGACCAGGTCATTGAGGATTCCCGCGTTGCTGACAAGACTACTCACTTTGAGAAGCTGCACGAGGCCGAGGACATCCTGATGAACGATGCCGCCTGCATCCCCGTTGCTTACTACAACGACTTCTGGCTGCAGAGTCCCTCTCTGAAGGGCACCTGGCACAGCCCCTACGGCTACTGGTACCTGCAGTACGGTTATATCGAGGAGTGATCTCCCCGCATAACCACCCCTCATACTGAACCTCAAAAATCCCCCTTACCGTTTGGTGAGGGGGATTTTGCTGTAAAAGGCTTCCCTGGAGGGGAGCCATTTGTACATATAAAACTTACGCGCCCAGGGTGGCCGCCATCACGGCCTTGATGGTGTGCATGCGGTTCTCGGCTTCCTGGAAGACGATGGACTGCGGGCCGTTGAAGACCTCATCGGTCACTTCCATGGCGTCGCGGTTGAACTTCTCGCCCATCTCCTTGCCCACGGCGGTCTTGTGGTCGTGGTAGGCGGGCAGGCAGTGCATGAACACGGCGCGGGGCTTGGCCTTGGCCATCAGTTCGGCGTTGACCTGGTAGGGGGACAGGGCCTCGATGCGCTCGGCCCAGACTTCCACCGGCTCGCCCATGCTGACCCACACGTCGGTATAGATGACATCCGCACCGGCCACAGCGTCAGTGTCCTCGGACAGGGTGATGGAGGCGCCGCTGCGCTCGGCAAACTCTTTGCACTTTTCCACCAGGGCGGGGTCAGGCCAGTAAGCCTTGGGGGCGCAGGCCACGAAATCCAGGCCCATCTTGGCGCAGCCGATCATCAGGCTGTTGCCCATGTTGTAGCGGGCGTCGCCCATGTAGGCAAACTTGAGGCCCTGCAGCTTGCCGAAATGCTCCCGCAGGGTGAGGAAGTCGGCCAGGATCTGGGTGGGGTGGTACTCGTTGGTCAGGCCGTTCCAGACGGGCACGCTGGCATACCTGGCCAGCTCCTCCACGATGGCCTGGCCGTAGCCGCGGTACTCGATGCCCTCAAACATGCCGGAAAGCACCTGGGCGGTGTCGGCGATGGACTCCTTTTTGCCGATCTGGCTGCCGGTGGGGTCCAGGTAGGTGGTGCCCATGCCCAGATCGTGGGCGGCGACCTCAAAGCTGCAGCGGGTGCGGGTGGAAGTTTTCTCAAAAATGAGCGCCACGTTTTTGCCGCGCAGCGTATCGTGGGGGATGCCGGCCTTCTTTTTGGCTTTCAGCTCAGCAGCCAGGTCCAGCAGGCTGCCGATCTCGGCCGGGGTAAAGTCCAGCAGCGTTAAAAAGTCGCGTCCGATCAGGTCCATGGTGGGGAACCTCCTTTAAATATATACTGTATAATTGAATAATTATACATGCTATTATACCACTTTCCGTGTGGGGTTGCAAGTGGTATAATAAAAAGTAAAGGATGGCTCCCCTAGAGGACAGACTCCCCCGATACGGGGGAGGTGGCACGAAGTGCCAGAAGGGGAGCGCTCCCGCGAAGCGGGTGAGGGGTGGCTACTTTAGCAACGAGCGGCACGTGGGCCACCCCTCAGTCGGCTGCGCCGCCACCCGCTTACGCGGCCGGGCCCCTCTGTCGCTGCGCGACATCTCCCCGCACTGCGGGGAGTTACCCCTCAAGGGGAGCCTTTTATAACCGGGAAAGGAGGTGCGCAATGTCTAGGATATTTTTCCATGTGGATGTCAACTCGGCGTTTTTGTCGTGGTCGGCCATCAAGCATCTGCGGGACGGCGAGGACGTGGACCTGCGCACCATCCCGGCGGTGGTGGGCGGCGACGAAGCCCAGCGCCATGGCGTCGTGCTGGCCAAGAGCGGCCCCGCCAAGAAATACGGCATCAAAACCGGCGAAAGCCTGTTTGCCGCCCGCACCAAGTACCCGGGCATCAAGGTGGTGCCGCCGGACTTCGACTTTTACGTGCAGAAGAGCAAGGCGATGATCGCGATTTTGCAAGATTATACGCCCGATGTGGAGCAGTACAGCATCGACGAAGCCTTCCTGGACATGACCGGCACCGAGCAGCTCTTCGGCCCGCCGTTGACTGTGGCCCACGCCATCCGCCAGCGCATTTATAGGGAGCTGGGGTTCACCGTCAACGTGGGCGTAGCGCCCAACCGCCTGCTGGCCAAGATGGCCTCAGACTTTGAAAAGCCCGACAAGGTGCATACGCTCTTCCCCGAGGAAGTGCCCGCCAAGATGTGGCCGCTGCCGGTGGGGGATTTGTTCGGCGTGGGACCCAGCGCAGCGCGGCGGCTGAACGCCTGGGGCGTGTATACCATCGGTGAGCTGGCGGCCATGGACCGCGACACGGCGGTGCGGCTGTTTGGTACCCGGGGCGACACGCTGTGGAACTACGCCAACGGCCGTGAGGCCGACCCGCTGACCAAGCAGCGCGCCAGGGACAACAGCTACGGCAACAGCGTGACGATGCCGAAAGATCTGGAGAAGCCCGAACAGGCCGACGCCACGATGCTGGCGTTGTGTGACTCGGTAGGGCGGCGGCTGCGGCGGGACGGCAAGACCGCCCGCGTGGTGACGGTGCAGCTGGTGGACAACGCGTTCCGCCGCACCAGCCACCAGACCACGCTGCCCAATCCGACCAACTCCACCGACCGGCTGTACCACGTGGCCGTCGAGCTGATGCGCCAGATGTGGCCCGCCCGGCCGGTGCGGCTGGTGGGCGTCAGCGCCGAAAAAACCAGCACCGACAACTTTGAGCAGATGGATCTATTTACCGACACCGCCCGGCTGGACAAACAGGAAAAGCTGGACCGCACCGCCGATGCTCTGCGGAAAAAATTTGGCGGCGCCGTGGTGACCCGGGCCAAGCTTTTGATGGACGACGCAGAGAAGCCGAAAGCGCTTGGCGCGGCGAAAAATAAAGATTGATAGTTTGTGCCTGACCGGCCCTGCCTACCTTGCGGCAGGGCCTTTTTTAACGGCTTCTAGCCGCTATGCGTACTCTTTTGTGACCAAAAGAGTACCAGAAAAGTCCCGCTACTTCCGAGGCGCGGGGCACGGCTTAGGGGCTGCTCGCCCCTAAGAACCCCAAAGCGGAGGTCGAAGGACCCAAAAGCTAAAAAATGCAGGAGTGCTGCATTTTTCTTAACGCTTTTGTGTCCTTCTCCAGATTGGCCCCTCCGGGGCCGAAACGGGGCGTCGAGGACGCCGCCCCCTCCGTCTGGTTTGTTGAGATTGTAGGGGCGCACAATGTGCGCCCGTAGAATTTGGCGTAACCACATAACTGCACGGGCGAACACTGTTCGCCCCTACAGCCTCTACACCCTTATGTTTTGGCCCCGGAGGGGTCAATGTGGGAAGAGGAAAAAATCCGTTAAGAAAAATGCAGCACTCCTGCATTTTTTAGGATTTTTTTCTCTGACCCTCCTCTTTGGGGTTCCTAGGGGCGAGTAGCCCCTAGGCCGGGGTTCGCTGCCTCGGAACAGCGAGACTTTTTTCGTTTCCTTTTTTGGTCACAAAAAAGGAAAGCCTTGCGGATAGATGCCATTCTATCGAGGTGTCCGCCGCAAGGTGGCGGAACACCGAAAGCCGCAACTTAAAATAAACAAACAAAAAGAAACACCCCGCCGTTCCCGGCAGGGTGCCCCGAATAAGGAAAAAAGTAGGAGGAGATTGGTTAAATTACTTGCCCAGGTGCCAGATGTCGGCATCGTACTCGGCAATGGTACGGTCGCTGCTGAACATGCCCGCCTTGGCGATGTTGATCAGGCACTTGCGGCGCCAGCCCAGCGGGTCGTAGGCGTAGTCGGCCAGGGCCTGGCCCTTGCGCACCACGTAAGCGTTGAAGTCCGGCAGGGTCTGGAACCAATCCTTGTGGATCAGCTCGTCGTGCAGGCGCTGCAGGTTCTCGGCATTGCCGGCGGCCAGCATTTCGGGGCCGGTCAGGAAGTCGATGGCGCGGCGGATGTTGGGGTCGCCCTCGTACCACTGGGCGGCGCAGTAATCGGCGGCCTCGTAACGGTGGATGACCTGGTCGGAGGTCTGGCCGAAGATGTAGATATTGTCGTTGCCCACCTGCTGGCTGATCTCGACGTTGGCGCCGTCCATGGTGCCCAGGGTCAGGGCGCCGTTCAGCATGAACTTCATGTTGCCGGTGCCGGAAGCCTCCTTGGAGGCCAGGGAGATCTGCTCGGACAGGTCGCAGGCGGGGATGAGCTTCTCGGCGGCGGTGACGTTGTAGTTCTCCACAAACACCACCTGCAGCCAGGGGCTGACCTCGGGGTCAGCGGCGATGACCTTGGACAGGGTCAGCAGGGCGTGGATGATGTCCTTGGCGATGATGTACGCCGGGGCGGCCTTGGCGCCGAAGATGCTGACCAGCGGGGTAGCCGGGGTGTGGCCGGCCTTGATCTCGTAATACTGGTGGATGAGGTAGAGCAGGTTCAGCTGCTGGCGCTTGTACTCATGCAGGCGCTTGGACTGGATGTCGAACATGGCGTCGGTGTTGACGGTCACGCCCTGGGTGCGCTGCAGCCAGTCGGCCAGCGCCTTCTTGTTGTCAGCCTTCACCTTGGAGAAGCGCTGCAGCATGTCCACGTCGTCTTTGTAGGCCAGCAGCTTTTCCAGCTCAGTGGCATCCTTGCGGAAGCCGGAGCCGATGAGCTCCTCGATCAGGCTGGTCAGGGCGGGGTCGCACTCCAGCAGCCAGCGGCGGAAGGTGATGCCGTTTGTCTTATTGTTGAATTTCTCGGGGTACAGCTCGTAGAAGCCGTGCAGCTCGGAGTTCTTCAGGATCTCGGTGTGCAGGTAGGCCACGCCGTTGGTGGAGTGGGTGAAGTGGATGTCCATGTGGGCCATGTGGACGCGGTCGTCCTTGTCGATGATGGCCAGGCTCTCGTCCTCGGTGCGGGTGAGGGCCAGCTCGTCCAGCTTCTCGATGATGGGCATCAGCTGCGGGACCACGGCATCCAGGTAGGCGCGGGGCCACTTCTCCAGGGCTTCGGCCAGGATGGTGTGGTTGGTGTAGGCGCAGGTCTTGGTGACAATTTCCACAGCTTCGTCAAATTCAATGCCCTTCTCGCCCAGCAGGCGGATCAGCTCGGGGATGACCATGCTGGGATGGGTGTCGTTGATCTGGATGGCGGCGTAGTCGGCCAGGTCGTGGTAGTTGCAGCCGCGGGCGGCGCACTCGGCCAGGATGAGCTGGGCACCGGCACTGACCATCAGGTATTGCTGGTAAACGCGCAGGCGGCGGCCGGCCTCGTCGCTGTCATCGGGGTACAGGAACAGCGTCAGGTTCTTGTCGATGTCGGTCTTGTCAAACTGGATGCCGTCATGGACGATCGTCTCATCGATGGTGTCCAGGTCGAACAGGTTCAGGGTGTTGGTGCGGCCCTGGTAGCCGGTGACGGCCAGCTTGTACAGGCGGGCGGTGTACTCCTTGCCAGCCAGCTCGACCGGGTAGGTAACGTCGGTCTTTTCGGCCCAGCTGTGGTTGGTCAGCCAGGGGTCGGGCAGCTCGTTCTGCACGCCCTTCGCGAAGGACTGGTGGAACAGGCCGAAGTGGTAACGCAGGCCCACGCCGTCGCCGGGCAGGTTGAGGGTGGCCAGCGAATCCAGGAAGCAGGCGGCCAGGCGGCCCAGACCGCCGTTGCCAAGGCTCGGCTCCGGCTCAACTTCCTCAATGTCGGACAGGTTCTTGCCCGCAGCGGCCAAAGCGTCGCGGACGTCATCGTACAGCCCTAAGTTGATCAGGTTGTTGGACAGCAGCTTGCCGATCAGGAACTCGGCGCTGATGTAGTAGAGCTTGCGGCCGGTGACGGGCCGGACCTTTTCGGCGCTCTGCTCGCGGACGATGTCCAGCAGGGCGAGGTAGATCTCCTGGTCGGTGCTTTCGGCCAGGGCTTTGCCGGTCAGGGCTTCGATGGCAGCGGTCATATTCATAACGTATCCCTCCATGTGGTTTGCGTTTGGCTTTATGTTTGTTTGCTATGCTTAAGGTATACCACATTTTTAGGGGCGGATTCTTGCGTTATCCCTGCAACTTATGGTACAATCCTATCATGGAGGGCGAAAATATGGAAAATCAACCAACTTTGCGGGAGACCAAAAAGCACGGCGCAGCGTGGTTCCCGTTCAACATCTATCCCTGCGCCATCCCGCAGGATTTTACCCAGGTGGCCCTGCACTGGCAGGACAGCATGGAGCTGGTGTTCGTAAAAAAAGGACGCGGCATCGTGCAGGCGGGTCTGACCAGCTACACCGCCGCGGCGGGGGACATCTATGTGTTTGCCCCCGGCGTACTGCACGCCCTGCGCCAGCTGGACAATGAGCGGATGGAGTACGAAAATATCATTTTCGATTTGGAGCTGCTGGGCGGCAGCGGCGACGTGGCGGCGGAAAAATACCTGCTGCCCCTGCAAAGCGGCCGCCTGGCCCTGCCCATGCGTTTAACGCCCGATGATTGGAGTTATGACTGGGCGGCAAATTGTCTGCGCGCAGCCGAGGAATTTAATAAGATAAAGGACATTGGCTACGAGCTGTGCATAAAGGGCGAACTGCTGTTGTTTTTGGCGGCTTTAGTGGGCCGCGAAGGCGACCTGCCCCCCGTCGACAACGCCGACACCCGGCGGTTAAAGGCGGCTTTGCAGCTGGTGGAGGAGCACTACATGGAAGATATTTCCATCGACCGCGCGGCCGCCGCCTGCGGGTGCAGTGCCAGCCACTTTATGCGGTGGTTCAAGGCCATGACGGCCCAGAGCTTTACCGCGTTTTTGAATGAGCACCGGCTCAATGCGGCGGCGGCGGCCTTACGCGCGGGGGATGATACCGTGTTGGCGATTGCGGAAAGCTGCGGGTTTGAAAACCTTTCCTATTTTAATAGAATGTTTAAGAGGAAGTTTGGGTTGACACCCCGGGAGTACCGCGGAAGATAAAGGCTCCCCTTGAGGGGTAACTCCCCGCAGTGCGGGGAGTTGTCGCGCAGCGACAGAGGGGCCCGGCCGCGTAAGCGGTGGCCGCGAAGCGGTCTGAGGGGTGGCTACTTTAGCCGCGCGGCTTCCGCCCCGGCCCTGCCTACCTTGCGGCAGGGCCTTTTTTAACGGCTTCTAGCCGCTATGCGTACTCTTTTGTGACCAAAAGAGTACCAGAAAAGTCCCGCTACTTCCGAGGCGCGGGGCACGGCTTAAGAGCGCTAGTTCGCGCCTGTGGCGCGAAGCGTCGCTGACGCGCCGCAGGCCGCGCTCTTAAGAATTTACCAACGGACGCTCTGGCGGCTGCCCGCCGCCGATTCCTCTGCATCGATACACGGTCTCGCTAAAGCTTTTTGGCTCCCCTCTGGGGGAGCCAATCCTCTACTATATTTGTAGGGGGCGGCGTTGCGGGGGTCAACCGGTTGTCTTTTGTTACTCACTTATATTGATATCATAGGGAGGGGGCTTGCCCCTCTCCTTTTTATCTTAACAACTGCTAAACAACTATATAAAGTTGTAAATACACCTTGATTTTTCGGTTGCGCTGCGCTATAATACCACTATAAGTTGTGCACACTAAAACTGCAGTGAAAGGAGAAATCACATGGAAGAAAACCAAACTGTCCCGGCAATGATTCCCGAGGGGGATTTTGCGGTGTTTCTGGAGGGGGAGAAGGTGGAGACGCTGTTGTCGCCGCTGGGGTATGCCTATTGCGCCGAGGGCCAGGACGCCGACATCCGCGTGAAACGCCTGGAGCGCCTGGAAGTCACGGCCCGCCAGCGCGGCGCGACGCCGGCGCAGATGGAGGACTGGCACATGCTGCGAAACCGCGAGCTGGACGTCGAGTGGATGCTCAACCGCGACTCGGTGCGCAGCAAGGCACGCTGGGTGGCACTGCAGGGCAGCCCGCTGCAAACCATCGCCAGCGTGCAGCCCCGCGAGGCCGAGTATCTCGCGGAACCCTACCTGCCCCGCGGCATGATCACCATCCTGGCCGGGCACGCGGGCCAGGGCAAAACCACGCTGGCACTCTGGCTGGCCAGTCACGTGTCCAACGGCGACCTGATGCCCGGCGGCAAGCCCGGCAACGTCTACTATTTCACTACCGAAAACGACGAAAGCATCGTGCTGCGCCCCCGCCTGGAAGCCATGGACGCCCGGCTGGACAGGGTCATGGTCATGCGGTCCGATGCCCGCCAGCTGACCCTGACCGACCCGCGGCTGTTTGAGATGCACAAAATTTTCGATGGCAAGCCGGACCTCATCGTATTTGACCCTGTGCAAAGCTACGTGGGCAAAAAGCTGGACATGAACCGTACCGACGATGTGCGCTTCATGATGGATAACCTGAACAAGCTGCTGCACGCCACCAACGCCGCCGTGGTGCTGATTTGCCACACCAAAAAAGCCCCGATGGGCTTTAACGGGCGGCCCTGCGAGCTGATCAACGGCTCCAGCGATTTCGTCAACGCGGCCCGCAGCGTCTGCTTTTTGGGGCGCGACCCCGCCCGGCCGGACGTCTGCGTGGTGGCCCAGGAGAAGAACTCGCTGGGGCTGCCGGGGGCCAGCCTGGCCTTTACCATCGGTGAGGACGGCGCGGTGCATTGGAGCGACGAGGAATGTGAGCTGACCGCCGCGCAGATTTTGACTTACAGCGACGAAAAGCGCCGCCACGCCGCCAGCCCCAGTGAGCGGGCCCAGGCGGTGATGCGCCGGATGCTGATGGAGAACAAAACGATGCAAAGCAGCGATGTGCTGGCGGCCTGTGAGAAACAGGGGATCAGCCGCGCAACGGTCTACCGTGCGCGCAAGGGCCTGCCGATACAGGAAGAACGCAGCGGCAGGGAAAAATATTGGAGCCTGTCCGATGCGTCTCAAATGTCTCAACCCCCGGTGCAGGGGAAAGCTGAGACATGAGACATATTGATATAATACGTTGGTATGATGTTTATTACAAATAAATAAGTCTCATGGCTTATAAGATGAGACTTATTTTGCAGGGGCGTTTGCGTGGCCGCACACTTGGCGGGCGCTTTGTGCGCCCCTGCAGCTATGTAAAAAATAGCAGATACGATCGTTTCTCTATTGGCAATATGTCTCACTTTATTTTAGTTGAGACATAATAAATACATAGATGCGTATAATTCTCATGTCTCATTTCTCACTCTATCCAGCAATACGAAATGATACATATAAGGGCAGGCCGGAAGGCACTTTTGCAGTTACAAGGTATAGGGTAATACCTTGTAACTGCAAAAGTGCTTTCCGCTTTCCACCGTCAGGCCACCCAAAACACGGCAAAAAGTAAGCGCTTTCGCTCGGAAACGGTTGCGCACGGGCGGGGAATCAGGTATAATGAAAATATCTTGCACAAGCTTAAGGAGCGATTGCACATGAATTGGCAGCAAGCCTGCGAACTGCCTTACTATAACGGCACCGACCTGGGTGCCAACTACACGCCTGCGGCTACCACCTTTAAACTGTGGGCCCCCACGGCGGCGGCCGTCACGGTGGAGCTGTTTGCCACCGGCACCGACGCCGAGCCAAACGCCCACCACCTGGGTGCACATCATTTGCAGTGGGAGCGGGACGGCGTGTGGAGCCTGACGCTTTCCGGCGACTGGAAAAACACCTACTACCTCTATCACCTGCAATTCCACGACGGCCGCACCGCCGATGCCGTTGACCCCTACGCCCGCACGGCCGGGGCCAACGGGCAGCGCGCCATGGTGCTGGACCTGGACGCCGCGGCCCCCGAGGGCTGGGCCGAGGACAAGCGCCCGGTCATCCCGCCCCACGCCCGCAGCGTGTGGGAGGTACACGTGGCGGACTTTTCCGCCGACGAACACAGCGGTGTGCCCACCGAATACCGCGGCAAATTCATGGGCTTCGTACCCGGGGACACCACGCTGGACGGCGACGGCGTGCACCCCACCTGCCTGAACTACCTGAAAGATCTGGGCGTCAGCCACGTGCAGCTGCAGCCCATTTTTGACTACGAGACCGTGGACGAATCCCGCCCAGACGGCGGCTACAACTGGGGCTACGACCCCCAAAACTACAATGTGCCCGAGGGCAGCTTTGCCACCGACCCGTTCCACGGCGAGGTGCGCGTGCGGGAGTGCCGCGCCATGGTGGCCGCACTGCACCGCGCCGGGCTGGGCGTGGTGATGGACGTGGTGTACAACCACACCTACCACAGCGACAGCAACCTGGAGCGCACCGTGCCCGGCTACTGGAACCGCCGCTGGCCCAACGACCAGATGACCAACGGCTCCGGCTGCGGCTGCGACCTGGCCAGCGAGCGGCCCATGGTGCGGAAATACATCGTGGATTCGATACTTTATTGGGCGCAGACCTACCACATCGACGGCTTCCGCTTTGATTTGATGGCGCTGGAAGACGCCGACACGATGAACGCCATCCGCGCCGCGCTGGACGCTTTGCCCGGCGGGCAGGACATCTTGCTTTACGGCGAGCCGTGGCAGGGCGGCAGTACCAACTTTGAGGGCGGCGCCCGCCCGGCGGACAAGCGCGCCCTGGACGTGCTGAGCGACCGCATCGGATTTTTCTGCGATGACACGCGGGATTCCATCAAGGGCAATGTCTTTGACGCGGGCAACGCCGGCTACGTGAACGGCGCACCCCAGCACGGTTACGAGGTGCTGCACAGCATCGGCGCGTGGCGCGGCGGCCAGCACGGCTACTGGCCCCGCCAGGCCGGGCAGGTGGTGCAGTACATCTCCGCCCACGACAACCTGACCCTGTGGGACAAGCTGGCGGCGGTGGGCCGCCGCGGGGACTACGACGCCCCCGATGCCGAGCTGCTGGCACAGAACCGTCTGGCGGCGGGCATCTACCTGACCTGCCAGGGCCTGCCCTTTATGCAAGCGGGCGAGGAGTGGGGCCGCACCAAGCACGGCGACCACAACAGCTACAAAGGCCCGCTGGAGACCAACAAGCTGGACTGGACGTGGGCGCACCGCCCGGAATTTGCCGCATTAACGGCATTTTATCGCGGTATGCTGGCCATCCGCCGCACCTGCGCCCGCATTGCCGGGGCCTACGGCGAGCCGCAGCCCTTTGTGCTGGCACTGCGGGGGTGGCTCATCGGGTTCATTCCCGAAAGCCCCGACCCCAAGGATGTGGTGGTCGTCTACTACAACCCCGAGCGCACCCACCAGTGGGTCAGCCTGCCCATCGGCAGCTGGCGCAAGCTGGCCGACGGCGTGCACGCCGGTACGAACCCCTTTGGCCCGATCTATCGCGATGCCATGGAGCTGCCGCCGGTGAGCGTGACGGTGCTGAGGCTGGAACAGTGACATAAAAAATAGCAGCAAATAAAGGCTCCCCTTGAGGGGAGCTCCCGCGCCAGCGGGTGAGGGGTGGCTACTTTGGCCAACGCTGTGTGGATGCAATTACTCCGCACAAGGGCCACCCCTCAGTCACCTATCGGTGACAGCTCCCCTCCAGGGGAGCCTTTTTATTTGAAATTATTCCTCGTCGTCCTCTTCCAAAATTTCCTGGGCGATCTCGCCGCGGGGGCGGCGGGTATCCATGGCCATTTTTTCGATCAGACGATGGGCCTCGGTCTCGGTGTAGTGCTTTTTCTCAATCAGGTAGCACTTGGCACGGTCCACCAGGCGCAGCTGCGCGATCTTATCCAGCAGCTTGGCGTTTTCGGCCCGCAGCACAGCCAGGCGCTTGTAGTTGCTGGCGGCCAGCTGCACGGCCTGCCGGAACTGCGCCCCGGTGAACGGTTTGCCCAGCACCAGCACGCCGAACTCCTGCAATTTGTCGGCGATCTGGTCGGCGGTGGCGGTCTTGGTCAGCAGGATGACGCCTGCGTCGGTCTTGGTCACGGCATCGGTGCCCAGCTCGTGGCCGAACTCATCCGGCAATGGCGTGTTGATGACGATGACCTCAAAGTCCTTGGCGTCCATCTGGCGGCGCGCCTCGCCGCCGCTGGCAGCCATCGCGGGGCGGGTGTAGCCCAAATCAGCCATGTGCCGGGCCAGGTATTCGTTAGCATTGTTGCCCGCTGATACGATCAGCGCTCGTGGCATGGGTACGCCCCCTTTCCGTGTAAATAGGTGTCAAATCACCAAAAATCCATGGGTGCGTTCCCAAACGGCGGGGTCGGGGGCGTTCTCGTAGCCGTGGCAAAGCTGGGTCTGGTACTCAAAATATTTGTTCTGCAGGGCCAGCGGCAGCTCGGCGGCGATAAAGTCGCTCTGGGCCGCCACGGTGATGGCTTCCCGCAAACTGTGGGGCAGGCTCTCCAAACCAACGGCTGCGCTGGGGTGGAACAGGTTGCGGTTCACCGGCTCCGGCAGGGGCAGTTTGTTCGCAATGCCGTCCAACCCGGCGGCCAAAATCAACCCTATAACGAGATAGGGGTTGCCGGCAGGGTCAGGCCCGCGCAGCTCCACACGGCACAGGTCGCCGCTGGCGCTGGGCAGACGCACCAGCTGGCTGCGGTTCTGGCGGCTCCAGCTCACATACAGCGGGGCTTCGTTGGCGCCCAGCCGGGCGTAGGAATTGGGCACCGGATTGCAGAAAGCCGTCAGCTCCCGGGCGTGGGCCAGGATGCCCGCCACGAAATACCCGGCCTCGCTGTCGGGGGTCAGGTCGCCCTCAAACAGGTTTTTGCCGTCCCGGACAAGAGACATATTTACATGCAGGCCGTTGCCGCTCTGGTCGTGCAGGGGCTTGGGCATAAAGCTGGCATACAGGCCGTTGCGGGCGGCAATAGCTTTGACAGCACTTTTAAAAGTGTTTAAATTATCGGCGGATTTCAGCGCCGGGGCATAGCGGAAGCAGACCTCGTTCTGGCCCGGGCCGCTTTCGTGGTGGCTGTGCTCGGGCTGCAGGCCCATCTCCTCGATGGACAGGCAGATGTCGCGGCGCAGGTTCTCGCCCTTGTCCAGCGGCGGGATGTCAAAATAGCCGCCGTGGTCCAGCGGAATATGCGTAGGATTGCCGTTTTCGTCCGTCTCGAACAGATAAAACTCGCACTCGCAGCCCACGTTGACGGTCAGGCCCATGGCGCGGGCGCGCTTGACCACGCTTTGCAGGTAGCCGCGGCAGTTGCCCTCAAAGGGCTTGCCGTTGGGCAGAGTGATGTCGCAGTACATGCGCATGACGCGGCCCTCGGCGGGGCGCCAGGGCAGCACGGTGGCGGTGTCCGGGTCGGGCCAGAGGATGAGGTCGCTCTCCTCGATGTTCATGAACCCGGCGATGGATGAGCCGTCGAAGCTGATGCCCTGCTCGAACGCGCGGGGCAGCTCGCTGGCAAACAGCGAGACGTTTTTCTGGTTGCCGAAGATGTCACAGAACGTCAGCTTGACGAACTTGACGTCGTTATCCTCGACAAAATTGAGGATGTCTTGTGCGGTACGTTTCATGGGGAACCTCCTTGGATAAAGGCTCCCCTTCTGGCACTTTGTGCCACCTCCCCCGTATCGGGGGAGTCTGTCCTCAAGGGGAGCCAATTAGAGGCGGACATACTCGAAAGGCCCACCGGGTTGGGGCGGGCCTTTCGAGCTGGTGTAAGAAATAGGAAAAGGAGAATGGCGTGATTAAGGAATCCTCTGCTTCGCCGCAAACCCGCGTTCGCGGGCCGACAGCAGAGGAAGCGGCCTTCGCTCTTCGCTCCGGCCTGTTGTTTTATACCGAGGTATTACTCGGTATAAAACAACATACGAGAGTAGCACGGCAGCGGCCAGAAGTCCTCGTCGACCAGTTCTTCGGCCTGGTCGGCGGCGGCACGCAGGCGGTCCATGGCGGGGATGACCTCGTCGTGGAAGGCGTGGGCCTTGGCGGCTTCGTTGTCCATGTCGCTGACCTTGTCGGTCACGGCCTTCAGGTCGTCGGCGGCATCGGACATCTCATCGGTGTATTTGCTAAGCGCAACCAGCACCTTGCTCTCGGCCTTGGTGGAGATGCCCTCCACAGCGGCGGCCTTGGCGGCGGCAGAGCTGGCCAGCTCGCCCATGTAGGCGGAAGCGGCGGGGATCAGCTGCTTGTTGGCGATCTTCAGCATGGTGCGGGCCTCGATGTTGAGGATCTTGGAGTAGTGCTCCATCTCAACCTCGTAGCGGCTGAGCATCTCGGTCTTGGTCAGGACGCCGAATTCCTCCATCAGTTCGATGTTCTTCTCGTCCTTCAGGGCGATCATGGCGTCCGGGGTGCACTTGCGGTTGGGCAGGCCGCGGCGCTCGGCCTCGGCTTCCCAGGCTTCGCTGTAGCCGTTGCCGTTGAAGATCACACGGCGGTGGGCGTTCAGCGTCTTCTTGACCCAGGCGGCGGCTGCGCACTCAAAGTCGGCAGCGCCGGAAGTCTCGGCCACGAACTCCTTCAGCATCTTGGCAACGGCGGTGTTCAGGATGGTGTTGGCGTCAGACAGGTTCTCGGCCGAGCCGGGCATACGGAACTCAAACTTGTTGCCGGTGAAGGCGAAGGGGGAGGTACGGTTGCGGTCGGTGGTGTCCTTGCTGAACTTGGGCAGGACGTCGACGCCCAGGTCCATCTTCATCTTGACGGGACCGGCGTAGGGAGAATCGGTGCAGACGGCGTCGATGACAGCCTCCAGCTCCTCGCCCACGAAGATGGAAATAATGGCCGGGGGTGCCTCGTTGGCGCCCAGGCGGTGGTCGTTGCCCGGGGTGGCGACGGAGGTGCGCAGCAGGTCAGCGTACTCGTCAACCGCCTTGACAACGGCGGACAGGAACACCATGAACTGCAGGTTTTCCATCGGGGTATCGCCGGGATCCAGCAGGTTCTCGCTCTTGGTGCTGATGGACCAGTTGTTGTGCTTGCCGCTGCCGTTCACGCCCTCAAAAGGCTTCTCGTGCTGCAGGCAGACCAGGCCGTGCTTGCTGGCGATCTTCTTCATCATCTCCATCGTCAGCAGGTTGTGGTCGATAGCGACATTGGTGGTGTCGTAGATGGGGGCCAGCTCATGCTGGCAGGGGGCGACCTCGTTGTGCTTGGTCTTGGCGGGCACGCCCAGCTTCCACAGCTCCTGGTCCAAGTCCTTCATGAACTCGGAAACGATGGGGCGGATGGTGCCAAAGTAGTGCTCCTCCAGCTCCTGGCCCTTGGACGGGGCAGAGCCGAACAGCGTGCGGCCGGTCAGCACCAGGTCAAGGCGCTTGTCGTAGTCCTCTTTCTTGATGAGGAAGTACTCCTGCTCGGGGCCGACGGTGGTAGCCACGCGGGGCACGTCCTTGCCGAACAGATGCAGCACCTGGCAGGCCTGGTCGGAGATGGCCTGCATCGAGCGCAGCAGCGGGGTCTTCTTGTCCAGTGCCTCGCCGGTGTAGGAGCAGAACGCGGTGGGGATGCACAGCGTGTCGTCCTTTACGAAAGCGTAGCTGGTGGGGTCCCAGGCAGTGTAGCCGCGGGCCTCAGCGGTGGCGCGCAGACCGCCGGAGGGGAAGGAGGAAGCGTCCGGCTCGCCCTTGATGAGCTCCTTGCCGGAGAACTCCATGATGGCGGTGCCATCCGGCTGGGGGCTGACAAAGCCGTCGTGCTTCTCACTGGTGATGCCGGTCAACGGCTGGAACCAGTGGGTGTAATGGGTGGCGCCCTGCTCGATCGCCCAGCGCTTCATCACGCTGGCCACGACGTTGGCGACCTCCAGGTCGAGGGGCTGGCCCTTCTCGATCGTCGCCTTCAGGCTTTTGTAGGTAGAGCTGGGCAGACGCTCACGCATCTCATGCTCGTTGAAAACTTTGCTGCCGTAAAGTTCCATAACGGTTGCTGCCATACTTCTTACTCCTTTATGTACCTAATTACAGAAAAAGGACGCTGCGAAAACACATTCGCAGCGCCCTTGCTGTTATGCCTTTATTATACGTTGTGCATCGCTAAATTGCAACTGGCGATGTGACGAAAACAGGAACGACTTTAAGTGGAAAACTGGATGTTTTGTGAACTGTGCGCGGGGGACGAATTGTGGTATACTCTTACCATAATAAGGAGGGGTCCCCATGGAAATCGAACGCAAATGGATGGTCACAAACTGGCCGGATGAGAAAAGCTTCCCGCTGACCGAGACTTATCAGATGGACCAGGGCTATATCAGCGTGCGCCCCACGGTGCGCATCCGCCGCGAGGCATTGCAGGGCGGCTGCACCGCGCTGGTGCTTTGCTTTAAGGGTGCGGGCACTTTAAGCCGCGAGGAAATTGAAACCGAAATCGATGCAGACCTGTTCGCCAGACTGGAGCACCTCATCGGCAAGCCCCTTATTAAAAAGGAACGCCGCAGCTATCGGCTGCCCGACGGCCTGACCCTGGAAGTCAACTGCGTGGACAAGGGCCTGCCCACGGCGTTCTGGTATGCCGAGGTGGAGTACAAGACCGAGGCCCAGGCCCTCGCCTGGGACCCCGCCGCCGTCGGCCTGGGGGACTACCTCAGCGACGAGTGCACGGGCAAGCCCGGCAGCAGTATGGGCGACTACTGGCAGCAGACCCGGCTGGGCGGCTGAACCTTATATTTGTAAAATCTTGCCGCCCGGCTTTACAAACGGTAACAAAACGGATACAATAATAAGTAACTACAAAACCGAAAAGGGGAACTGTGAATGAAACGCAAGCTCTTAGTCCTGACGGCGCTGCTGTCGCTGTGCGTGCTGCTGGCGGCCTGCAAAAAATCGGATGACACCATCTCCACCCCCGCCTCCACGGCAACATCCTCTGCCGGGCCGGAGGCTACCCCGGAGCCGACCCTGCCGCCCTACGAAGCCAACGCGCTGACCGGCGAGCCCAAGGGTGCTGACTACCCCGAAGGCCAGCGCATCACCTCCGTGATGGTCAACAACATCGTGGCAGCCCGCCCCCAGCGCGGCCTGTCCAAGGCGGACATCCTCTTCGAGATCAAGGTCGAGGGCGGCATCACCCGCTTTATGCCTGTGTTCACCGACTACAAGACCATCGGTGAGATCGGCCCTGTCCGCTCCGGCCGTGACCAGTTCTTCCGCCTCATCCTGCCCTGGCAGGCCCTGTATATCCATGAGGGCCAGTCCGTTGTCATGCAGCAGTATGCCATCGACTTCAGCTACGGCAACCTGAACAACAACGACGGCGCCAACGGCTACCGCGACTACGGCCGCGTCAACTGGGCCGGCAAGAGCTACAACAACGGAACCCTGGCGCTGGAGCACACGATGTACACCAACTCCGACAACATCCAGGAGTACATCGACAACAACAAGGTGGACATGAACAAGACCTACAACTCTACCTTCTTCAACTTTGTGGACTACCGCCTGGGCACCACCCGCGACCTGTCCAACAGCATCGACAGCGCTTACAGCGATAAGTACGGCCCCGTGGTCGGTGACGGCGAGTATGTCGAGATCGTCCACAGCCAGTCCTACAAGACCCGCTTCATCTATGATTCTGCTTCCAACACCTACAAGATGCAGCAGAACTACTCCGACGGTCAGTGGCGCGATACCGTGGATGAAGCCGCCGATAACAAGGTGCTGACCTTCCCCAACGTCATCGTGCTGTACACCGACATCCACACCTACCCCGGCCACGAGGCCAAGGACCTGCAGTATGCGGAGTACGCCTGGGGCGGCATCGGCTACTACTGCTACGGCGGCAAGTGCGAGAAGATCTACTGGCAGAAGGGCACCCCGCTGGAGGCCCTGCGCCTGTACTACCTGACCGAGGACGGCCAGTGCAGCGACACCCCGGTGGAGATCAACACCGGCAAGAGCTACGTGGCCGTGACCGATGTGGACTTTGCCGGCAACTTCGTGCACAGCAAGCTGGACGGCGTTGACCTGAGCAGCGCCACCACCGTGACCTACGAGCGCAGCTATGTGGAGGATGACGCCAAGGCCGGCGACACCCTGGGCATGTCCACCGACGACCTGACCAACAACGCCACCGGCGCCGGCGAGGCCGAGGACACCACCTCCGGCGAGAGCAACACCGAGGACACCACCGGCAGCGAAGAAACCACCGGGGATACCACCGGCGGCGAGGAGCACGTTGAGCCTTCCGCCGACGGCGAAGAGACCCCTGCCGAATAACCCACGCACTCCAGGGACAGCGCAGCCCGCCCAGGCGGCGGGGAAGCGCTGTCCCTTTTTGGAGTATTGTAGGCACACTGCGAAAGGCCCCCTCTGGGAGGGCGGCTTTCTCCGCATCTACAAACTAAAACCATCAGAGAGGAAAGTATATGAGAAAATTCCAGGCACTCAGCCTGTCTGCTGCCCTGCTGGCATCGCTGCTGCTGGGCGGCTGTGCCAATAATGCTGCATCTTCCGACGCTGCATCATCGGATTCGGCTGCTTCCGAACCGGAAGCTACCCCGGAGCCGACCCCCGCGCCCCCGGCGGCCAACCCGCTCACCGGTGCGGCCGACGCTGACTATACCGGCAAGCGTCCGGTGGCCGTCACCCTGCGCAACATGACCGGCAGCACCCCGCAGTGGGGCATTGCCTCCGCCGACGTGCTGGTGGAGGGCGTGACCGAGGGCACCACCGCCAGCCTGATGGCGCTGTACGCCAACCCGGACAGCATCGCCAAGGCAGGCCCAGTCGGCCCGGCCCGCGACCTGCTGCTGCAGGTGGCCCTGCCCCTCAACGCCGTGCCGGTGCACATCGATAAAAACATCTACGCCAGCAACCTGCTCAACACCCTGGCCTACCAGGACCTGGACGGCTACCACATCGGCAAGACGGCCTTCGCCTTTGACCAGGACCGCCAGAACGCCGGCTACGCCGAGGAAAACTGCTGGTACACCACCGCCGAGCTCATCAACAGCGGCCTGGCCAGCTACGGTGTTTCGCTGAACGGCGATAACACGCCGCTTTTCCAGTTTGGCGAGCGCCCGGCGGTGGACCCTGCCGACCGCAGCGGCATGAACCTGACCATCACTTTCTCGCCGGACGATATCGATTGCCTGAACTATGACACCGGCACGGGCCTGTACGCGCTCTCCAACGGCGACGGCAGCCCGGTGCAGGATGCCGACAACGGCCAGCAGGCGGGATTCACCAACGTGTTCGTGTTCTATGCCTCCAGCGGCATTAAGGACGACGGCTATACCCGCCAGTACGATATGACCGCAGGCACCGGCCTGTACCTCCACGGCGGCGCGTGGGAGCGCATCAACTGGACCAAGGAGGATGCCACCGGCCCCTTTGCCATCACCAACGAGGCGGGCGAGACCCTGGTGGTCAGCCAGGGCAAGAGCTTCATCGCCATCTGGGGCGGCTACTACGGCCAGAGCATCTCCCTGACCGCCGCCGACGGCTCCGCCCAGACCCTGCCGGACAAACCGGCCCTGCTGGAAAGCGGCATCTCGGAGGAAGCCGCTGCCGCCGCCGAGGCTGACTACAACGCCGCCCAGGAAGCCGCCAGCGCTGAAACCGAACTGGCCCGCGCCCAGGAAGAACTGCCGGACGCCCAGACCGCCCTGGAAGAAGCCCAGGCCGCCCTGGATGCCGACCCGGAAAACCAGGACCTCATCACCGCCCGCGACAACGCCCAGGCCAACGTCGACGCCCTCACCGCCATTCTGGCGGCGGCTGAACCGGGCGACGCGGAGGAAACCCCGGCAGAATAAAAAACGCAACGCGAAAAGCCCTGTTGATGGAGGTTTCTGTTGACAGGACTTTCTGCTGTTACAGGAGAAACGTATGAAAAACGGACTGAAAAAGATTGGAAAAGCGCTGTCCGCGTTGTTCCTGCTGGCTACGGTGGCCTGGGCAGCGACTGTTCGCTGGGTAATGACCACCTGGGCGCATTTGAGCATGGAGGAACTGGTCTACCAGCTTAATGCACCTATTGAGGGAACCAACAGTGAACTGATCATGCAGGGCGTTTTGCAGATCGGTCTGCCGCTGCTGGCAGGCATGGTTTTGCTGATCGTCCTGTTGTGGAAAGTCCGCAGCAAAAAATTGTGGTGGGGGCTAGTGCTTCTTGCCGCATTTCTGGATGTGGCGATCGGTGCTTTTGCCTGGAACCGACTGGATGTAACGACCTATCTGCAAAACCAGGGAGAAGACTCCACTTTCATCGAGGATCACTATGTTGACCCCGCCGGGGTAGAGCTGCAATTTCCCGAGAAGAAGCGCAACCTTGTATATATCTATCTTGAATCCATGGAAACCACCTATGCCGACGATGCAAGCGGCGGCGGCTTTGGGGATACTGATGTGATCCCGGAACTGACCGCGCTGGCCCTGGAAAACGAGAGCTTCTCCGGCGACAGCAGCCGCATCAACGGCGGCTATGTCATGCCCGGTGCAACCTGGACGATGGGCGCCCTCTTTGCCCAGACCTCCGGCCTGCCGCTGAAAAGCAGCATCACCGATGTGTCCAACGGCGGTATGGCGACCCAGAAGAGCTTCTTCCCCGGCATCACCTGCCTGGGGGACATTCTGGACGCCGCCGGTTACAAGCAGGTATTTATGATCGGCTCTGAGGGCGATTTTGCCGGGCGTTCCCTCTATTTTACTGAGCACGGCAACTATGAGATCCAGGACTACAACTACGCCAAAGAGCACGGCCAGATCCCCCAGGATTACAAGGTCTGGTGGGGGTACGAGGATGAAAAACTCTTTGCCAATGCCCGCGCCGAGCTGGAGCAGCTATCCCAGGGAGAAGAGCCTTTCAACCTGACGCTGCTCACAGTGGATACCCACTTCGAGGACGGCTATGTCTGCGACCTCTGCGGGGATACCTTCGGCGATAACCAGTACGCCAACGTTATGGCCTGCTCCAGCAAGCAGGTGGCCGAATTTGTCCAGTGGATCCAGCAGCAGGATTTTTACGCGGATACCACCATCGTTATTTCCGGCGACCACCTGACCATGGACTCGGACTTCTGCCAGGATGTCAGCGCCGACTATGACCGCCGTACCTACACGGCCTACATCAACGCGGCTGCGGAAAAATCCGTGCAGGAGACCCGCGCCTTTACTACCTTTGATAATTTCCCCACCACGCTGGCCGCCTTGGGCGTTTCCATTCCCGGCGGGCGGCTGGGCCTTGGCACCGACCTGTTCTCGGACACCCAGACCCTGGCCGAGGAATACGGCACCACCGCCCTGGCGGCCGAGATCGCCCGCAAATCCACCTTTGTGGAAAACCTTTCGGGCGTGGATACCCGTACCTTTGCGGTGGTCAACCAGCTGGAAAACTATGAGGACGGCACGGTCAAAATGGAACCTGCCGATGCCCGGCACGCCGAGATCATCATCGGCGGCATTGCCGAGCTGGAAAAGCCTGTCCGCCGCGTCTGGGTGGAACTCACCGATGAAAACGGCGGCAACCTGCAGACGGTGGATGCCGAGCTGCGGGCCGACCGCTGCTACCATGCCCAGCTGGACCTGACGGCGTATGACCGTGGGTACGGCCACCTTGAAGTGCAGGTGCAGCCTCGGCGCGGCAAGGCGTTCGCGCGCCTGTCCTACACGGGTCAGCTGCTGCTCATCGGCGATTTCCAGCAGTATCTGGACAATCTGTCTCTGCTGAAAGACGACGGCTATGCCTATTTCTTCGCCGTCAAGGACGAGGGCACCAACGCCCTGACCGAGGAGATGCAGACTTCGCTGCACGCGCTGGGCTTTACCGCTGACCTGACCGACCAGTTCCGGTCCGGTTATCTGGCAATCTATGATGGGCAGACCTACAATGAGCAGCTGGCCTATGAGCGGCTGGAGGCATCGGGAACCATGCCGGACGGCACACCTTACACGGCCGTCAGCGCCGGGCGGGACCAGGGCAGCGAGGCCAGCATCCAGATCGATGGCATCGAATATACGAATGATGGCCGCGGCATGAACGTGGTGGTGTATGATACTGTCAAAAATGTGGTGGTCAGCTGCGGGCATTTTGATACCTATCAGCAGCCGCCGACCGTGGAATTTGAACCGCTGGGCGGCAGCAAGTACCTGGTCCGTGTGGACCCGCACGGTCATGAGTGGTGGCAGTTTGGCCGACCTAAACTCTATCTGTGGAACGCCGAAAATTCCACAAAGGCAAAGGTCTGTGCGCTGGAACCGGCAGAGGACGGCCTGTATACGGGAACCGTGAACCTATCCGGTATGGATACACAAAATTTTGATATGTCCATCTACCTGTATTACTACGAAAACATGCTCCGCTGCCAGCTGCATACCCACACTGTGCTGGACTGAACGGGGGGCTTTCTGTTCTTTCTTTACAAAGAAAGAACCAAAGAAATTCTAAACAAAAATGCGTGGTACGGTCGCAGACCGTACCACGCATTTTTAATTAAAAATTTTTTTGGTACTTTCCTTATAAGAAAAGTACAGGACCCCCCGTTACTCCTCGGCCCCGTCCTGCTCAAACGCATCCAGATAGCCGTGGGGGACGACGTCGTAAGCTTCAGCGAGGTGGTCGCGCATCCACATTTCGGCGTCCAGACGCACACTGTAACCTGCGCCCGGGTCGGTCATCCACTCCTCCGGCTTGCGGAAGGGCAGGGAGTGCTGAGACAGCATGTTCATGATGACACCGCCGTGGGTCACGCAGGCGGCCTCCTCGGTGTGGGTCTTGAGCATGTACTCGAACATCTTCATCAGCATGGCCGAGGTGCGGTTAAAGAACATCTGCCGGTCCTCGGCACCCTGGGGCACTGTGCGGCTGGTCGGGTCCATCCACTGGGCGAATTCCGGGTCCTTCACCAACTGCTGCAGGGGCTTGCCTTCAAACTTGCCAAAGGCCATCTCCCGCAAATCGTGCAGCTCAATCTGCCGCACACCGGGGAATAAGATCTCCGCCGTCTGGGTGGCGCGCAGCATCGGGCTGGTAAACACCAGCGGCACCTGCGGGTAGCCAAAATCCTTTTTCAGCGCTTTCAGCTGGGCGCGGCCCTCCGCACACAGGGGCAGGTCGCTGCCGCTGCCAATATACAGGCCTTTCAGGTTTCCCTCCGTCAGGCCGTGCCGGATTAAATGCAGTTTGTAATATTTCAAAGCAATATCTCACTTTCTATATCTGTATTATAAAAGGATACCGCAAAATAGCGCTTTTGACAACGACAAATGGTTACAATTTGGTTACAAAATAGGCAGAATATAACGGGCTGTATTTTTTCGCCCACAATATTTATACCCAGCGGGGCGGGGCTGGCCCAAATTATGGGTAAATAAAAATCCTGCTCTGTTTTCGGGCCGAAAACACAGTCGAAACACGGGTTTACAAAGCGTTTTTTTGCGGATATAATATACATCACGTAGTATGTACACCGAGAAATGACGGTGTGAAAGAGGAATTATATGGCAAGCGAGTTCAACCGTATTCTTGCGCTGCTGCGCAAAGAACGCGGCATCACCCAAAAGCAGGCGGCGGCGGACCTGGGCATCAGCCAGGCGCAGCTGTCCCATTACGAGAAAGGCATCCGGGAGTGCAGCCTGGCATTTGTGGTACAGGTAGCTGATTATTACGGCGTCAGCTGCGATTACCTGCTGGGCCGCAGTGCCGACCGCAGCGGCCAGACCATCAGCGTGGCCGACCTGCCGGAAACCGGCGCCAGCACCAGCGGCAGCGTCTACCGCGGCAGTGTGCTGCCCACAATGTACAAAAAGCTCATCGAAAATTCGCTGGATATTTTGTACGACAAGCTGCAGGAAAGCAAGGATAAGCAGCTGGTCATCCAGATCAGCCAGTATTTGATGCTGGCCGTGTACAAAGTGTTCCGCCGCTTGTACGATGCATCGCCAAAAAATGCGGTGGGCATGTTCCGTATCGGCGCGGCGCGGTGGCAGGGCAATGCCGACGCCGCCATGCACGTGGCCGAAGCCGAGCTGGCTGCCGCCCTGACCGGCGAGGACGGAGGCAAGGACAGCCTGGACCCGGCGACGCTCTCGTTAAGTACCGAGCGCCTGACCCAGGACTACCCCCGCCACGCGACAAGCCTGTTGAACCTGGTGAAAAACGCCGAGGAATCCATGCGTGCGCTGCACCCGGCGGAGTGAGCCATCCATAAGAAACACAACCGGGCAGACCCCAACACCAAAAGGGCCTGCCCGGTTTTTGTATGTATTATGTCAGGAAGAAAATTGTAGGGGCCGATGCTCGTCATCGGCCCGCCGGTATGGCAGCACTTGCGGGGCGATGCAAGCATCGCCTCCGATAAAAAAGTGGATGACGCTTCCTTGTATCCCCTTTGCGTGTAAAACTATTGAAAGTTTCTTTGCCTACTTTCTTTTCAAAGAAAGTAGGTCATCCCTGCTCCTTTTCGGCCAACGCTCTCTGGCAGGCGGGGCAGACGGTTTTGCCGTACAGCTGTACCGAGCCGGGGGATACCTGGCCGCACAGGACGCAGGCATCGGCGGGGCGGTACTTGCGCAGCAGGATGGCATCGCCCTCGGTCATGATCTCCAGCGGCGTATCGGTGGTGATCTCAAAGGTGCGGCGCAGTTCCTTGGGCAGCACAACGCGTCCCAAACTGTCGATACTGCGAATAATTCCTGTAGAAATCATAAAGATTCCTCCTCTATTTTCTTACATTCCCCAAAAATTTTGCATTATATTTGGCATTGCTGGTGGTCTGTGACGGCTGGCCCAACAATCTGTAGTTATTATACGAGACATTGGTAAAACTGTCAATATTTGCCATTTTAATTTTCACGGCAATCGCTCGACACAGGCTGACAACTTCCCACCGTTTTCCGCAAAAAGGGCCAGCCTTGTTACAAAACTGACACAACCCTGTAACATCCCCCTTGTACAATGCACCTATAAGCAAAGGGGGAATCGGTATGGTAACCAAAACCGCACGAACCAGGCAGCCAACGCGGGAAATGCAGCGCCGTTGCCGCCGCAAACGCCGGGCCAAAATGGTGCGGCGGCTGCTGTATGCGGTGGCTGTGCTGCTGGTGGCCGTGGCCGTGGCGATAGTGCTGTACGGCGGCAGCCCCCTGCACGCCAGCGCCGAGCCGCAGCCCGTTGCGGCGCCCGCCGACACGCCTGTGCAAGCGGAGCCGACCGCCCAGCCCGCCGCGCCGGGGCAGTATGTGGTGGCCATCGACCCCGGGCACGGGGGCATCAACCCCAACATCGGGGCCGAGGACTGGGGCAGTGAGGCCGACGGCGTGCGGGAGAGCGACGTCACACTGTGCACCGCCCAACTGCTGTGCGAGAAACTGGCGGCGGATGACCGCTTTGCGCCCCTGCTGACCGCCGACGGCAGCACCTACCTGAAGCCCAGCGCGCGTGCCGCCGCAGCCAAAGCAGCCGGGGCCGACCTGCTGTTGTCCATCCATTTAAACAGCGATGCCAGCGCCGCAACCAACGGGCTGGAATGTTACGCCGCGCCGCCCGCCCTGGCCGCCAACGCCGAGAGCGTGCGGTTCGGCCGGCTTGTGACGGCGGCTTTCCGGGACCAGCTGGGCCTGACCCTGCGGGGCTGGGACGGCGTGCGGTACTTATATTTTGACGCCAACAACGCCCGTGTAGTCGCGGAATCGTCGGACACGACAGTGCGTTCCGACCCGACCTTTACGGTTTTGGAGGACTGCGGCTGCCCCGCCGTGCTGGTGGAGGAGGGCTTCATCACCAACGCATCCGACCGCGCCGCCCTATGCACCGACTCCGCCTGTGAACAGGCGGCGGAACTGTATTACCAGTGTATCATTGATTTTTTTGAATAAACAGCAAAGGGGTGTCACCACCATGCGGTGACACCCCTTTTATAATGGGATTCTTCCGGTAGGCCTACCTTTTTTGTGACCAAAAAAGGTAGCGAAAAAAGTCTCGCTGTTCCGAGGCAGCGCGCTTGGCGGCCAAAACGATGGCCGCCATCCAGCAGAGCTGGCTCGCTCGTGCGGTTCAAGGCCCCACTGGGGCTTTGATCGCTTTGCGACCCCGCAACCCCGCCCAAGGGGCTACTCGCCCCTTGGAACCCCAAAGAGGAGGTCGAAAGCCCCAAAAGTTAAAAAATGCAGGAGTGCCGCATTTTTCTTAACGCTTTTGAGCCCTTCTCCATATTCCCCAAAGTAAATTGCAATAGCTGTACTCGTTATCGCCACTATGATACTGAGGATATCCCAGCAATACTTGCTATCCCTGATACCTTATTCTTTCAACCAGCGTTTCCTTTTTCAGATTACTGCTTAAAACGCAGGAAAGTA
>ERZ856578.2544-NODE-2544-length-29864-cov-6.196327_pt1 | contig 29864 bp, 20 predicted proteins | sample MGYA00514384_ERZ856578 | MGnify/ENA primary metagenome ERZ856578 (study PRJEB29103, sample SAMN06111958) | human gut metagenome | biome: human gut; feature: ankylosing spondylitis patient; material: healthy_person | host: Homo sapiens | place: China:Hangzhou... | reverse complement strand
GAGCCAGGATCAAACTCTCCGTTGTTGTTTATCTTTTCTTTCTCTTTTTTCAAAAATCAAGACAGACAAACTCATGTATTATTGTTTGTTGCCTGTGTCTTCCACCCGAGCTTCCCGAAAGAAACTTCGGCTTCCGACGCCCGGTGCCGTCGTGCGGCGTCCGGGGCTCTTTGCGCTTTGACTTTATCAGGTAAAAGTAGTTGTTAAGAATTGACTCGAGTTTATTTTTTTAAGCTCTCGTACTACTACTTGTCTATTGTAATCCTTTCAATGTGCTCGTTTTTTCGAGTGTCTCGGAACGCATTTTTGCGACCCGAAAGCGTCTGCAAAGTTACGGCGCTTTTTTGTCTCTGCCAAAAAGTCCGGCAGTATTTAACACTCTTTAACCTCTCGGTGCCCCGGCTCGCATGCCATCGGCGTCATTCCCGAAAAGCGAGTGCAAAGGTACGCCCTTTTTCGTCAACAGCCAAATTTTTTCGCACTTTTTTCGCGGTTTTTTTGCCAAAACCGGCCCTCGAACACCCAAAACGCTATCATTCCACAATATAGCACAACTAATATTTTTTTGGAAATAATGGGAGCGATGGGAATAAAATGAGAATAATGGGAATAATGGGAACACTTAAATAAACGCCCTCGAGGAAAACTAAATTTTTCAACCCCGGTTGCCGAATTCTTCAGCCATTTTTCGTAATATTGCATTTGCCTTTGGACTCTACCCTCTCTGTCTATTGCTTTCTCGCGGAAACTTTTCCAAGCTCGTTTGCCGAATTCTTCAGTCATTTTTCGTAATATTGCATTTGCCTTTGGACTCTACCCATAAAAGAGGATCCAATGAGTTATGGAATCAAAGATGTCATTTCTGATGAAGATAAGATAGCCATTCTCATTCAGTAAGATACGGAAGCACAATTTGGATGCAGAGTGTCTGTATGTGATATTGAGAATATATTGAATCAAAGTATAAACGATTAAAAATACAAATTATGGGAAGAAACATATCACCGGATCATTTGGATGAATATAAAGATGGACGTTTCAAAAAACTTCTTTCTGCGATAAAAGAAGATCCAGAATTATCATTTGAGGTAAGGTTGGATAATGAAGTTATGGTATATTATCATAAGGATAAAATACTAACGACTTCATCCAAAAGAGACAAGAATCCTGCGAATCCTGCGAAGCTTGCAGTGAAGATACTTGATAGCAAGTATTATGCACCTAGTACAGGCAGAAAAGCTCCATCAGTTGATATGCAAGATAAGAAAAACTGGGAAGTAATTTCTTTATGGCGAAAGTATTTTAGTGAGGCGAAAAGTCTCGTCTATTTTTATAAGAAAGGAGCAGAATTTTCTGTTCAACAAAATATTGCGTTAGGCAATCAGTCCTATGATAATCGTTTCCTGGCTGTTGATATGGAATGGGCATTCGCTCAGTCAGATATTGACATTAAAGACAGAATACCAAGAACAAGAATAGATCTCGTTTTAGTGGATACCATCCCAAATGAACAAGGACTTAATGATATATATCTGGCAGAGTTGAAAGTCGGTACTGTGGCAACAGAAGGAACATCTGGTACTATTGATCACGTAGAAAAGACTTTCAAACTTATTAATACCGAGAAAGCATGTCAAGATCTCAAAGAAGATGTGACTAATATCATTAACATAAAAAGTAAATTAGGTATTTATACTGGTACAGCCAAGCAATTTAATTTAGCTGACAAACCAAAAATGATGCTAATTCTTGCATATCGTGGTGAAGAAGAATATAAAAGACTATTAAAAGATAGCACTGCAGCACAGAAAAAAGCAAAAGAGCTTGGTATGGATGAAATCAAGGTTGTCATGCACAATGCTTTGATCAAACTTGATTAGTCATGAACAAGGATATAAAAATCACCATTCGCAGAGCAAACCAGATTGGTGGCTGTATCACGATTATCGAGCATGATGGGTGTAAAATAATCATTGACCTTGGCAGCAATCTTCCTGGTAGCCGACAGGAAGAACTGTCCAAGGAAAATATTGACACTATAACAGCTGGTACTAATGCTATATTCTATACTCATTACCATGGTGACCATACTGGTCTGCACCATTTGGTCAATCCTAATATACCTCAATATATAGGAGAAGGTGCCAAAGATGTAATGATCCGCAAGTATGAGGTATTGTGTAAGCATGATAATCGTTTCATGGATATGCTCAATTCTGCTGAACATATGAAGACATATGTTGCAGATCAACCCATTGAATACTCAGGCGCTGAAAAGATCAAGGTAACTCCATATTTTGTTAGTCATTCAGCTTTTGATGCATATATGTTCAAAATCGAATGTAATGGCATTAAGATTCTGCATACCGGTGATTTTCGGAAACATGGTTATCTGGGAAAGAGTTTGTTCAAAATGTTGGGTAAGTATGTCGGTCAAGTAGATTTGCTTATTACAGAAGGTACTATGCTTGGTCGTAGACAAGAAAAAGTTGTAACAGAGAATGACATCAAAATGAATGTCATTGATGTTTTGAAAAAAAATAAGTATGTCTTTGCCCTTTGCTCCTCGACAGACCTTGACCGTCTTGCGTCTTTTCATGCAGCTTGCAAGAAAACAGGTAGAGTGTTCTTCATAGATCAGTATCAGCATGACGTTCTTGATGTGTTTTCTAATTATGCTGGTAAGAAGTCAGACTTGTTTAAGTTTGACCAAACGTTCAGGTTGATCAATTTCAGGACAAAAAACGTAGTCCAAAAGTTAAAACATGAAGGTTTCTTAATGCCAGTAAGAAGTGGTATGGAACATCTTGTTAAAGGAATGTTGGACGTTTACAATGATGAGGATGCCTGGCTAATATACTCCATGTGGAATGGTTATGCTGAAGAAGGTAAAGAATATACAAACGACAGAATACTCAATATAAGGAATCTCTTTGGTAAACACATTTATGACGGTTCTCGTGAAGGTTTCCATACAAGCGGACATGCGGATGTAAATACGCTTGAAGATGTTTGTGCTCTTGTCAATCCGTCCATCGGGGTTATTCCAATTCACAAGGATGAGAATACTCAATATGACATGCAGAAAGTCAAGGGATATAAGATATTTCAGAAATCTGAAATAGTAACAGATAAAATAAGCATCATTTTAGAATGAGGATTCTTCAGATCTCAGATACACATAACAAGCATCTGCAACTGACAAACTTGCCAGCTGCGGATGTTATTGTGCATTGTGGTGATTTTACGGATATGGGAACAGAGCAAGAAGTTCTTGATTATCTAAATTGGTTCATCGAACTGCCGTATTCTCAAAAGATATTTGTTGTTGGAAATCATGACCTGTGTCTCTGGGATGCAGAAGTAATAGAGGAACTTCCTGATAATGTACATTTCCTGCAAGATAGTGGATGTGAGATATTTGGTATTAAGTTCTTTGGGTTGGGATATAACCATCCAGAGAAATTGATACCGGATAATGTGGACGTCCTTGTTACTCACGAGCCTCCTATGATGATATTGGACGAAAGCAATGGCAAGCATTGGGGTAATCAGCCATTAGGTGAACGGGTGATGAAAGTAAAACCCAAATATCATCTTTTTGGTCATGCCCATGAATCATATGGAACAGAAAAGCGTGGTGAAATAGTTTATTCTAATGGGGCATCACTCAATGACCTGTATGAAATGTGCCACAAACCGAAATTGTACAGCTATTGAGCTTTGCTTACGATAGTTCAAAATGTATTTAAACAGTAACTACTCAGCACCCCTATAGAAAACTTCTTGTTAATAAACCATAAACCTGATTTTGCTTATTTTCATCACTGTCACAAACTCTCTAATGATTGAGTCGATGAGGGCGTTGGCTGTTTAAAACAGCTCATTTAGCGAGTTTTTTTACGATGATGCAAGCAACGTGTCTTCTTTGGCTATTATCGCTCTTCAATAAATTATCAGACAGGAGATACGTTTTTGCATTTTCCTTAAATCAAAAGTCTGCGTTTAAGAATCTACATCTTTTTTTCGCGGTTTTTTTGCCAAAACCGGCCCTCGAACACCCAAAACGCTATCATTCCACAATATAGCACAACTAATATTTTTATGGGAACAATGGGAACGATGGGAATAATGAGGACAATGGGAACAACGGGAATAATGGGAATAATGGGAGTGATGGGAAAGCGACAGAGAGGCTCTGCAAGCGAAGGCCTATGTATATGCCGAAAAATAGCTATCTTTGCAAAGCTATCGGGGAAGGCAGTCTGACATAGTGTAATTGACCATTGCACACCCCACTCTATATATTGTAGTACGGCGAAAGCCGTCCATATACCCTTTCCAATCTAAGAATACAGACAGACGATGAGACGACACAGCATCATATATATAATAATGTGTACGCTGGCGATAGCGACCGCCGGCATCAATGCCTCGGCCATCAATTGGGGGCATATACGCTTCGGCAACGAGGAGCGCGACACGACGCTGATGGTGGAGATTATGAAGAAAGCATCGACACGCGAGAAGGTCTCGTCCCTCAAGTACACACCCGGGATGCTCCTCTCTGTCATCGGACACAGCTTTATCGGAACACCATACGTAGCACATACACTGGAATGTGACACGGCATACGCCTTCTCGCACCGTGCCGCCGACGGGTCGGCCGGCGAAATGCTAACCATCGACCTTGGCGCGCTCGATTGCACAACTTTTGTCGAGACTGCAATGGCTATGGCCTATACTATAGGCGAAGGACGCTCGGGATGGCGCGATGCTATGTACAACCTCGAGAAAATCCGCTACCGCCACGGAGTAATGAACGGATATGCCAGCCGCCTGCATTATATCTGCGACTGGATTATGGACAACAGCGCCATGGGCATTATCGAGGATGCCGTCCGTCGTATGGATACAGGCGTCAAATACGAAGTCAAGACCATCGACTACATGTCCACCCATCGAGACAGCTACCCGGTCATGGCCGACAGCGTCACCTATGAACGCATACGCGATGTCGAAGACGGATACCGCAACCATCGCTTCGGCTACTTAAAAGCGCGGTCTTTAGGCGACAAGAGTGTACTGGCCCAACTGCGCGAGGGTGACATTCTGTGCTTTACCTCTACGCTCAAAGACCTTGACGTGACGCATTTAGGCATCCTTACGCGTGGCGATGACGGCAAATGGCACGTGATGCACGCTTCCAGCACCTTGGGCAAAGTTGTGGTGAGTGACGAGACGCTCGACCGCTTTGTACAGCGCAACCGTCACTGGACCGGCGTCCGCGTCCTCCGCCTTCGCGAGTGATGTTCACCGCTATCCCACGCCGCCATCCCTCCTCTAATCTCTCCACCAATCACGCCATAAAGACCGCTACACCCTTTCCCGGACGACACAACTGACAGATAAGAATACGCTCCTGCCACAAAAAACACATGTGACAGGAGCTTTTCTTTTAGGAACGGAGCGCGATTAATCAATAAAGCATTGACCATTTGTGCATTAAACACGCATGTCTCCATCCGTTAAACGTGGGCGCCGGCGCTTTCGCACCGACGCTCAACGATATTAGTGGCGGAATTTCACCGTCTTAGCAGTGTCGGTGAAGATATACACACCCTTTGCAGGGAGTGTGACACGGTGCTCGGAGCAGTTCTCGGGCACGCTGAACAGATTGTAAAGCACGCCGTTGATACCATATACACGCAGCGTCGAGCCGGGAGTCAGGTTGCTGACAACGACAGCATCACCGTCATTAGCAACGACAAAACCGGCATCAGCGACATCTTCATCTTTTGTGATGTCATCCACCCCATCGGGAATGGTCGTAATGTCATTCTTATACAAGAATACTTCGACGGCGTTGTTTCGGTAGTTTTGGTCGGGAACAACATTACCCATAGCATCAGTGGTAACAGCCACTGCATACACCATAATATCCTCAGGCACAGCGCCAATATCGAAACGTGCCACGGCCATACCGCTGTCACGGTCAAAGTCGGATGCGGCAAGATTGACCTCGTGGGCATATTTATACGGGGCTGTTCCGTTGGGATCCAAATAGAGCGCCACATTAGTATTATATCCACTACCAAGCGCTACCGGCGAATTGTTGCTAACGGCAAACAGCACGTTTGTAAATCCGTCCTCTTCAGTTTTATCCAATTCGGGTATCTCGCCGGCATCTTCGCACTCGCCGATTTCTCCGGGTTCAAAATCCTTGTCATCTCCAAGTACACGCACGCTCAGCGGCGACACAACCATATCCACAACATTCAACGTAATCGGTGTTTCGGGTGTGCTCACCGGCGAGCGATGACGCGGTGCGCGAGCTGTTTTTGAAGCCGCAACCTTATATGGGCGCTCTACCGCCGGATTGGAAGTGAAATGCGGTGTGATGTAAGGCACCAATCCCTTCTCAAGGTCAGCAGTATACAGCACCATGTCCGAGAGATCCACGCTATTGCCGGGGAAAAGGGTGGTCGAAACCGTACGCTTGACACCTTCGTCTCCGAGTTTAATGTCAATATAATCAATGGCATCGCGCCCGTTATTATATACAGTGACAAAATATCCGAAATCCTTGTTCTTTTCGACTGCAGTGTCGATGCCGGCACGTTCAATCGAAACGACATTGTCGAATGTCGCCGAGTTCTCGACGATATTGGCGCCGCCGGTGGCCATATCGAAAATAGTAACGGCTGCGGTAACCCCGCCATCGGCATTAATATATCCGTCAAATCCGGCTATATCAAGTCCGGCCGGAGCCTCGGCAATCAGGCGTGAAGCCGAAAGGTATACCATGCCATTGTCAGCGGCAGCATCAGCGGCACCGCGTATCAGCGCGGCGTATACCTGCGTCTTAGCCTCAAAAGCCCCGGTGGCCCGGTCCGTAACGTGTTTGCGTACCTCTTTCCATACGACAGCCAGCGGCGCATCGGCGTTGTCCGAAGCTATGAGTCGATAATCGAGGACACTACGCTGTCCCAGTCCGAGGAAGCCAAGGTCTTGCAACGAGCCGTCATCCATGATATTGTAAAGGCGGATGTCGGCATTACCGTTTTGGTCGATATCCGTAGCTGCTGCAAATACGCCTGCCGAGCAGGACACAATTTGCGGACGCGAGCCGCTGCAATCCGTATGCATCGTATACGATGGTTCTCCGTCCTTGTATACCAGAGTGGCCAAGAACGAATTATCCAATTCGTTGCCTATGCGATTGATTTCCCTTTCGGTACGCATAACAGACAGCAATGCAAAAGCCGTCCCATCCTGTCCCATTGCTACGGCATAATCGGCTATGGGATGGTCGTTGTCCATCGTTGTCATCGCCTTTTCGGCCGACCACTTGACGCCGTCATACAACGCGCCGTACAACGCGCCGTTGACGGTACCGCCGATGCTGCCGCTGTCGTCCGAATCGACATACGAGGGCACATATTCGCCGCCCTTCCAAATCACCAAGCCCTGACCGGCGTCATTTACGGCCGCACGGGGCGTATAGTTGGCGTCGTTGGCCGAGGACAGCAGCACCGGTTCGCTCCATGTACCGCCATTGTAGAGTGATGCTTTGACGCCTACATATTTCGGGGAATCATTGACATCAAAAGTCTTGTCGGCAGGTGCTGTAGAAGCTTCCATGACAATTATGCCTTTTGAGCCGGCAGAAGCAGCATCGGCGCTCATCAGAGGCTTGCCGTCAGTAGCGGTCAAGACACCACCTTTTACTGTTTCCACGGTGCTGGCTTGCATGTCTGTAGCATTAAGGCGGAAGAAGGCCATATCCTTTCCTCCGAATATGTAACGCGGACCGGCATAAGTATCTACATTTGTGACAATCGATGACGCTGTTTTAAGCACATCGGCATTGAGTTGCAACGGGCGATAGTCCGAGTTGAGCAGACGTAGACCGGTGCTACTACTATTTCCACCATTATCGCGTTGCCACAGTGGGTTGGAGGCATCATCCGGGTCGTACCACGTCTTGTCAAAGGAGAACAGCGTATACGACTGGCGATTTTTCCACCATAAGAACTTGACCTCGGCATACGCTTCGAGCGAACCGCTCAAAGACATACGACTGCCGTTGTAAAGGTAGAACTCGGGCTTTTTCTCCGGCTTGTCCGGGTCGGACGAATCGTCGTAAATTTCGTGCGCATGGCGCAGATACGGTTTGTAGCGGACTTCCGAGTCAAAAGAGCCGCCGAGGCTGCCTATGACGCCACATACAGCCTTGGCTATGTAGATGTCCACACCGGCCTGTACCATGAACGAAGTGGTAAGATTCACTGTGGTCTGCTGTACGAGGTCCATCTTGAACTTATCGTCACTGCTCACGGCCCATTGCAAATCGTGTTCTTCGGGGTAGGCCAAAGATACTGCCGTGCTCACCTCGCCCTGGAGGGCCGAGCCGACGCAGAAGAACGGCGTCCACAACTTGCTTTGCACAGTACCCGAAGCCTCGACTTTAAGGCCTATACCGCCGGGGCGCGGAACAAAGTGTCCCGATTCGGTGCGCACAAAGCGCCCGTCGAGCCATCCGCGCACTCCCACAAAGGCGCCCGAATTGTTGAAAGCATTTTCGTGTATCGAGCGCTCGTGATCATCGCGAGTAACGGTTCGTTGCAGCTCGTAGAACACACCGTCCATATCATTGGCAAATCCCACCTTGTCAAGCATATCCGACATGGTGCCGCCGGGCAATATATTATAAGACATCGCTCCACGAATGACGTAGTCGCGACCTATCTTCTGCACTCCGATATTGAAAGGCAGGAAATTGTCTGTCGGCAATTCGACATCAAAATCGGCAAAAGTTTGCTGAAACTCCTTGCCGAGGTCCTCCTTGGCGGACATCTCGGACACTCGTTCTTCGCCTATAGGTGTGTCATATTCCAGGCCGTCAGCCATATACATTGCATTCTCCGTCAGGTTCTTGAAGCGGCACAAGTCAATACGGTCACGGCTCTTGAGGGCTATGGTAACCATACTTTCGCGCTCATTATTGACCAGACTTCCGGGTATGCCCTCGTAGGTGGCAAACATATACTTGCATTGCGGATAGCGTCTATACTTGTAGTAATGACACCCTACGCCGTTGTAGCCCAAGTCTTTGTCTTCGACAAGTCCGAAGCCGACAATATCGTATCGCGGCGCCATGATGCCGGACAGATATTTGGTGACCAGAGGGAAAGTAACCTCGTTGGCGGTGCCGTCATACTTGCCCGTAAGAGCTTTAAGCGTAATGGAAGACAACGCTCCGGTATCACCCTTCCATTTGTCTTTCTCGGGATTTTTGCGTTTTTCCGAGATGGTGTAATCATTATAATACACAACAGTGATTGCCATCGTATTCAGCCCCTTAGGTCGGTATCCGCCTTCATACGCTATGCGCGTAGACGGTCCGTTGTAGACTACATCCTGCCATCCGGGGTCTTCCGCATCGACGCCGTCCACTCCGGGTGTGCGATAACGTACGGCCACAACATCGAAAGGACGTTTGCCGACGCGACGGCGCATCGGAAGTGTCAGTACCAGGTCATCACCCTCATATTTGGCCGTATAGCCTCCTATATATGCGGTCTGACCCTGTATTTCGGGCGTACCGTAGAGTATCTGCGGCACATATCCGTCGGCAAAAAACGCATACTGTGAATAGACTCCCCCGTAGATGGCACTGACAACACTGATTTTGGCCATACCGTTCACCATCTGCGGCGTATTATGCTTGGTATCGCTATCACCGGCCCAGTAAGTGATGCCGGAGGTTATCGTCTTGCCCGTAGAAGCATCTACGAGGCGCACGTACATGTCGGTGACACCGGTGATACTGACGAGGTTTCGCTCGCGAGGCGAGCCGTCCTTAGCCACATCCACCATAATCGGACTCTTGGCATCGGAATACGAATGGACGCTTCGTACGACATCCAGTCTGCCGGGTATAAGCACCTTATGTGCCGCCCCCTCGGGCACGGTGTCAGTCACTGCAATCACTCGCTTGATGCCCTCCGGTTCGGTAAGGATCAAAGCGCGTTGTTTTCTGGTAAATTTGACTCCGTCGGCATCCGTGTAAATATTACTGCTGTACCATTCATTGCGGCCGTAAGTCCGGCGCTTGACTTCCCCTGCCTTTGTCTCATAGACCATCAATATGTCCTCGATGTCGGCCAAACCGGCACCGTTGAATTCCATATTGATGCAGTACATATTGTCGGTCTCGTTGTTCTTGTCGGTAAAGGTGTACTCGCGCAACAGGTCTATATCAGGCCAGTACAAGGCCCAGCGGTGTGTCTTGCCGTCTGACGGGAAGGCCAATCTTGTGAAGCCGCGGTTATTACGAAATTCCCTGGCCACGTCATAATCATATCGGCTGCCGGCACGCGCCACAGCGGTCGTCGTACCGCTGTCCGCATCTTTTTTCTCGACAAGCACTTGCCACCGCCCCCAACGCTCAGGGAAATTCTTGACTTTCACCTCCATGAGGTACGAGTTGTACAGTAGCTCATCAAGATCGTCTTGGTATATGCCGCGGTGGTTGTATTCATACACCTTTTTCCAATTTCTGGCCGCATAGGCATTGTAATAGTCCTTATACATGGATACAACCCAGCCGTTGTCGAAGTCTACGGTACTGTCTCTGAGCGATGTGGACTTGGCGATAGTCGAGCCTTGATAATTCTCGCCGTTGTTTAGTTTATAGACCACAATATTGCCGCAGAGCGCTTGGAGTGATTCATCACGGCCGCTTCGTCCGACACATTGCTCGACCCACGGGCGCGGTGTGCCGTCGGCATTATAGTTGCGGGCGCGGATGGTGAAGCGATAGTTGCTTCCGCTGCTGATTGTCCCCTCGCTTTGGAACATTGCCACGGCATAGCGTGTATCGATGTCTATGCCGAGCGTTCCGCCCTCATGCGTGTAGCTGCCGTCGTCTTCCGGCACGGGACATTCGCCGGCCTTGTAGTTGTACTTGTACCGATGTACATTGCTCCACTGCTTGTGTGGTATATTGTACCTGTCCACAACCAGTTCGACATCAAAGCCGTTGGTACGGTCAAGGCTGCCGGCCTTCACGTTAAGATAATACCCGCCTTTGTACACAATCAACGACTCTTGGCCGTAGAAGTCGCGTTCAAGCTCCGGATCTTTCGTGCCGGGCATATAAACATCGACAGTGTAAGTCATTACGGCTTTTTCGCCGGAAGTCTTGTGCCTAATGGGGATTTCCATCATATATCGGCACGAAGGCAGCAACTCGCCGGAAGCATCATAGACCGCCGTCAAGGGGAAGCGTGTAGGATCAAAGACTATGGATGGGTCAAGATAGGGCCGATATGAATCTCGACCATCATCAGCCACTAAATATGTATAATTCTCGCCGGAGAATGTCGAGGCAACGGTGTCCGGATATGTCTCGAAATCGGCGTGCCGGAAGTATGCCTTGACGCCGCAGCGTCCGTCCTTGACTTCGGCAAAGTCAAAATCCCATTCTGAGGCACGGTCCACGCCATGTCGCAATGCAATACCGTCTATCGGCAGCGAACCGGACGACCCGGGAGTATAATAGAGTGTCGAGTAATAATCATCCGGGCGGTCAGACGAGCCGTCGACAGGGGCAAATATTGCGGTAACTGTCTGGCTGTCATATACACCGGTAATATTGTATTCGGGCGTGGTGGCGACGATGGCGCCGTTGCGTTCCCACCCCTTAAAGGTATAGCCTTGAGCGGCTTGTGCCTTTACGGTGGCTGTCGACCCTATGCGTATCTGCGTCAAATGGCTGACCGTCCCGCCTTCTTTAATGTTTTGGCGCACGGATACGGTGCAATACCCGTCATCCAGCGCTTCGGTGAGGAAGCGGCCCCAATTAGCATCGCTCCGATAGCGCGTATACGCATTACGCGGCACTTGCAGCAGCACATCCTTGGCTATCTTGCCGGCAAGTGTGCCGGATGTAGCGGGCGGAACAGGCGCATAACTCACGATTGAAATCAACTGGCACGGGTTATTGAAAGCGTTCTTACCCACGTACTTGATGGTCGAAGGCAACTCAAAGTGATATGCCCCGTAACGGCTGTAACCGTATGGCCATTTGTAAACCTCGCCGCCATTGTCGCTCAACGCCTCGGCCTCGATACGCTCGATGCCTTCGGGTATCACGATTTTGCGCAGATAGGTGCAGCACGCCAACATCCTCTTAGGCACCACCTTAAGCGACGCCGGCAATTCGACGGTCATCATATAGTCCATACGCTCGAAGGCGCTTTCGCCGACAGAGGTCAAAGTCCCGGGAAGCACCAAGGTATTGGAGTCATTGTTGTCACGACGTACGGTGATAGGATTGCAATAGAAAAAAGCTTTGTAGCCTATGCTTTGCAATCCATAGTTAAACACAAATTTTATACGGTTTGAGTACTCGAAGTCCTTGGATTCGTAGAATTTGTCTCCCGCAAAGGCATAGTCACCTATATGTCGCATTGTGGAGGGCAGTCTCACCTCGCCGTAAATGCGGCAGTTGCGAGCAAAGTTGTTGGAAATTTCAGTCATACCCTCGGGAAGCGCCAGCGAGTATATGGTGCAGTCCCTGAACATTTCGCCGGGGAACACCGCTTGCATCGGCGAAAACACCAAGCACGCATTGGGGTGAGTCAATGTCCCTTTGTGGAGTCTTGTCAACGATGACGGAAACTGAATGATAAACGGCTTGCTCGTATATCCGACATTTATCAATTCGGTCTGCCCTTCGCTGCCTACCTCGTTCACAGCGTACTCGGTATCGGCATTCACTACTTTTTCGGGTATGAGTATTCGAATTGTATCCTGACCTGACGTTTGGCCGGGCAGTCCGATACTGTCTACGCGAACGGTCTTTTGTACCGCACTCGTCACTGTGTATCCGACACCGTCCAAGACAAAGCGCTCGGCCAATGCCGGAATAACGGCATAAATACATAATGCGACAACCATAATCGCCTTCGTCGGCAACATCTGTCGTCTGTCTTCACTTGATGATGAATGGATCATGTCTATGGTATTATGTTTGTTCGTATATTTTGCGTAAGGATTGGTCGTAATCCGATTTCGGTCGGCAATAGCGTATAGGCGCCATAGTCCTATTCAGACATTATGAAGCATATAAATCACGGGTAAAGGTAAACAGTTTCGTCGTTATACGCGCATCCTCAAAAGGTATGTTTTTTGTCCTGCAAAAAATATACCTCAAGACATCATCTCAGCGGAAAAAAAAAGTCGTCAGCGGAAAAAAAGACGCCTCCAAAAACCGTGTATTACGGCTTCGGGGGGCGTCGTATTTTCAGTCTACGCTCGCTATTGCGAGCTGCGTTGCGATTTTAGGCCTGGGGCATCTTGGTCTTTTTGCCGTAACCGTAAGCGGCATCCGATCCGAGTTCCTCCTGGATGCGGAGCAGCTGGTTGTACTTGGCCATACGGTCGGAGCGGCTGGCCGATCCGGTCTTGATTTGTCCGGCATTGGTAGCCACGGCGATGTCGGCGATGGTGGCATCTTCGGTTTCACCCGAGCGGTGCGAAATCACTGCGGTGTAACCGTTGCGCTGTGCCAATTCAACGGCACGAAGGGTCTCGGTGAGCGAGCCGATTTGGTTAACCTTGACAAGGATGGAGTTGGCGCAACCCAGTTCGATACCTTTCTTGAGGTACTTGACGTTGGTTACAAAGAGGTCGTCGCCTACGAGCTGGCAACGGTCGCCGATGAGGTCGGTGAGGACCTTCCAGCCTTCCCAGTCGTTTTCGGCCATGCCGTCTTCGATGGAATCGATAGGATATTTCTCGATAAGGCTCTTCAGGAACTGAGCTTGCTCGGCGCTGTTGTACTTGGGAGCGTCTGCGCCCTGTTTCCAAGTATAGTCATATACGCCGTCCTTGTAGAACTCGGAGGAAGCGCAGTCGAGGCCGATGGTAACATCCTTTCCGGGTACATATCCGGCCAATTCGATGGCCTTGATGATTACGTTGAGGGCGTCTTCGGTACCGTCAAGTGTGGGAGCAAAACCGCCTTCGTCACCTACTGCGGTGCTCAGACCACGGTCTTTGAGGACTTTCTTGAGGTTATGGAACACTTCGGTGCCCATGCGGATGCCTTCGCGGAAGCAGCATGCGCCGATAGGACGAATCATGAATTCCTGGAAGCAGATGGGAGCATCGGAGTGTGCGCCGCCGTTGATGATATTCATCATGGGCACGGGCAGTGCATAGGTGTTGCAGCCGCCAATGTACTTGTACAGAGGCAGGTCGAGATAGTCGGCTGCGGCCTTGGCCACAGCAAGGCTGACGCCGAGGATGGCGTTAGCGCCGAGTTTGCTCTTGGTTTCGGTGCCGTCGAGAGCTATCATAGTTTCGTCAATCTTGACTTGGTCAAGAGCAGACATACCTACGAGAGCTTCGGCGATAGGACCGTTGACATTGGCCACGGCTTTGAGGACACCTTTGCCCATATATCGATTTTTGTCGCCGTCGCGCAGCTCGAGAGCTTCGTTAACGCCGGTGGAGGCGCCTGAGGGTACGGAGGCGCGTCCGCGTGCGCCGGATTCGAGGATTACATCAACCTCGACGGTGGGATTGCCACGGCTGTCGAGTACTTCACGACCGATGATTTTTTCGATTTTCATAATGCGTTGATTATTAATGATGATTATAATGTTCGCGTACGTGTGCTTTTAGCAGTGCAAAGGTACGAATTTTTTTTCGGAGAACAGTCATATAGGCGCGCGCAACATCAGCGTATGGTTTAAAGGTTGTTAAAATCGTCATTCGGAATACACGAAATGCATATCTTGCGGTCTAATAAGTGAAAGCGCACTACGAGCGCCGCACCAATGCGAAACGCACTAACGATGGAAATACTACGCCGCACGCCCAAGACACCGCCATTCGACGACATCCTCGCCGAATACTACGAGCCGCTATACAGGCACGTGCGCCGTATGGTGGTGTCGCACGATGATGCCAAAGACGTGATGCAGGAAGCAATGCTGCGCATATTCCAAGGCCTCGACGGGCTCAAAGACCCCTCGGCTGTACGCACCTGGGTATGGCGCATAGCCACCAATGAGGCCCTGCGGCATCTCAGCCGGCGCCATGACACTGACACCGGACTTGACGATAAAGACCTGCCCGAACTCGAGGACGAGCCTTACGTCGACAACTCCGACAGACTGGCTACAGCCCTGGCCAAGGCCATGACGGCACTCACCCCGCGTCAACGACAAGTCTTCGACCTGCGCCACTATGACGGGATGTCTTTTGCGGACATCAGCGCCATTGCCGGGATGGCCGAGGACACCGCCAGAGCCACATTTCACCAGACACGCGCCAAGCTCAGGGACATCCTCCAAAGCATGGACATACATCCTTAAGACACACTTCTCTCATCTGATAATATAAAAGCTATGACAGACAATAAACACGACAACGACATCGCAGGCTTCTCCCATCGCGACATATACACCGTACCCGACGGATTTTTCGAGGCCGAGAAGCAACGCCTGAGCGCACTGGCACGCGGCTCGTGGCAGGCACGCCGACGCCGCAACCGTCGTCTCCTTTGGGGCACAACGGCCACCGTCACCGCAGCCGCAGCCATCGCATGCCTCGTGGTGATACGTCCATCGGACACACCGCAACCCGAGACTCAGACACCCGAAGGCATTCAGACACTGGCGCAAGCCTCATCGGACAGCCGCATGTACCTCGACATGCCGCAAGAAATGATTGACAACGACCTGTTCATGAACACATATTGAGACAAAAAACATCCTACAACCATCTAACACACACGCACATGACACGACACCTCCATTGGATAATCGCCATAATGCTTATAGCCTTGGCTCTTCCCGTCCAGGCCAAGCGCCCGTGGCATCAGCGACAAGACCGTCCCGACATCCCGGCCATAGCCGCACGGCTGGCCAAAGCAGCCGTAATGAATGACGAACAGACAAAGACATTCACATCCCTGTTCATCGAATGCAACACCGAGATGGAGAAAATACACGAAAGATACCGCCTCGAAGACGGCAAATCGCTATCATCCAAGCAAATCGAGCAAAACACCGACAACCGTTTCGCTATGGCTCGCGCCATCCTCGACCTGCGCGAAAAATACTACAACAAATACAAGCGTTTTCTCTCCCCCGAACAGATAGACCGCGTCTATCGCACCGAAAAGCGCCTGATGGGTCCTCCTCCCGGCAGCCACAAAAAATCGGGTAAAGGCAAAGGCCGGCGGCAGCGGCATCAAGGGCCGCCGCCACCTCCGCCGATACCTTGAACTCCGAACGGACCTCCGACACCACGGATTGTCCGAACGACACCGAGACACACAACTACACTAATCCACGACAACACACACATCAATAACAATCGCAAAAATGCCTTCAATAGAAGGTTTGGTAAAAGGGTTTTTAACAACAACATCTAAACCAAGTAACTGAACGAAAGAGAATCGGAGCCGACCGCGAGGTTAGCTCCGATTTTTCGTATATGCGAAATGGGACGCGCCCAATAATTAGACTAAAACCATTGAGTTATAGTCGCTATCATACAGTTTTTTGCGATAGCGTTAAACTGCCATTGAGGTGTGAGACGCAACATCTGCAAAGCCTCAACTTGACCCTATATCACATCACCATCGATTATAGGTCTTAGAAATCTGAATTGGCTTTATCCGAGAAGCCTACAATGATGCCGTATTCAGGCTCACCAATAAGATTAAAAGGGCCTTCACCTCCAAAATTTTCCTCATAGGTCATGCGTGCCAAATCACTAACTGGTGAGATAAGATTCGACTTTGTCAGAGAGTCAAGGAACTCCTATAAGTTGTAATGCGATCAGTAGCAATGCCGTATCGAGCAACCTCAGCGTCAAACCACACGCCGACGTGTACCTTTGCACCCGGCGCAATACTGATAGCTAAACCGAATTATAACCATTCCGGCAACTAAAGAGGGGGGAGAGCAATCACCGATATGCCTTACAAATCGGCGTAGGCGATGCCCCCCTTCAAAAATGGCGTACAATTCGCGCTCACCCATCTACAAAGACCTACCACCCAAAAAGGTGGTAAGCTACCACCTTAAAACAACAAATATTAAGTTTAATGAAATGACATTAGACAAAAAATAGGCCTATATGCCAAAATCCGGTTTGTCAAATGCAGGACAAAGTGTCCCTCCCTAAAGAATTTTTACCTATAAAAATCACTGCACATCTAAATATTTGCAGTATCTTTGTAGGGTAAAATATATTCGGGATATGAATATTATAGACAAACTCAAAGAAAAAGGCTACATTTCAACAAAAGAATTGAGCTACTGGCAAGAGCAACAGTTGCAGGAAGCTGTTCGTAAAGGTGAAGCGATAAGACTCAAAAACGGCATATACGCAGACATTGATGCCTTGGCAAACACCATGGTGGACATACGGGTGATAGTTCCCAGAGGCATACTATGCCTCTGGTCAGCATGGTCTGTTTATCGCTTGACAACACAGATACCCAATGCCTACTATGTAGCCATTGGGCGAGCGCGGAAGATAGTTCTACCTGATTATCCGGAATTTCAATTGGTTTATCAATCCGACAACCTGCTCTCTATCGGAGCAACTCGAAAAACTGTACAAGGATATGATATTCCTATCTTTGATATAGAACGTTCTGTATGCGATGCAATCAAATACAGGAACAAAGTCGGCATTGATGTAATGGCTGAAATCCTTCAGAATTACCTAAGACGTCCGGACAGAAATATCTCACGGCTGATGGATTATGCCTCAAAATTAAGAATACGTAAAACGCTGAATCAATATCTTGAAGTATGGCAATAAAAGAAAAGCACAATTTCGGTCGTTCGGTAAAAGCAAAATTATTGAATATTTCACGGAATGAGAAACTTGGATATCAAATGTTGGCGACCAGATACCTCCAAGAGCGCTTGCTATACCGTTTGTCGATAAGCCCTTACCACAACCATTTCCTACTAAAAGGCGGAGCATTGCTATATGCGCACAAACGCTTTATGGCAAGGCCCACATTGGATATAGATTTTATGGGGCAGCATATTGAAAACGACAAAGAGAATGTAAAAAAAGTGTTTGCCGAAATTTGTGCGACTCCATACCGACAAGACGGGGTGACATTTCATACAGAAACCCTGAGGACCTATGATATTGCCGCTGAAAAGAAATATCCGGGTGTAAGGCTCTCGCTGAGTGCCTCTATTGATACAATTCGCCAAGACATATCAATGGATATCGGATTTGGAGACGTAGTAATTCCATGCCCTTCCGAACTGGATTATCCTAATTTAATTGACGGGTTTCCGGCCATTAACATTTTGGCATATTCATTAGAAACCGTCATCGCCGAAAAGTTTCAAACAGTGATTGCAAGAGCGGAAGCCAATAGCAGGATGAAGGATTTCTACGACCTATACACCATTTTACAAGAAGGAAAATACGACAGTGTGGTATTAAGTGAGGCAATAAACGCTACATTTGAAAATCGCCAAACAGCCTATATGGATAATCACACCGTATTCAGTCTTGATTTTGCCAACAATACGGACTTAAACATACGATGGAATTCGTTTGTAAACAAACTAAGAATCCAACAAAAGCTGACATTTCCTGAAGTTGTATGTTTCCTACAAGCCAAACTCGAACCTTATTGGAAAATGCTAAAATAAATTAGGTGAGCGATGGTTGAGTCATAGGAAAAATATCCATACGTGCAACCGGTATGCTTCGGATGTTTACAGACACAAAATGCGGCGAGGGCACCGCGGCGGATGCCGCGATGCCCTCGCTTATGGTGGGATGACGGACTTTCAGAGCCGCGTCATTCGGGGGGGTCTTACTTGGTGAGGGTGATGCTGTAAGGAACGTTGGTCAGATCGAGGGTGACATTGTATGTTCCGGCAGCAACGCTGATGTTGTCGCCACCAACGGTGAGGGCCTTGAGGTTGCCGCCGAGGTTGATGTCCCAGTTGTCGTTGCAACGAATCTTCCAGCCCTGGCCGTCGGCAACGGTGAGCTTGCCTTTCCAAACCATGGTCTCGCCTTCGCGAGTGAGGTTTTGCTGAGCGCCCCATCCGTTGAAGTCTCCGATAAGACCTACGGTCTCGATGGCGATGAGCTTGTAGGTGAGGGCGGAGATGTCTGCCGACAGGAAGTATACGCCCTTGGCTGCGTTGATGTTGGGTGCGTCACCGGCGGTGCTCAGGGTACCGGCTTCGGCGCCGACGCCGTAATTGGTACCGCTCCAGGATGCTTCGGAGCTGAGCTTGAATTCGCCGTCAAGAGCCAGGAATGCGCTGTAATTGCTTTCGCCGACCTTGGCAAAGGCCCATGCCGAAGCGGCCTGTGACCATCCGTTTTGGTTGCCGGGAGTGTAGAGCAGGTCAAAGACTTTGACAAACTCGTAGCTCTGGTTTTCCATATCGAGGGTCAGGCGGTATATGCCGGGGGTCTTGATGCAACCGGCGCCGCAGTCTTCGGTAGCCGTACGGGGCTTGAGGTTGCCTTCGAGGGCGCCGTCGCCGTTGACAGCCACGCCGAAGGAGGCGTTGTCAGCGTCTACCCAGTTGCCGGTGTCTATGGTGCTTTGGGGCACGACTTTCCACCACCATCCGCTCTCGGCGTCAGCTGCGGAGATGACCACTTGCAGTGTGAAGATGGGGTCGTCGTAAACGTCTGCATCCGAGTGCTCGAAAGGTATTGCCTCGGCTACGCTCCATCCGTTGATGGTACCGAGCAGACCGTAGGAGGGTTCGATAACGATACCCAGGTCGAGGGGTGTAACGACGGTCTTGGTGTCGATGACGAAAGTCTTTTCGTCGCCAAAGCGTACCATCGATTTACCTTTGACTGCGAATGCGGCTACGCGTACAAAGACTTCTTTGGCCTTGGCCGATTTGCCCATAACGCTTACATAAGTGTCTTCAAAGGCTTGGGGTGCCACTTGGAGTGTGGTACCGTTGAGTGTTACGTCGAAGTCGGCGCTGCGCTCAAAAGCTGCATCGCGACCCATGGTGCCGACAAATTTGAGCTCGTAGCCGGCGGGCAGGTTGTTGACGGCGGCGACAGAGCCCAGCACTATAGGCGTCTCTGACTGCAGGGCGGAAGTTACGTCGATGGCGGAAGCCACGGCGCCTTCAACCTTCAGGTCTTCGGCGTTCATGACGGGCAGCTGCGGATTCACCGTGGGTTCGGCATTGGTGCTCTCGTCGCACGAGGTGGCGACCAGTGCCAGTGCTGCCATAAGTATTACGCTTAATTTTTTCATTGTTCTAATGATGTGTTAAGTGTGTGGTTACTTGTTTCGAAGTCATCGCGCACCGCCGGGACGGCTGCGCCCCGGCGGGGTGCGGATGTGCTTCGTGACAGGTGGTTATTCCACAGATTTGATTATGAGTTTACATGTGTTCATATCGACGGTGATGTCCATCTTGCCGCCCGGCCAGCCGGGGAAGCTGAACGAGCCTTTGCCCTTGACGAGGGTGTAGTTGAACTCGCCGCTTGTGAAACCAAATTCTATGGGATTGTCTTCACCCTGGCTGCCCCACGAATCGGCATCCCAGCCGGTGAGGGCTGTATAGAAGCGGAATATAGCGCTGCCTGCGGGGATTTCGAACACACCGTGGTAGATGTTCGAGCCGATGGCATCGGCGTCTTCGTAGAGTGCCCATTCTTTGTAGTGTTCGGCCTGCGTGTCATCCGGGCCTTTCCAGCCTTCGGGAGCACCTACGAGGTAGATCTTGCCGGGAGATTGGATTGCGCAATAGCCCTTGACCCGCTGCAAGCAGATGGTGTTGGAGATGATTGCGGAAGAGGGATACTGGGGAACGACGCCTACCACGCGGATGTACAGCGGGCGTGCAGGCTCGTCGGTATAGCTGTCTTCGTCGACTATGCCGCGAAGTTTGCATACGCCCATGGCTATTTCTTCAGCCGATACGGAGGCGTTGCAAGCGTTGTAGACCGTGGGAAGAGTGTAATAGTTGGCTGCAATGCCTTCTTCTTCGTTGGCTTCCACGAATGTTTCTTCGAGGCTGACCTGAATCGAGTAGTCGGCCGCGGCGGCAAAGCCCCAATCAGGCTGCGACCAGTCCAGGTCGACAGTTCCTTCGGGCGTCAGCTGGTAGTACTGCGAAGCCAGGGCGGGCGTATTGAGCTTGAAGTCCGTGGCCTTCTGGATACACGGCTCGGTATTCTGCTTACAGCTGCCCAGAGTGAGCACGGCCACCAGCGTTGCCATGAGAATTGATATCTTTTTCATTATCGTATTCTGTGTTTTAGCTGTTTAATATTGTTTGTACGGCTATATGCGTCTGATGGCTTACATTACTTGCCGTAACCGGTATTTTGCTCGTATTTCTGGAACGAGATGACCTTGCTCGGGATGGGGAAGAGGTTGAAGTGCGCATCGACTTCGCGGCCTTCGCGTACGCCGCCCTTCCAGTTCCATACATATCCGCCGCCGGCGTATTTGCCGAAGCGGACGAGGTCGGTACGGCGGATGTTTTCGCCGTAGAGTTCGCGCGAGCGTTCGGCCAGGATGTTGTCGGCTGTGAGCGAAGCTACGCCCCAAGTGGTTACACCTGCGCGTTCGCGGATGTAGTTGATGTACTTGAGAGCATCAGCTTGGTTGCCTACATTGCCTACTACGTTAGCCTCGACTGCGTTGAGGTAGATTTCGGCCAGACGAATAACGGTCCAGTCGGCATCGGCGAAGGCGCGTTCGCTGCCGTTGGGCGAGTTCTCGGTATCGATGTTGCCGAATTCGTCGTAAGCGTAGTTGGTGTATTTCAGAGGTGCATAGCCCTTGCCGAAACCGGCGTTGCCCATGATGGTGCTGTTGCCGATTTCGAAGCCGTCCTTGCTGGTTTTCCAAAGTTCGGCGCGTGCGTCGTTGGTAAAACCGTGGCCGTCAAACTCGAACTTTCTGGAGAGCTGCTCGCGAGCAACCATACAGGTCCATTGAGCATTGAGGTTGCAGTCGTTGATCGAGCTGATGCCGTCGTACGAGCCGCAGCATGCTGCGATAAAGAATGTCGAGCCGCCGTAAGCCTGCAGATTGATACCGTCTTGAGGTATTGTGAAGATTATCTCGTTGACACGCGAACCCTGTGCTGCATATTCCTTGTTGTTGGCGCCGAAGAGTGCCTTGTAGGAGTCGGACAGACCGGAGTTGTCGAAGCCGGCACCCTGGTGGTGGGCAATAATCTTCTGGCAGATGTTCCAGCACTTGTCGTATGCGGGCGTTCCGGTGAATACGCCGGCGTTGACGTAGAAGCGAGCCAGCAGGGCGTCAGCAGCTTCCTTGCCTACGTATCCGTAAGCGGGAGCGGTATAGCTGTCACCATATTCGGCGGAAACTTCTTCGAGGGTGCTTACGACCTTGTTGTACAGGTCGGCACGGCTGTATTGCACGGGAGCGGTACCGGCCTCGGTGGTTTCGTCTACATAACCGGCCGAGCCAAAGTCGCTGATGGCGTAGAAGTATGCCAGCGAGCGCAGGATTTTGGCCTGGCGGATGGCATCGTCAGCAGCAGCCTGGTCGCCATCGGAAAGATAGCTGCGGTACTGCTGGATGGTGCGGATAAACTCGTTGCAGAGGGCGATTTCGCCGTAGATACGGGAATATGCGGCATACATCACCTCGTTGTCGGGAGCGAAAGCCATGGTCACCAATTCGTAGTAACCGCCGTCATTGAACTGCAGCCACGAGAAGTGGTCGGTGGTGAGTTCTTCGAGGTTGAAGATGGTGCGGGTGAATGTGCCGGCACCGGCATCGCCGAAGCCGAGGATGGACTCACCGGCGCCCTTGTTACCTGCGGTAGCAAGACCCTGATAGCACTCGGCCAGCAGTCGGTCCATGGTGCCGCGCGGGTCGGCGGCAAACATCTTTTCGGGGGTGTCCTGGTTAGGATCTTTCGGCGGCACATCGAGGTCACCGGTGCAGGAGCTGAAACCTGCGGCCAACATCAAGGACAGTCCGAGGAAATATTTCGATACGTATTTCATAAGTCTTATCTATAGATGTGTTGTTGTTAGACTGGTGTGATTAGAAGGTGGCCACGACGCCGAGGGTCATGGTGATGGGCCGCGGGTATGCGTTGTTGTCCACGCCACTGAATACTTCGGGGTCTATGCCGGAGTACTTGGTGATGACGAAGGCATTCTGTACGGCTCCGTAGAGGCGCAGGCGCAGCTGGTTCTTCAGCAGGTTGGGGAAGGTGTAGCCCACGGTGATGTTGTCGCAGCGCAGGAAGCCGGCGTTCTCCAGGAAGTAGTCGGAGCGCACCAGGTTGCTGACGCCCGCACCGCTGTTGAAGTAGAACTTGGAATCAAGAACGTTGTTGAGGATGTTGCCCTGGCCTTCGAGGTTGTAGAGGTTGATGGAACGGGCACGCATAGCGTTGTACACGTAGTTGCCGATGTTGGCGCGGAGTACGAAGCCGAAGTCCCAATTCTTGTACGAGAAGTTGTTGTTCCACGACAGGGTGACTTTCGGGTCACGGCTGTGCTTGTACACCAGGTCGGAGGCGTCAATCTTGCCGTCGTTGTTTTGGTCGACGTAGCAGTCGGGGATGGGATTGCCGTCGGGTCCGTATACCTGCTCAAACACGCGGAATGTGTATGCGGGCAGACCTACCTTATGGATTTCGATGGCGCCGGCATTCTCGGATGCGGGGTTGCCTTCGGCATCGAGGGTGAAGGACTTGTCTTCTTCGGCGCTACCGGTGAGCTCGGTAATCTTGTTTTTGTTCCAAGCGACGTTGAGGCCGGTGGTCCAAGTGAAGTCCTTGGTGACGATGGGTTTGGCGCCCAAAGTGAGTTCGACACCGAGGTTGCGCAGCGAGCCGATATTGCGAATCATGGCGTTGGTGGTGGTCATACCGGCGGGTACGGGCACGTAGGCCAGCAGGTCATCGGTATCACGCAGGTACCAGTCCAAAGCGGCGGTGACGCGGTTGTTGAGCCATGCCATATCGACACCGACGTTCCATGTGGTAGTGGTTTCCCATTTCAGCTTGGCATCGTAGGGGTTGGGATACAGGGGGTTGATCCATCCGCCGTTGTAGGGATAGAGAGTTCCGGGGTTGGAGATGGAGTATACGGGGGTATAGTTGTTGTATCCGCCCACAGCCTGCTGACCGGTCTTACCCCAGCCGAGGCGCAGCTTCATCTCGTTCATCTTGTCGCGGAGACCGTCAAAGAAGCTCATGTTGGAGAGCTTCCAGCCCAGAGCAACCGAGGGGAACAGACCCCAGCGGCAGTCCTTGGCAAAACGCGAGGTGGCATCGTCACGCAGAGTGAATGTCAGCAGGTAGGTGTCCTTGAAGGAGTAGTTGAAACGTCCGTAGAAGGACAGCAGATTCAGCTGGTTGCCGTCGTAATAGGTCTTGCGGTGGTCGAGGCCGAAGCTCTTGCCGATATATTGCTCGGTGGTGGGGTCGACATTCATGTTCCACATACCCACGGTGGGCATATAGTCAAGGGTGTAACCGAGGGTGGTGATTTCGGTATGGTTGCGTTTGTGGTAGTCGAAACGCTGCCAGGAGTAACCGGCCATTACATCAAACGAGGATTGGATGCTTTCTACTTCTTTTTTGTAGTTGGCGTAGAACTCGAGCATGGTGTTGCGTGCCAACTGGTACTGGTAGAAGTACTGGCCGGCGCCGTTGTTGTAGTTGGACTTCCAGGATTGCGGGCTGTTGGCCAGCGTGTAATCGCGTGTACGGCCCTGCATGATGTCGTAACCGAGGTTGAGGTTCAGTCGCAGTTCGGGGAGGAAGTGCAGAGCGTAGTCAATCATCAGGTTGCCGGTGGAGGCCCACATTTCGTCCTGCTTGTCGACGCCGTTGAGCATCGATACGGGGTTGTAGCTACCGTTGGTTTCGAGGCGTCCGTCGTTGTTGATCAGCGAGGTGTATCCGCCCAGATAGCTCAATCCGCTGTTGCCCAGAGTGCGGTAGTCGCTGTATACGGGCAGTGTGGGGTTGTAGATGAGTGCTGCGTAGATGGCGCCGGTGTCGGCTTTGTCGTCTACTACATAGCTGCCCTTGGCGTTGAGGGCAATCTTCAACTTGCCGTTGAAGAACTCGGGGGTGAGGTTGAAGCCCACGGTGGTACGCTGCATGCGCGAGGTCTTCAGGATACCGTTGTTGTCTGTATAGGAAACATTGAAGCGGTAGGGAAGCCAACGGGCTGCGCCACCTATGCTCAGGTTGTAGTCATGCGAGAAGGATGTGCGCAGGATTTCGCGCTCCCAGTTGGTGGAGGCATCGCCCATCAGGTATATAGCATTCTGAGAGGCGTTCTCGTATATCAACTTGCGGAACTCGTCGCCGGTGGCCACGTCCCAAGTACGGCGAGCCGTATTGAGGTGGAAGTTGGCGCTGAAATTGACCTGCGGCCTGCCGGTCTTGCCTTTTTTTGTGGTGACGATAATCACACCATTGGAGGCACGGCTACCGTAGATGGCCGTTGCGGAAGCGTCCTTGAGGATGGTGAGGCTCTCGATGTTCTCGGGAGCTATCATCGACAAGGGACTCAGCGAACCATAGGAGTTGTTCATAGGCACTCCGTCGATTACAATCAGAGGGTCATTGGAGGCATTGAGCGACGCGCCGCCACGTATGCGGATGCTGGCGCCGGCTCCGGGGTTACCGCCGTCGGTGGTAACTACCACGCCGGGGCTTGCGCCTACCAGCAGGTCGTTGGCGTTAGTGGCAAGTCCGGCCTCTATTTCGTCGGGCTTGACAACGGATACGCTACCGGTGGCATCTTGTTTCTTCACTGTACCATAACCTACAACGACGAGGTCTTGCAGGACTTCGGTGTCGGATGTGAGGTTGATGGTAATGTTGGTGCGGCCGTTCAGGGCCACTTCCTGTGTCTTGCATCCTACGTAGGTGACTACGAGGGTAGCGTTGGGAGCGGCGACAATGCGGAAATTGCCGTCTACATCGGTGGCAGCGCCCTTGGTCTGTCCTTTGACGGTGACGGATGCGCCCACGGCGGGATCGTTGTCAGCGTCGTAGACGGTACCGGTCACCGTCACGTTCTGTGCCAAAGCCGGGAAGGCCATCATCAATGCCATTACAATGACGAGCCATGCCTTCCGATTCATTTGAAAACAAATGTTCTTCATGCAACAATTTTTGAGTGGTTTGACTTTATTTAATTAGTTATTATATTGTTTCTCAATAGAATATCGCGCACATCTTAACAAGCGGAACGGCTTTTGCTCTTTTCGTGCAATCTCTCCGACAAACGGAGACCGTGGCCTTGTAAGTGACGCCTCTCGGGCTGTTATGTGGGAGCACTGTGCTTTTCGGTGGCTCCGTAGACGAAGGTGGCAGCGGGGGCGACTACAATCCGGCAACAACTTCCCTGCCTCTGCATCCGGGGGAGGGAGGAAACCACATACATACTTGCGACAGCGACAATGGTGCTTCAGTTACGAACCTGCGTGCCGATATCTCATCAATAAGTTTCTGTTTTTCAATAATTACAAGTAAGTACGTGGCATCTCGTGCCGTGTTTCGCGAAAGCCTTCGTCTGTCTTTATAGGGCTTTGCGTAATGTTTTATCGTGCAAAGAAAGCACTTTTTTTCCATTCGTTAATGCTTTTTATCTAAGAATTATTCGCTTACGTCGCGTTTTTAACCAAATTTAACCCTTCGCGCCCTCGCATGTAATCTCCGCGAACAACATCTACGCAAACTTCTTAGAAATTTTTGTTCATAAATCTAAAATAGCTCTAAAAACCAAATAAAAACGCTATCTTTGCAGAAAAACGGATGCACATTAGCGGCAGCCCCATCTGCCTGATATACGGCCTCCCCTTTCCCGTCAATGACAAAACGAGTTTATATTGTTTTTCACACAATCCACAAAACACAATCTCTATGAACAAACTTTGCTCCGTAGTGATGGCAGCGGTTATGCTGGCATCCGCATCAAACGCCAAGGCTTACGATTTTGCTTCGGGTCAACTATTCTACAATGTGCTTTCCGAAACGGACGGTACGGTCGAAGTCACTCAAAACGAAAGCGGTACATATTCCGGCGACATCATCATCCCGGATGTCGCGGCCTATAACGGCAAGACATACATTGTCACACGTATAGGCGACTCGGCCTTCAAGCAGAGCGACATAACCTCGCTGCGCTGCGGCAACAACCTGACGCACCTCAGCGCATGGAGTCTTAGCAGCTGCACAAAACTCAAATCGCTATACATATCCAAAAGCGTGACCAATATCGAAGCCGATGCCGCCGCCGGCTGCTCCGTACTGCGAAACCTTGTCTTCGAGCCCGGATGTAAGGCCGTAATAGGCTCGCGTGCCTTTGCCGACTGTCCCAAGTTTGTATGCCTGCTTTTACCGACTACCGTAACCTACGAGGCCCAAGCTTTCAGCAGTTCGGCTTGTGCCGTCGAGTTTGTCGGCGATCTCAAGTCCCTCAACAACGGCGTATTTGCCAATGTCTTTCCGGCTTACGTTATGCTCGGCTCAGTCAAACCGCCTACAATAGGAAAGGTAAAACCGTTTGACAGCAAGGCCAAACATTTCTCCACACTGTACGTGCCACGCGGAAGCCTGGCCGCATACAAGGCTGACACATACTGGGGCACATTTTCCGAGATCTACGAGAAACCTCTCGAACTGGCAGTCAACGGCTCGGCCGAACGTGTAATCTCGACAAACGTGAACGCCGCCCTCGCCACGCGCCTCACCTTCGATGCAAGACAGGACGATTTCAAGCCCTCAAATCTGGGAGTATACACCGATGACTCCGACATCGTCAAAATCGAATACGTCTCCACCGACGAGGATGGCAGCATAAATTACAATATCACGGGCCTCAAAGACGGCATCGCAAAAGTCTCCTTCCTCTACTACAACACTAACGGACTTACAGTTACATACATCTGCTACGTATGCGTAGGCCAATTCGCCGCCGTACACGATGTCTCCGTCGACACCGCCGAACCGGCTGCATACGGGGTCTACAACCTCAGCGGCGTCAAGGTGGCCGACGGCATGTCCAAAGACGCCGTCAATACACTGCCGCGCGGCTTCTATATCCTTGTGTCACCGCAAGGTAGCACAAAGCACATAGTACGCTGACGTCCGTACATCACTTTCAGAGACCTCATAATCCATACAGCCGGGGCTGTGACGCAATGGCACGCGTCACAGCTCCGGCTGTTTTGGTATATAGGCAGGGACAAGCTCCTGCTTGTTCAAACCCCAAGGACGATAGCTGGGTCTATGTTTAGACGCCGGCTAATCTCGCGAGCCTGCGCAAGTGTGGGTTGCTTCTTCCCCGACAAAACCTCACTAACACGTGACGTGCTAATACCGAGAAGGCCTGAAAGCGCAAGCTGGTTCAATCCCATCTCATACATACGAAGTTTTATAACATCGATAAGCGATGGCTTTCCTATCGGATAGTGCAGTTCTTCGTATTCCTCAATAAGAGAGGATATGAGGTTGAGTTCTATATAGTATGGGTCATCAACCGGAGTCTTGTCATTTACAAGCGGCAACAGCTCGTCGACCTTGCGGCACGCCCATTCGTACTGAGCTTCGTTCTCTATTTTAGCCTTACTTTCCATATCTTATAACTATATTGTTGATGCGTTGATTTTATCGTATTCTGCGCGAGTACCAACAAACCTTATATAGACCTTGCCGGGGATAAAGTGAATTACTACAATCAAGCGAAAGTCGTTCCCCTTTATATTAAACACATAATGCCGGTTTCCGACACTGTCTACACTATTGAACGTGTTCTTGATGTCGGCAAAGCAAGTCCAGTTGCTCGCTTTTGTTCTCGTAAACCATTCTTCCAAAGCCACTTTAGACAGAGGGTGGTCTTGATAATAGTCTGTCAACTTCTTCCGAGAAATAATATGCATAGCTTTTTGCTTGTTTATTCGATTATATTACTGTCCGCTAAACCATAAAACATCTTGTCCAACCTCTTGAAACATAGAAGTTGGACTTATTTGTATGCGTGGACAAGCCCCCTTAGTCTATTTCCTCCCTTTCCGGAGGTGGATTTGTTGCCTCTACCAGCATTCTTTTGAGGTCTGCTTCTGGATTGTTGAAGAAGTTTTCGAGATTCAGGTAATACATCAGAACAATTCTGACTATTGTAGCCAGTCCCGAGAAGTTCCAACGCCTTTGCAATGTGCTTTGTAGGACTGAGAGCAGCAGATTTGCAATGAGCGTGACCCATATCTGTATCTTTATGACATTGGCGCTTGTCTTCTTCAAAAAAGAAAAGTATTGCGGCAGTACCCGGCAGGAGTACCCCGGTACTTAGGTCTGAATACCACAGTACTCCTGCAGGATTACAGGTGTAATACCCGAAGGAGTACTGCTGTAATAATAGTAAAAGTACTGGTGTATGCCAAGTATGCGTACTCTTGTCAACGGTAAGGATATAGCGACCGTCTTTCAAGGATTCTGAAGTGGCACGTCGGATATATGGCAGACAATTCACCTTCTGCCATATGGCCATCGGCCTACCTGAGAAATGAGTGATGCCCAACTTGTCGGCTAAGGTCTTGCTAACTTCCCGGTAGTGGCATAGTATTGAATATTGTTTAGGTCATAATGTCAGTGTATTAACGCCTATTTTACTTTGAAGTCATACATTTTTCCATAGTCTCTCAGGATAGCCAGACGAAGTGACTTTTCACTGAGGTTGTAGAGGCATGACCATTGTGTCTGAGATGTGATATTATTCAAGTCGGCTGGCTGTGAAACGTCAGACAGCAGCGACATGGCACCATCGGAACTCAG
>ERZ856578.2543-NODE-2543-length-29865-cov-6.167920_pt1 | contig 29865 bp, 27 predicted proteins | sample MGYA00514384_ERZ856578 | MGnify/ENA primary metagenome ERZ856578 (study PRJEB29103, sample SAMN06111958) | human gut metagenome | biome: human gut; feature: ankylosing spondylitis patient; material: healthy_person | host: Homo sapiens | place: China:Hangzhou... | reverse complement strand
GAGCCTCGTTTGGAAGTTGGAACACTTTTTTGTTCATAACTTCCCGATTCATTAACACCGGGATCTACACCGGCAAAAGCAGTAATAGCCCCTTTGTGAGTAAAACGGGAAACATCACCAATCTCAGCCATCAACTGAGGGCCAAGTGAGGTTCCTACACCTTTCATAGCCATAACGACAGGGTATTCGGGAAGCTGGGAAGCAGTTTCGTTCATAAGTGTGCGTAGTGATTCAATGGTTGTAGAAGCACTGTTAAGCTGGTTTACAGCCTGCTTGATAATAAGCTTTGTAATGTCATCTTTAGGAAGTACAGGAACAAGTTCCTTTGCTTTTCCATAGATTTCTTCAGCTTTGGATTGGCTGAAGTTGTACTTCTTACGTTTGCACCAGTTTTGATAATGGTCAATAAAGGCATTCAGGGACATTTTACGGACACAGTCCACATGCCAGTATGTAGATGCAAAATCAACCCATTTCTGGCTGCCGTCACTGCGAGCAGGACTGTCAAAGTAAGTATTAACACCAGGATAGGTTTGGTCAAGGATGCCGATAAGATTATTCTTCATAGCCGTCTTGTGCTTCATGTAAAAGCCGAACTGACGGTTCATGGTTTTAAGCTGATTGCGTAGTTCATCCATAACACTATACTGTTTAAGATTCTGCCACTTGTCAAGTGCATATCGTGCAATCTTAACAGCGTCAGCTTTATCGGATTTGACTTTGCGAAGGGAATCATTATCAAAATCCTTGATAAGTTTTGGGTTAATGGCACTGACGAAAAGATTTGTCTCTGAAAGCTGATGGGCGAGGACTTCATAGTAACGTCCTGTGTGCTCCATCACGATTCGAGATTCACCTTCAACAGAGTTGATGAGTTCTACAAGTGAATGGATATCACTGGCTGTGTGTTTGATTTCAAAAGGTGCAGAAACTATTTCACCGAAAGGTCGCATAATAGCAACCATGCTTTTCCCTTTTGAAACATCGATACCTACTGCGTTCATAAATTGTCACTCCTAAAAATTATTGCAATGGATAAGTACCAGTTTTACTCATTGCCTATTCTATCTACTGTGGTGTGACACGAATGCACCTAGGGCGATTCAACCTGCATAAAACGAACGCTGCGAATGAGGAGCTGGTTATCAGTCTATAATACGGACGCGAAGTCCAAGAAAGGAAGACGACATACCGATTGCTCCATCATTATACAGCTTAAGCAACAAGATGGATAATTCCTTACTGGCTGTAAGGGATATTAACCATAAATATATTGTAGTAGAAAGAGGTATGAGTTATGGAAATCCTGGACCGCTATATTGATCAGCTTTTAGAAAAAAGCAGCCCTCAGGCACCAATCTGGAATATTGAAAAGATCCGACAGGGGGCAAAACCATCCTGGAACTATATTGATGGCTGCATGATCAATGCCATTCTGGAACTTTATCACATTAAGAAGAACCCGGCTTATCTGGAATTTGCCGATGCATTTATTGATTATTTTGTATGTGAAGACGGTTCCATTCTTTCCTATGACCCGAAGGAATACAATCTGGACAATGTCAATGCCGGCAAGACCTTATTTGACTTATATAAACTGACCGGTAAAGCGAAATATCGCAAGGCCATGGATACGGTATACAGCCAGCTTCAGGGGCAGCCACGCACATCTACCGGCAATTTCTGGCACAAGCTGATCTATCCGAATCAGATATGGCTGGATGGCCTTTATATGGCACAGCCGTTCTATATGCAGTATGAATTGACCTTCAACGATGGAAAAAACTGTGAGGACAGCTACCAGCAGTTTCTTACCGTTTACGATAAGATGCGGGATTTGAGAAATGGACTTTATTATCACGCTTATGACGATTCCCGCGAAAGCTTCTGGTGCGACAAAGTAACCGGTCTTTCCGACAACTTCTGGCTCCGCGCCCTTGGCTGGTATGCCATGGCACTGATCGACACCATGGAGGTGATTCCAGAATCCATGAAGGAAGAGAAAGAAACTCTGGGCCGGATCTATCATGAGTTGATTGATTCTATGCTTCCATACCAGGATGAGGAAACCGGCATGTGGTATCAGGTAGTCAACCGCGGTGGTATCCGCCCAAATTACCTGGAGACCTCCGGTTCCGCCATCTTTGCTTACGCTATCATGAAGAGCGTGCGGCTGGGATTTTTAGATGATTCTTATTTTGTTTATGGCAAGAAAGCCTTTGACGGGATTTGCAAAAAATATCTGTCTGAGGAAAACGGTGAACTGCAATTAGGCGGCATCTGCCTGGTGGCAGGCCTTGGAAATAAGGAGATGCGGGAAGGCACTTTTGATTATTATATGAGAGAACCCGTAGTAAAGAATGAGGCCAAGGGCGTGGCGCCGCTCATTCTGGCGTATGTGGAAGTGCTGATGACAGAAGCATAGGATCAGTAAAGCAGAACCTAAAAAACACCTGACCAAACAGAAATCTAAGAAAAAAAGGGTCGCAAATTGGCCCTTTTTTCTTAGATTTCTAATTTTACTGCTGTTCTGTCATTTTGATCCATTCCCTGATTATGTACTTCCAATTCTGCTGATCTTGTAAAACCCTTAAAACAATAACCTCTTTTCTGCTATCATCGACAATAAAAAATAGAAGATATGTCTGATATGGTTTATAATAAATGACATATCCTCTATACTGAAAGCCAGTTAACTCATAGCCTGTTGGTAATGTATCCAGGCTTTGTACTGCCTTTTTTATCTTTTGAGTAAAATTTTCTACTAAGGTACGGTATCGAAATTTAGAAAGAATATATCGTTTTCTTTCCTTAATGTCCTCTTTTCCACTCTGAGCAATCATAACTCTGTAATGCTCCATAATCCTCCGTCAAACAGCATCAATTTCTACCCATGCTTCCTCAAGTGTCTGAACTCTCCCCTGTTCAACATCATCAAGGGCATCATCCAATGTTTTCAGTAACAGTTTCATCTTCGTATTTTCATCATAAGTAAAAGTGTTTGATTTGTTTGTTTCTGCTAATACAGCCATACTCTTATCACCTCACTTTTGTTTCTATGCTTATTTTAGTGAATGATTACTTATATGTCAAGGAGGGGCATGTCCGTAAATGGACATGCCCCTCTCTTATCACATCGCTTACTTCAGTTTTTATTATCTTGACAGAACTACATCGTATGCAGCGCCCATGCCCTTCTCTTCGATCAGGTCATAGTACTCCTGAACAACTGGAAGCATATCGCTTAAATCCTGGCCCCAGTACTCGGACTTCTTTAAGATGTCTGCTACAGAAGCAGTCTTCATGAACTTCATGATCTCTTCATCATCGTTCGCCTCATCGGTGCGATAGAATGCGATCAGAGCTGCCAGAGAGAATGTCAGACCCTGTGGATAGGAACCTTTCTCCTCTTTGTACTCTAAGATAGTCGGCAGAACTCTTGCTTTAAACTTGGAAACGGAGTTCAGTGCGATGGACAGCAGCATGTGTTTGATAAATGGGTTGGAGAATCTCTCCAGAACTGCTGCGCCGAACTTGCGGTTGTCCTCGGTATCACCGATGGTAGGAATGATCTCCTCGAAGATACATTTCTTTAACAGAGCAGATACTTTCTCATCTTTTAAGCACTGTCCCACGGTCTCTAAGCCGTACAGACGGGCACCTAATACCATGGAAGTATGAGCACCGTTTAAGATTCTTACTTTTCTCTTCTTGTATGGATCTACGTTGTCAGTCCAGATTACATTGAAGCCAGCCTTCTGCAGTGGAAGCTCGTCCTCGTGATGTCCCTGAATTACCCACAGATGGAAGATCTCAGCGGTATCCATCATATTATCCTGCTCGCCGATTCTCTCGCACAGAGCTGCATGCTCGTCTCTTGGGAAACCGGTTACGATACGGTCTACTAAGGTAGAGCAGAAATCGTTCTCTTTCTTTAACCATGCCTTGAACTCATCGCCTAAGTTCCACAGATCTGCGTACCGCTCGCAGCACTTCTCCAGCTCTTCGCCGTTGTGGTCGATCAGCTCGCAGGACAGGATGATGAAGCCCTTTAAGCCTAACTGGAATCTCTTATATAATAACTGGGTCAGTTTGCCAGGGAAGCTCTTTGCCGGAGCATCCTCGAACTTGTTGTCTGCTACGAACTGGATACCTGCCTCTGTTGTGTTGGAAACGATGAAGCGGAAATCCGGGTTCTCAGCCAGTGCCATATATGCTGCGTTATCTGTATATGGATTAACACATCTGGAGATCACGTCGATGTGCGTATGCTCGTTAACGACCTGACCATTATCAATACCTCTTAAGAACAGGTTGTACTCGCAGTTCTGCTTCTCCAGCATCTCGCACATACCTTTCTCGATAGGCTGTACGATCACAACAGAACCATCAAATAAGTTCTGGTCTTTTAATTTCTGGAAGAAATAATCTACGAAACCTCTTAAAAATCCACCCTCGCCAAACTGAATAACTGTTTCTTTACGATTGCTCATTATCTGCCGACCTCCATAAAATTGTAAGTGCTTACATTTGTTTCTGAAACTACTATACAACATTTCATTTCACAATGCAAGCACTTTTTTGTAAGCGCTTACATTTTTATATTGTTACCGTTCATGCATTGCACGAACGGTAACATCATATAAACTTTTTCTCCATCCATTTCCCGCTGCGCATTCTCAGATAAAATATCATTCCCCGAAAAGCCCAGTCCAGTCCCATTGCCATCCAGACACCCAGAACACCTACTGTCAAGAATTCACGGAACAGATAACTGCATCCCACGCGGAAGGTCCACATAGAAAAAATGGAAATTCCCAACACAAAATTCACATCGCTGGATGCCTTTAATACGCACGGGATATTAAAGGCAAATACCCAGGTCACACCGCAGATGAGCGAATGGAAGCAGATCAGTTGTCTGGCCACTGCAGCCGTTTCTTCCGTCAGGCGATAAAATCCTGTGATCTGCCCTGACCACACATATGCCGCAACTGCCAGCCCCGCTTCTAAAAGAAAGGAAACAAATAATATGTGTGACGCATAAAACTGTGCTTCTTTCTTCCGTTCAGCTCCAATGCACTGCCCTACGACCGTTGTCATGCCTAGTCCAACTGCATAAGCCGGCATCTGGATAAAATCTGCCACCGTTAATGCCACTGCATTTGCTGCAATCGCAGTTGTACCATAAGATGTAACAACACCCTGCACCAAAAGCTTACCAACATGAAAAATCCCATCCTCTAAGGCCATCGGAACTGCCAAACGCATGATATTCCTGACAATGAAGCTTTCTCTCGGAAGACCGGCAAATTTTCTTAATCCGACGCTTCTCTCGCCCATTCCGAGACATATCAGTAAAAATCCACCACCAATTCCTTTCGCAAGTAATGACGCGAGTCCGGCTCCAAATACGCCCCAGCCCATCCCATAGATCAACGCTGCATTCAGTACAATATTGGTCAGACAGGTCACTACAGATCCTGCAAGAGAAATTCTGGATTCTCCCATGCCTCGGAACAAAGCGCTGCAGGAATCAAACAGCATAATACAGGGATATGCAAGTGCCGATAAATAGAAATATGTCACTGCCTCCTTGAGTACCTGTGGCTCTGCATTTCCAAAAATACTTTTCAGAAGGAACTGATTCCCAGCACAGCAGCATAATCCTAAGATCACTGCTAATGTAACTGAAAGGATCAAAAGCTGCTTAGCAACGGAATTCGCATTTTTATCATCGCCTTTTCCCAGATACTGAATGCACAAAATGCTGCCACCAGCTGCCAGAGCCGAAAATACGCTGTGGAACAGCATATTAATAGAATTAACCAGGGAAATTCCGGATATCGCCACTTCTCCCACCGGTGCTACCATCAGCATATCCGCAATCCCGATTGTTCCTAAAAATACCTGTTCCACGATCAGCGGGACAATCAAATATACTAATTGTTTCCTGCTAAACATCATATAGTTTTATTCTCCAAGGATCCTCTTCAAATACTCCAGACTCTTTCGGGCACAGGTCCGTGTGTCCGGTTCACAGTTCGTTTCCAACGCTAATGCGCCATCATATCCTATCTCCTTTAATGCCTGGATTGTTTCCTGAAAATCATAATGAGCATGTCCCGGATACCAGCGGTCATTATCTGCCACATGGACATGACCGATATACCCTTTTCCTGCCCGGATCGCATCTCCGATATGAGCCTCCTCAATATTCATGTGGACGGTATCAATATGAAGCAGCAGCTTTTGAAATTTTTCTTTTTTTAAATACTCCACGCCTTCCGCAATCGTTGTCAGATAGTCGCTTTCAAACCGGTTCATGATCTCGAATCCAAGCCGTACCTGATAATGTTCAGCCAGATCATCCAGCTTGTGTAAGCTGTCAGTCAGATTCTTCTTAAACTCTTCTCCGTCATCATGGCAGTCGGAAAACCGTCCCGCCACCAGTCCTAAAATCACCAGTGCCTGATCCGGAGCTGCTGTCACCATATGCTGTTCCAGATGCCGGATGGCTGCCTTTCGTACTGCCGGGTCTGCAGCACCGAGACTGTAATGCAGCCGTCCATAGACAGAACCAGTTCCGATCGATGTCAGACGAATGTTATATTTTTTCAATAAGCTCCACAATTTCTGTCGATCGATCTCCGTCGAATCAAAAATATGCATTTCCACACCTTGATAACCGTCCTCTGCCATCTGTGGAATAATCTCCGCATATGGGCCATGATAAACCAGAAAGTTATCATCCTGTGACAAAGTTCCTGTTGTTGAAATGATCATACTACCGAATAGCTCCTTTCTCCTCTCCGTCTACGATCAAATGATCAATGCTATGGAAATCAAAGGCCTCTCCCTCATTGCCCTCTACCGTTACATGATTCATGACCAGTGTATCCGCATTATTGATATATAAACCTAACTTGCATGTTTCTCCCAAGTCATCCATCATAGCTGGTTCCATTGGAACCGGATCAGAAGCATAATCGACATGGATATTCTCCATTTCTACATAATCGATCTTCTGCTCTGGAAGTCCATAAAGAAATGCACCTGCTGCATGGCAATGGCTGCACTCAATGTTTTTAAATACCAGATGGTTCACTGCCGGTGTCCTCTCATCAACCGGAAGCGGAGATTTACACTTTACATACTCTGAATGACAATCTGGATCGCAGCAATTATAAAAACAATTCACTACAAAAGGAGTCCTTACATCTTCCATCTGAATGTCTTCAAAACAGATTCCTTCTATCGTTGCGTCCTTGCCTCTTCCGCGACGGGTTTTGATCCGCAAGCCGCGGTCTGTATTCTTAAAGATACATTTACTGGCATGAAGATTTCTCACACCGCCAGCCATCTCACTTCCTATCGAAACAGCCCCATGACCATTTTCCATATAACACTGACGGATTTCTAAGTTCTGTGATGGTTCTTTGTACTTATGACCCATATAATACTTGCCGGACTTCACGGCAATACAGTCATCTCCTAGTGAAAAATGGACACCGATCACTTCTAGGCCATTAACCGATTCCGGATCCATCCCATCTGTATTCGGAGAATCCCATGGATTTAAAATGGTCAGATCCAAAAAACGGATCTTTCTGGAAAAATACGGATGCAGATTCCAGGACGGGCTGTTCTGGACAGTAAGACCATGAACCGTCACATTCTCACAATGATTTAAAAAGATCATTCTCGGGCGGAATGCTATGATCTTTGCTCTGTCATCCTCCCACCAGTTATCATTGGCGGCATTGCCATCCAGCACACCTCCACCGGTGATCACCACATTGGAAACACCAATTCCGGTGATCATACTCGCAAAGCAATCCAATGGATTTCCTTCCCATGATCCGAGATTATATTCTTTTTCTTCATCATAGCTCTGGATCATACCAGGAAGTACCGGAATCATTTTTCGGTCAATCGTTCCAGAAAGCACAGCCTCATCATCCAGATCAATGCAGATATTGCTCTTCAAAAACAGGCTGGAAACCTTGTAAATGCCCTTTGGAATCCAGACACGGCTCTGCGCCGGGCATGCCATGATCGCTGCCTGTATTGCAGCAGTATCATCGTGGATTCCATCACCAACTGCCTGAAAGCGCTTTACATCCAGTGTAACAAATTCATAATCTGTATGAATCACCGTGATTTCCGAACTATCATTTTTGCTCTTTATCTGGATCTCATAATCCGTATCCGGTTTCAGATTTTTAATCGTCTGCGTAGCACGGTCTGATTCCATATATTTTTCTCCGTTGAGCCAGATCTCATAGGGCTCATTGGTATTCCAGATACCAAAATCTTCCACCTCGATCATCGCCTTACGGGATGTGAGAAATAGAACAGAAAATTTTAACATAGGTCTCCTCCTTTTTAACCTTTTACACCACCAGCTGCAATACCATCGATAAACTGATCCTGAGCCAGGAAAAAGACGATCAGGGTCGGAATGATGGAGATTACTGAAAGTGCAAGAATCTTATTCCACTCAAAACCAGTCTCGCTATCGGCAATCAGACGCAGTCCCAGGGATGCCGGGTATTTCGTTACCGTATTAATATAGATCAATGGTCCCTGGAAGTCATTGGAGCTCCACATGAACTGGAATAATGCTACAGAAACAATGGACGGCTTCACGATCGGCACTACGATATAGATTAATCTCTGCAGAGAATTACAGCCATCGATCTCCGCTGCCTCTTCCATCTCTTTGGATACCGATCTCATAAACTGCACCAGCATAAATACGAAATACGGCTCATTGGCAAAGAAAGACGGTACAACAAGCGGCTTATAGGTATCTACCCAGCCAAGGTCTGTAAACATTAAGAACTGTGGAATATTCAAAACTACCTGTGGAAGAAACAGTGTACTCATCAATACTGCAAATAAAAAGGTCTTTCCTACAAACTGAAATCTTGAAAAGCCATATGCAGTGATGATCGTGGAGATCACGATCCCGACAACCTTTGGAAATACAATAATATACGTGTTCATCATGAATTTTCCAAAGCTGTATCCTGTTGCTGTCCAGCCTTTTACATATGCTGCAAAGGATGGGTTTTTAGGAATAAAACTAATTGTAGAATAGATCTCATTATTGTCTGCCTTTAAAGAAGCGCCCACCATCCAAAGCATCGGATAAAACATCAGGACACCTACCGCACACAAAACAACATATCGGAGTATGGTTGATATCGTATTTTTAGTTTTTCTTGTCATCCTGATCACCTCTCATCATCGGAATAATAAACCCAGTATTTCTGGCTTAAGAATGCAATTACCGTAAAGATTGCAACAATCACAAACAGTACCCATGCCATTGCACAGGCAATTCCCATATCGTAGGACTTAAATGCACTCTGATATACCAACAGGGAGATCAATGTTGTAGAACTTAAAGGACCGCCCTTAGTAATGATATACGCGCTGTTAAATTCCTGGAAAGAGTTGCAAAGCTGTGTAACCAGATTATAAAAAATAACCGGTGTGATCAGTGGAACCGTCACACTGAAAAACTGTCTCCATTTTCCTGCTCCATCGATTGCAGCCGCCTCATACAGATCCTGTGAAACACCCTTTAATGCAGCTAAGAAAATTACCATAGCAGAGCCAAACTGCCATACATGTAAAAGACAGATGACCCAGAGTGCATACTTCGGACTTCCAAGCCAGTTAATACCAGAACCGCCAAAGAAGCGGAGTACCTGATTGATCAGTCCGTCAGACTGGAATAAGAATTTCCATACGATCGCAACTGCTACTGATCCGCCAAGAATTGATGGGATGTAGTATACGGTTCGGAAAAACTTCACAAACTTGATCTTAAAGTTTAAGATATATGCGATAAAAAGAGAAAAGATCAATTTTAAAGGAACCGTGATAAACGCATATTTAAAGGTTACAAGATAAGCCTTCATATACTTCTTCGTATTGAAAATCTTAATATAGTTTCCCAATCCGATAAAATCAGCATCTCCTTTGAACAGGTTAAAATCCTTTAAACTGTAAATAAAAGAAGAAAAGAATGGATAACACTTAAAACACAAGAATCCTAAAAGCCACGGAAGAACATATAACAGTCCCCTGTTCCTCTTCCAGAACTTCTGCCATGCCGTTTTTTTCACAGGCACGCTTTCTGCTGTTTTTGCCATACTCGATACCATCCTTTCTATCATTCCTCATTATTATGAAGGAGAAGATATTCCCCATAAGCCATCATCATAACTCCCTGGGCTTTGGGATCATCCTCCACCACCGGTTCTGACAGATAATATTCCACACTGCCATTCCGCTCATGTCTCGGTCCAAGACCTGCCACCTCACAGGTATGCCCTAAATGCAGCCTGCCGTCATGATCTGTCAGGTGCAGATCCATGACCCCACGAAAAATCTCTTCTCCAATCTGCTGGTACTTATCTGCCAACAGTAATTCCAGCCTGCAGGCTTTCATGATCGAATATGCGATCATCAATGATCCTGAAGATTCCAGATAATTTCCTTCTGCCTCAGGCAGCGCGATCAATTGATAAAATAGCTTGCTCTCCTTATCCTGCCACTTTAAAACGCCGCGTATCGCTTCGCGATACAGATCACCCAGTTCTCTCTTACAGTCATACAATTCTTCGCTTGCCAGTTCATAGCAGTCAACCAATGCCATCAGATACCAGCCGATGGAACGAAGCCAGAAGTTGGGTGAAAGTCCTGTTACCTTGTCCGCCCAGTCTCTCTCTTTGTATTCATCATACGCATGGTAATACAAGCCAGTCTGTTCATCATATAGATGCCGTCTCACGCTCTTAAACTGTCCAATGATATCATAGTAATTTTTTCGTCCATGAAAACGATTTTCATATTCCATATAAAACGGCTGCGCCATATAAAGACCATCCAGCCACACCTGGAATGGATAGATCAGCTTATGCCAGAAATTTCCTGTTGTCAGTCTCGGCTGATAATGCAGCTGCTCCATCAACTTATCTGCTGCCTTTTTCCATCGTTCTTCTCCGGTCTCATCATACATAAAATAAAACAGTTTTCCTGCATTGATAAAATCCAGGTTATATTCACTTAATACATAACTCTTGATTTCCCCGTCTTCCTTCACATAAGGATCCATGAAACGGATGATATACTCCCGGTAAAAGTCATCTCCGGTCACTTCATACATCTTTTTGCATCCCAGGAGCAGACATCCGTCTTCATAATTCCACTCGTTAAAATATTGGCCATCTACCGTTTCCCGATAGATATCCAGACCCTTATAGTCATTCATATAGTCCTTAAAAAATTTCTGCAGTTCCATCTTCTCCTCCTCTGCCCCTTTTGGATATAAGAAGGGCCGTGGAAACCCTTCTGGTTCTTCCACGGCCGCTGATTTCCCTTAAAATCTGATTATTAATATGGATTAGATGCATTGACATCATTAACAGAATCGATCAGGTACTGAGCCAGTTCTGCCGGATCTCCGCCTGCACTTAAATTATCGAATACCTCATAATAAACGCCGGTACGCTCTTTTAATGCAGAATTCTCGAAGTTCGGATCAAAGGAATATACGCAGGTATCGCTTGTGATCGCATTTGCCTCTGCTACATATTTATCAACCAGACCCTCATCCTCCAGAATCTTTAATGCTACGGTATTACATGGGATACCTCTCTGGGTATTTAAGATTTTTACGCCGGTCTCGTTGGATGTTAAATACTCCATAAGCAGCGCAGCTTCCTCTTTGTGCTGGGAAGTCTCGGTGATCGCAAAGCCCTGGGAAACCTTGCTCATACCAAAGCCATTGTCACCAGCTCCTGTTATATAGTCACCCATCACAACTTCGATACCATCATTGACAGAATTTACGATATTATTTGCTGCAGAGTCATACTCCAGGATTCCTGCGTAATGACCATCCATCCATTTCGGATTGGATAAGAAGCTTTCTGCTCCGTCTGCCTGGATCGTTGCGATGCTTGGCTCTACATGATTCTCTTCCAGGGAATTGATGAAATTCATGCCGTCTGTCACTTCTTCTACGGTATACTGAACTTCCATGTCTTTTACCCATGGTTTTCCGTACTTCTGCTGCAGATACCAGTTCATGATCCAGAATCTCTCATAACCCTCATCAGCTAATGGATAGTAGTCATCGCCAAGCTTCTCTTTAAAGGTATTGCCTGCTGCCAATAACTCATCCCATGTCGTTGGAATCTCAATTCCTGCCTTATCGAAGGAAGTCTTCTGCCACATAAATAATTTACTGGTCACACTGATCGGAACACCCTGCAATTTGCCAGCTACTGTCATTGCCTCCAGATTAACTTCCGGGAAGTTTTCCAGAGAAATGATGTCCGAATACTGATTCAGATCCACAAACTTAGAACCATCTCCGGAATACTGGTATAACCAGTTCCAGTTGATCTGCATCAGATCCGGCGCCGTTCCACCAGCTAACTGCGTAGCAACTTTATCCTGCCAGCCATCCCATGCGCTGTACTCGCATTCTACAGTAATCCACGGATACTCTTTCATAAATGCATCAACAGCTTCCAGGGTTGCCTTATGTCTGGATTCGCCGCCCCACCAGCTGAACCGGATCGTAACCGGTTCCTGGTCACCTGTTGCCTTGCTGTCTGCTGCTGCGGACTCCCCTGCTGCTGTGGTGGCTGCCTCTGTTGCTGCTGCTGTGGTCTGCTGTGCAGAATTTCCGCCGCCGCAGCCTGCCAGTGTTACGGTTGCCATTGCTGCTGCCAGTGTAACTGATAATACTTTCTTCATAATGTTTTCCTCCATTATATTATTTTTTACTTAACTGGTCTTTATTTGTATGCCAATTCTGGAACTGCGATTTCAAACCATACATAGTTTACATTTTCGTTTTCCTTAATCTCGATGGCATGATCGATGTTGATCGGAATGAATGCGAAATCACCTTCGGAAAGCTCCATCTCCTCATCGCCAGCACGGTAAATGAACTTGGTTCCTGGCATTCCATAATACCACTGATACAGATCTTCATGGCGATGTGGATCTGCTTTGTTCGGTCCCTTTCCAATGATGGCCCCCATCGTCATTCTGGTGATCCAGTGGGTATCCAGAATGGAATATGCTTTGATTCCCTCTGGACGGAAGCCTTCGGTATACTGGATGCACTGGCTTAATGGGCAGAATCTTGGAAGAGAAATATGCCATTTGCCCCACCACTCTTTATCCATCGGAAGCATCTCGCAGGTTAACTGTAGATACTCCACATCCGTGACTGCGTGAAGCACATTTTTCTCTAAATCCATGTTTGGAATGAATAACGATGGCTCTGTCACCATAAATGCTTTATTCTTGGTTGTGATATAGCACTCACCACTGGTAATATAGATTAACTGTGTGGTATCCCCAAATACCTCCAGTTCCATGGTATCTCCTGCTTTTACCTGACATTTGTAAGTATGTACTCCGTCTACCATGCCCGGAAGCATCTCTGCCCTTTTTACCCCATTTGGCAGCGTCTCAAATGTCATGTCCTCTTTTTTCTGATACTTGATGATTCCCATAATACCCTCCTTTTATTGTTCGGAATATTCTTCCCAATATATTTGATAAACAGATAATAATTCTTCTCTGCTTATTTCCCCTGTAATGTATCTTGCCCAGTTTTCACTGGTTTCTTCTGCCATTCCAATCGGTAAGAATCCCATCAGATCATCTGTCACCTTACGCTGCTTGTAATACTGATAAGTATCCTGTGCCACGGTACATAGTCCTTCTTTGCACTGGGAATCGATCACTGGCAGAATTCCCATATGTTCTTTCATATAATCCAGAGCCTCGGTATTTCCAATCATCCAGTTGATGAATTCCTTGGCTTCTTTCTGGTGCTCCGATTTTTCTGTCACTCCAAGTCTGACGGTATCCATTAACAGCCGGTTATCCGCTGCATCATCGCTTAATAACATCGGCCCGATCTGGGTGACCCGATCAACGCCCCGGCCCGCATTCTTCATTCCATTCAAATCCCTGGCACTTTCATTTAAGATCATGGCGTAACGGCCAATGTAAAAATAATTTCTTGCCAGATCAGTATCTAACTGAAGCGGTCTGCGGTTTCCATATTCCAGAGTCAGATCACAAAAATCTAAGAGTGCCTGCCAATCCGGATCTTCCATAATCGGTTTCTGGGTGTTCTTTTTTAACCTGCGTATGTAAAGTTTCGGATCCGGTTTTAAGGAACACATTTGCAGCAACCCGCTTTCTACCCAGGTGCTGATCTCATGATAAGGATTCATAAATTGGAAAATGTCTTGCTTTTCCAGATCCCTGCACAGACGTTTTAACTGTGTTTTGGTTCTTGGAACCCGTTCCCAGCCCGCCCGTCTTAACAGTTCCATATTGTATAAAATTCCCACACCATAAATGGATTGTGGAACAGAATAACAATGTTGATTGATTTTTCCTGTTTCCAGCACATCCTGGAAGATCTGATCTAACACAGGAAGATCGTCCAATGGAATCAAATGGCTGTTCCACTGTGTCAATTCTTCTCCCACCCCCACTTCCATGATATCCGGAAGTGTCCCTGTTGCTAACTTCATATTCATCAGATCCCAATAAACACTTTTCCGGACCAATGTCCACTCGATATCCGCGATCTCCGGATGTTCTTTCAAATAAAGTTCCGTCAACCCATCAATCGTTTGATCCCATTGGGATTCTGCAATGCAGATCGTGAGAGTAATCGGTTTCTCTTCCGTCTGTACGGTTTCCTTTGCCGTACATCCAGTTGCGAATAGACCTATACTTAAAATCACAGCAGTTACTTTATTCAATTTTTTCATACGCACTCTCCATTCCGTCGAAAATCTGCGACTCAGGAAGATTGTTTATGTCCTGATTTTACCGATTTTGACTTATTTTTTACACTGACAGTTTTGCTTTTGAGGTGGACAATTTTCACTTTTCGTTCTGAAAATTATCCACCGTTTTCTTGATATTCATATCCTTGTATTATATGATGATATTGGATAATGAAATTATCATCATAACACAATTTTGCAAAAACTGGGGATTTTTTATGAATACAAAACCATATGAACGTGTCCACATCCGCATGATCAAATTTTTATCCATCTGCCTGATCGTGCCGATGCTGCTATACTGCTGCTATTCCTACTGGTCTACCAAGTCCAGATTTGGAAAAAATTATCAGGAGCAGGCCGTAACTACGATGGAAGCAACGGCTCATTCCATTACTTCCTATATGCGAATCGCAGATTCTACCGCCAGAAGTTTGCACTTTAATGGTGAGATCCTGCCACTGCTTAAATTAAATGGGCAGCAACTCTCACCCAGCCATCAGTTACAAGTGACCAACCAGCTGTTCAGTTATATGCAGCAGCTCTATGGCATTGTTCCAGAAGCAACCCAGATCCATTTAGACGCTTACAAGCTCCGCCGGATCATGATCTTAACAGATACGTTTCAGCAATTTGAAAAAGAACATATTTACGTGTGGAGTGAACGAAAAGTAACGACGCCGCCTTACAACACCTATATCTCACCCACCCACCTCCAGTATGATTATAATTTTACGAATGTAAATCTGAATACTTACTCCATGGTAGTCACGCTGTCTCTTCCAATTTATGATATTCCAGAAACGGATCAGCCGATTGCCAAGCTATCGATTGATATTCCTTTAACGGTCTTTCAGAGTATGTGCGATCCTCTTTATGATGAAAAGGAAGATTTTTTCATTCTGGATAGAAGCCGCAATGTAATATTTTCTTCCGACTCCTCTTTAGACGGTACCATTTCTACCAATTCCACGTACCTGTCATTGATCGAACATGCCTCAGAAAGCGGCCATTCCATTATCCAGACTCACGCTGGACAAGTTCTCTACTGCATTCCGGTTCAGGACTCCTCGATGGACTGGTATATGATCAAAAGTTCTCCTCAGAGTTACCTCTATCAGAATGCCAACCGTTTTCTGCTTCACAGCATCTGCCTGCTGTTTCTGTCTCTGATCGTGGTTTTGATCCTTTCTGTCACCACTGTTATGCGACAGACCAAACCGCTGCGGCAGCTGACCAAATACACAGATGCCATCGAAAAGGGAAACTTAAACGAACATTTGTCCGACTATCTGATTTATACCGAAAATGATGAGATTGGAAGTCTGATCGTCAGTATTCAAAAAATGATCTACTCCATCAATCATTTCGTCATCCGGGAATACCAGTTGGAACTGGCTAATAAATCCAGTGAATTAAAGGCACTTCAGGCCCAGATCAACCCGCATTTTATCTACAACACCTTACAGTGCATTGCAGCGGAATCCCTAGAGACCCATAATCTGGAGGTTTACCGTTCCATCACGACCCTTGGACAGATGATGCAGTATTCCATGGATACCCGCAACAATAAGGTTGCTTTAAAACAGGAAATTGTAAACTGTACCAACTATATCAAACTGCAGAAAATGCGTTTTTCCAGCAAAGATATTCATCTGGAACTGGATAATTCTCCTGAAAGCCTGGATATTCTGGTTCCAAAAATGATCTTGCAGCCTCTTGTCGAAAATGCATTTAAACACGGAAACCTGTTAAAAATCCCAGATGCGTGCATTCAGATCCGTTCTTATCTGGAGGAACAGATTCTCCACATTTTCGTAGAAGATAACGGCATAGGAATCTCTTTTGACACTTTGGAACAGGTACAGGAACAGTTGAAAAAAACAAAATCAGAACTGTCCAATCAAGGTTCCCACACAGTTATCCAGTATTTCAGTGAAGCTGCAGAAACTGCCAAGCACGACGCCCCTGCGTCGCCATCTTCTGAGCAATCCAATCTGGATGCCAGCTTAAAAAATGAACGGCAGAATGTCCATATCTCCAATCATATTGGACTCTGCAACGTTTATATGCGTCTGCTTCTGATGTATAACAATCAGTGCCGCCTGTCCATTTATCCAAATGAAGACTGCGGAACTACCATTCATATTGAAGTGATTTTAAATGTTACAAACAAGGGAGATGAAGATTCATTATGAAACTGCTGATCGTCGATGACGAATACCATGTAATCAAAACTGTGAAATACCTGCTTCAGATGTCACCTATCCAGCTGGATGAAATCTTTGAAGCCCAGTCCGCCAAGGACGCTATTACCATTATTGAAAAAGAACACCCAGAAATCCTAATCACCGATGTCCTGATGGCAGATGTCACTGGTCTGGATCTGATGAACTATTTGAACAACACTTCGATCCCGATCAAAACGATCGTGATTTCTGGTTATAACAACTTTGAATATATCCGTGCTGCACTCAAAGAAGGCGGCGTTGACTATCTTCTGAAACCGATTGATGCTGACCAGTTGTTTGCGGCTGTCGAGACAGCCATTGACCAATGGCAAAAAGAAGACGCACGCAAAAAGCAGACTTTGCAGCATCTGGACATGATCCATTCCATGAGTTCTCTTTGCAAAGAAACGCTTCTTTACCGCATCATGACCCAGACTTCGATTGAAAAACATTACCAGGATCTGATCCATATTGTTCCTGCCTTAAAGCAATGCCGCAACAGCATGATTGGATATGCAAATTTTCAGCTTTTTTTCCCTGACTCCACAGGAGCTTCCTATGATTCTCTGCGTCAACTGGTTCAGGCTTTAGACGAAATCCTGCAAACCAATAACATTGGTTCCTGTTTTTTCGGCCCTGATGATGTTTTTGAAGTTTTTATCTTTTTGCATCATCACACCACAGAATCTCTGCGGCTTTTAACTGACTCTCTGGATTCCTTATGTAAGAACCACACGTTGCAGTTAAGTTTTGGTTTTAGCCGTCCGATGGCATTTCCATCTATGACTTATAATGCCTACCGGCAAGCCAGAAAAGCTTTCTTTCACCAACCTGTATTTTCAAAACCAGAACGGATCCTTCTCTACAGCCAGATTCATGAATACACAGTTTCTTTAGAACAGCCCGACTTGGAACAACAGCTGTTCAGTGCACTGATCACCGGCAATGAGGAACTTCTGGATACTTCCATTGAAGAGTGGAGCAAAACACTTCTGGACAGCCCAGAACTGACACTTGATACGGTAAAAAAAGTCATTGACCATTTTAACCATCTGATGGAAGACTGGACAAAAGAACTGACCAGACAGTATCTACAGCTCACAATTGCAGAATGTTCCAAGCTGTCTTATTTCCAGTTTTTAAATGAAGATGGCCTTTTCTCCATAGAAATGTTGAAAAAGAGCATTAAATTCGAAATGTTCCAATTATCTGGAGAATTGACCTCTCCAAGCACCAATCCGCAAAATGATGTGATCTATCAGGTAGCACACTATATCCGTCTGAATTATGCTAAGCCATTCAGCCAGTTTGCCTGTGCCCAGCTATTTTTCATCAACAAAAACTATATGTGCCGGAAGTTCAAAAACACATTTCATACCAGTATGGTATCTTACTTAAACCAGATCCGAATTGACCACGCCAAAGAACTTCTGGAAAATCCTGGTGTTAAGATCAAAGATGTGGCAAATCTGGTGGGATTTGAAGATGAAAAATATTTTTCCCGTCAGTTTCACAAAAGTACCGGACTTTCTCCCAATGATTTCCGTGCTCAGTTAAATCTAAAAAATGAAACCAATTAACATTTTTGAAGGAGGTTTTTATGTATCGCAATAATCTGATCTTGCAGCCGTTATCCAGTAAACACATGGAACAGTACAATGCACTTCTGCGTTATGCGTTTCAGGTCACTGACCATCAGTTAAGTGACGTTGGATGGCAGGAAAAAGAGATCATCCGTGCCAAATTTCCAACGATGGAAAAAGCAGATGTGATCGGTTGGTTTGACGGTGATAACCTGGTATCCCAGGTTGCTGTTTATCCTATGCACATCAATGTTTATGGAACCACCTATGATATGGGCGGCCTGACCGGAGTCGGCACTTACCCGGAATATTCCAATATGGGATTGATGCACAGCCTTTTGGAGCAGGCTTTGAAAAATATGAGAAAAAAAGGACAGTACATTTCTTACCTTTATCCATATTCCATCCCTTATTACCGCCGCAAAGGCTGGGAACTGGTTTCCGATAAGATCACTTATAAGATCAAGGATTTCCAGCTTCCCAAAAAGCGGCAAGTTCCTGGGTTTGTCCGCCGCGTGTCCCCTGAAAGCCAGGAAGTACGGGAAACCTATGACCGTTATGCCGCTCATACCCATGGTGCCGTCCTGCGTGATGATCTGGCATGGAATGAGTACTGGCTATGGGATCAGGACGATATCATGGCCGCGATCTATTACAACGAACAGGATGTTCCTGATGGTTATGTAATTTATTGGATTGAAAATGAGATTTTTCATGTAAAAGACATGATCTACAACACGGAAGAAGCCAGAATTGGTCTCTGGAACTTTATATCTGCCCATTTCTCCATGATCACCAGGGTTGAAGGAAATACCTTCACCAGCGAGCCTCTGGCCTTTCTCTTAGAGGATGCAGAGATCCAGGAAACGATCTCACCTTATTACATGGCCAGAATTGTTGATTTCCCGGAATTTGTTGCCCGTTATCCATTTAAACCGGACACTAAAGAGCGAGAGTGGTGCTTTACCCTGATTGATCCGATCATGGAATGTAACCAGGGTTCCTTCTGCTTAAGCATCTCCAAAGATGGCAAAGGAACCGTTATTCCTCTAGCAGAGCCATGTAATGATCAGGTTACCATCCAGACTATGACCGCCATGCTGATGGGCTATAAACGTCCTTGCTACCTAGCAAAGATCGGACGTCTCACCACCAGCGAAGACATGATTGATATGCTGGAAGATGCCATTGAGCAGTCTGCACCTTATGTTTCTGATTATTTTTGATTGTTTGCAAGAATCCTGCTTTGCAGGATTCTCCGCCTGCGGCAGGTTACGACAGCGACACTCTTCCTTTCCGCCGCAATGCATCTACGTTTCACTTCGGTCGGTGCATAACAAGTGCCACTGGCACTTTGCACCCTTGCGGAGCGTTTTTTATTTCATAGGACGAACTTTCCTATGAAATAAAAAGAAGTTTTTCACTTAGGATAATTTCCTCTATGAAAAACTTCTTTTTTATTTACCATTCATACTATGCTCTGTCTGCAACAGTATCTTAGTCGTCTGGATTTTTCTTTCTGTTGAATTTTTCTTCATCGGTAAAATGCTCAAACCACACGTAGTAAACCTCTTTGCCTGGTTCCGATACCAGATCATGGTCAGCACCTGCCGGGATGAAGCTCCAGTCACCAGCCTTATGGTTGATGGTTTCCATGTTATTATCCTTCTTGTAGCCTACGCTCATGGAGAAATCAGAATCGCCTACGCAGTAGTTCCACTGATGTACTGCCGGATGTCCTGCCTCTGTGGTTCCTTCTCCATTTGCCCTGGTAGTTCCCAGAATGATTCTTCCTAACCATCCGGTACACAGAACCATACGTGCCTCTGTATGTGGTCCCTTGCAATCCTGTACATAACGGACACACTCACTGTGCAGTCTGAAATACGGTAATGCAATATGCCATCTGTCATACTCCGCTTTGTCATACTCATTCATATCAACGACATTAAAGACAAACTCCATGTCTTCTTTTGCACGGATCTCATATGGTACTTTGTCAAAGAAAGGTGCATAAAATGCCAGTTCTGTGATCTGATGAACACCATCACAATCCTCTAATTCTCCATTTCCTTTACCAAAGAAAATGATCACGGTCTTATCAGCATACAATTCTGGTTTCACAGAAGAACCTGCTTTTAAGAAATATTTGAAGCTGCGGATTCCACCATCATACACGCCTGGAAGAAGTTCGGTTTTTGCAACTCCGTCAGCATTAAAATGTTTCTCAATCTCGTCAGCCTTCACCACATAATAGTTTTTGTCATAATCTTTTTTCATGTCTCCGCCTCCATAAACCTGATTGATTTGATGGTTCTATCATACCTGATTCCACCCAAAATCAACACATACATTTTTGACTAATAAGGAGGACAATTTTCACCTTCACGGTATGGAGGAAATTATCTGTTATACAAGAAAGAATGTGCCTTGGCACATTCTCGCGCCGAGCGCGGTCGCTTGCGACATATTCCTTCTTCGCGCGAGTGCGATCCCGCGGAGCGTTTTTTGTGTCATAGGGTAAAGTTTTCTATGACACAAAAAAAGAACCAGAAAGCCAATCTCTTGACTTCCCGGTTCTTATCCTTCGTTTATCTGAAATTATGCAGTGTGAACGTTAACAGCCTGCATACCACGGTTACCCTCTGCTAAATCGAAAGTAACTTTCTGGCCATCCTCCAGAGTCTTGTAGCCGTCAGCTACGATACCGGAGAAATGTACGAATACTTCTTCACCAGTCTCATCGTTTGTGATGAAGCCATATCCCTTAGTTGCGTTGAACCACTTAACTGTACCCTTATTCATGATGGTACCTCCTAAAAATAATATGATGATTCGGGGTGAAACAAAAAAATCACATATTTTTGTAAATCAACTGACGCCAAATGACTTACAAAAATATGTGAATCAAAAGCTCACTTCGAATACATAGCTATTATATCATCCCCGGCATTTTCTGTCAAGGAAGAACCATGTAAAAACACCCGGAACCATACGATTCCGGGTGTTGATCAGCAATGGAAAATCAAAATTACTTAAGAGTAACTTTTGCTCCCTCAGCCTCCAGAGCGGTCTTGATCTGCTCTGCTTCCTCTTTGGATGCGCCAGCTTTAACTACCTTTGGAGCGCCATCAACTACGTCTTTAGCTTCCTTTAAGCCTAAGCCAGTAGCTTCACGAACAACTTTGATAACTTTAACCTTGTTAGGACCAACCTCAGTTAACTCAACGTCGAACTCAGTCTTCTCCTCTGCTGCCTCTGCTGCAGGACCTGCTGCTACAACAACACCAGCTGCTGCGGAAACACCGAACTCCTCCTCACAAGCTTTTACTAACTCGTTTAACTCTAAAACAGATAACTCTTTGATAGCTTCGATAAACTCAGCGGTTGTTAATTTTGCCATTGTTAGATACCTCCGTATAATATTTTATAATTAATGTTTCGTTGTTTGGTCGGTTTTAAAAACCTGATACAAACTTAAGCTTCCTGCTTCTCAGCGATCTGATTAAGCACACGAGCGAAGTTTGTAATTGGGGACTGCATGCTGCCCAGTAATCTGCCCAGAAGAACCTCTCTGGATGGGATTGTAGCGATAGCCTGCATACCCTTTGCATCGTAGTAAGTGTCCTCTACAACGCCACCCTTGATCTCCAGCTTGTCAGCTTTCTTAGCGAACTCAGCAAGAATTCTAGCAGGAGCAGTAGCATCTGTCTTGGATACAGCTAATGCTGTAGGTCCTTCCAGGTTTGGCTCCAGGGCTTCGAATGCGGTTCCCTTAGCTGCAAAGCGGATCATGGTGTTTTTGTATACTTTATAAGTAACTCCTGCTTCTCTTAACTGTTTACGCAGCTGTGTATCCTGCTCTACAGTAAGGCCACGGTAATCAACAACTACTGCTGTCTGAGCACCGTTAAGAAGTTCAGAAATTTCAGCAACAACTGGCTGCTTTAACTCAACTTTTGCCATGATTGGTTTACCTCCTTATTTATTTTGGTATTGAGGTCCGAAACAATGTAAAAAAGTCTCTCTGTCCAAGACAGAGAGACTTTACAAATCACAAAAGTGAATCTTGTACATGTCCTCGGCAGGCGTTATCACCTTAAGCCTTACGGCACCTGCTGTCTTCGGCATTCAATACTTGAGTATTATATCATAATTTATTGTGTATGTCAACAACAAATTAAAACTAGTTCACTAATTTACCTACATTCAGTTTTACGCCAGGTCCCATAGTAGAGGTAACGGTAGCGCTCTTGATGTAAGCACCTTTCAGTGTGCTTGGTTTTGCTTTGATGATGGCATCCATAAGCGTCTGGAAGTTGTCCGCCAACTGCTCTTCTGTGAAAGAAGCTTTACCAACTGGCACGTGGATAATATTGGTCTTATCAAGTCTGTACTCGATCTTACCAGCTTTGATATCGTTGATAGCTTTGGTTACGTCCATAGTAACGGTACCAGCTTTTGGGTTTGGCATTAAGCCCTTCGGTCCAAGTACACGGCCCAGACGACCAACAACACCCATCATATCAGGTGTAGCTACAACTACATCGAAATCTAACCAGCCTTCGTTCTGGATCTTCGGAATCAGTTCCTCAGCACCTACGAAATCTGCACCTGCTGCTGCAGCCTCGTCAGCCTTAGGTCCTTTTGCAAATACCAGGATTCTGACTGTCTTACCAGTTCCATGAGGCAGAACTACTGCACCACGGATCTGCTGATCAGCGTGACGTCCGTCACAACCGGTTCTGATGTGAACCTCTACAGTTTCATCAAATTTAGCAACAGCTGCTTTCTTAACGATAGCTAATGCGTCTGCTGCATCATAAAGAGTAGCACGGTCTACTAATTTAGCAGCCTCTACGTATCTTTTTCCTCTTTTCATTCCAAATAACCTCCTAGTGGTATTGTCGGGGATTGCCCTCCCACGTTTTTAAAGTTCCAGCTGTTGCGAATTATTCCTCAACAGTAATACCCATACTTCTTGCAGTACCAGCGATCATGCTCATAGCAGATTCAACGCTTGCTGCGTTTAAGTCTGGCATCTTTAACTCTGCAATCTTCTGAAGCTCTGCTTTAGAGATTGTAGCTACTTTTGTCTTGTTAGGTGTTGCAGAACCGGATTTCAGTTTGCAAGCCTTCTTTAACAGAACAGCAGCTGGTGGAGTTTTTGTTACGAAGCTGAAGCTTCTGTCTGCATATACAGTAATAACTACTGGGATGATCAGATCACCCTGATCAGCAGTTCTTGCGTTGAACTCTTTGGTGAACTGTACGATGTTAACACCGTGCTGACCCAGTGCAGGACCAACTGGTGGTGCTGGTGTTGCCTTGCCTGCTGGAATCTGTAATTTGATATATCCTGTTACTTTCTTTGCCATAATTAGGCACCTCCTAAAATATTGTGGTAATGTCGGGGGATGTCCCTCCCACTTGTTGCATTTGTTACATCTTCTTCACTTCAGTGAATGCCAGTTCAACCGGTGTTTCACGGCCAAACATCTCGACATTGATCGTGATGGTTTTCTTAGCTTCGTTGATCGTCTTGATCAGACCAACGGTATCTTTCCATGCACCTGCCGTTACAACAACAGCGTCTCCGACCATAAAGTCTACGACTACATCAGGTGCGGTAAAGCCCAGGCCAGCCATCTCCTCTTCACTTAAAGGAACCGGCTTAGATCCCGGTCCGACAAATCCGGTCACTCCACGGGTGTTACGAACTACATACCACGTATCATCATTCATAACCATGTGAATCAGCACATAACCCGGGAACATCTTCTTGTCAGCAGCCTTCTCCACGCCGTTTTTGATTTCGACTACGGACTGCATGGGAACGGATACTTCCAGGATCTGATCCTGAAGATTCCGGTTTTCAATCGTCTTTTCAATATCGACTTTGACTTTGTTCTCATAGCCTGAATAGGTATGGACTACATACCAATTTGCTTCTGCCATACAATTCACCTTTGCCCTTATTATAAAATGAAACTAAGACCGTATTTCATGATCAGGTCCAGGAGCGCAATGATTAAGCCCAAAGCTACAGAGCAAACGATAACAGCAACTGTCTGCTTGCCTACTGTATCCTTATCCGGCCAGATGATTTTGTTGAACTCAGCTTTCAAACCTTTGAAAAAGTTTTTTTTCACTTTCTCTTTGCCCGCTGTTTCTCCCATTCTTTCACGTCCTTTACTCAACCTGATTACTTTGTTTCTTTGTGCAAAGTATGTCTCTTACAGAATCTGCAATATTTCTTGGTTTCCATTCTGTCCGGATGAGTTTTCTTATCCTTTGTCATGTTGTAATTACGTTGTTTGCATTCTGTACATGCCAGTGTAATTCTTGTGCGCACGACTTCCACCTCCACTTTAAATTTCGTTGTTGTGTGTTGCGGATCTCTTTTTCAGCTGAAAATGAATTTTGAGCATAAAAAAAAGACCTATCTTCTTCCATTCGCCCAATAACTATAACACAGGACGATTGCAACGTCAATCTTTTTTTTATTTAATTTTCTTTTTTTATTTCCTGATTTCTAGTTTTTACCAATACAGACCGTCAGGCCATAGACCTGTTCTACTCCCATCTTTAAAAGAATCCGGGTACACGCCTCCATCGTACTGCCTGTAGTATAGATATCATCCACCAGCAGCACCCTTTTTGTGCCCTTGGGAATGCTTCCGGGGCCAAATGCCTGCTCTAAATTGTGAAATCTGGCGGAACTGTCAAGCGTTTTCTGTGGCGCTGTTTTCCGGATTCTTTTTAACGCACCTCCACAGACTGGAATACTGGATTTTTCACTTAATTTCTCTGCCAGCACCTCCGCCTGGTTAAATCCACGGATCTTTCTTCTGGTTGGGTGGATTGGCACCGGGACGAAAAGATCAGGGTTCCAGAAATGGATCTGCCTGCCAAACCGCAGCCAGAGGGCCTCGCTGTAAAAATCCAAATATTCCCGTTTGTTTTTGTATTTGATGGCAGACATGGACCGGGATGCAGTATCGTTGTAATTGAGAAGGGCCAGATTCCGCTCAAAGGAGCGGTGGTGACGGGTACAGTCGTAGCAGAATTCCATGCGGTCACTTTCTAATTCTTTGCCGCATTTAAGACAGACAGGCTGGTGGACAGGAGAAAGTTTTTTGACACAGGACGGGCAGATGAACTCCCCTTTTGGGATAACGATCTCTCCGCAGACAGGACAACGGCGGGGAAATACCAGATCCAATAACATTTCCCGGCCTTGCTTTACTGCATTTTGTATACAAATACGTTTTCGTTTTTCTTCTGATTGCAATTTTTCATCATACTCCATTCTCTCTTTTTACCTGATCTTTTGTCGGTACATTACTCCTTTCCGGCGGCTCTTTTACAGAGCCGCCAGTTCACAGATCCGGTCCTGAAGACCGGAATAACGTTTTTGTTCGATCTGGTTGGCTGCCATGGCATGGAAGGTGTCTGGCAGACCTACTAAACAGACACAGGTTCTTGCCCTGGTCACGGCAGTATAGAGAAGGTTGCGGGTCATCAGCATCCGCGGACCGCTGTGGACCGGGATGATCACCGCCGGATATTCACTTCCCTGGGATTTGTGAATGGTGATTGCATAAGCCAGTTCCAGTTCTTCTAACTGTTTGAAGCTGTATTCCACCATTTTCCCCTCGTCAAATTCCACGGTCAGTTCTTCCGTGAACAGGTTGATCTCCCGGATGATCCCCGTATCGCCATTGAAAATGCCGCTTCCCTTATCCATGGGGATTCCATATTTATTCCGCACTTCCCATTCCATCTGGTAATTGTTCTTGATCTGCATCACCTTATCTCCCAGACGGAATGTAATGCCTCCAATCTCTTTTTCCGGTTTTGCCTTATCCGGCGGATTTAGGAAGGACTGCAAAATCGTATTCAGGCGTTCTACTCCCAGTGCCCCTTTTCGCATCGGCGTCATGATCTGGATATCAAATGGCTTGGCGTTCACGTAACCTGGCAGCTTCTGTGTGATCAGGGTCAGCATAGCACTGATGATGGCATCTGGGTTCTCCCTGCGGATAAAGAGGAAATCGCGGCTTCTCTTGGCCAGATCTACTCGCTCCCCCTCGTTGATCTTATGCGCATTGACAATAATATCGCTCTCTGCTGCCTGACGGAAAATGTGGGTCAGTTTTACGACATTAAACTCCTCTGATGCGATCATGTCCTTTAACACATTTCCCGGACCGACAGACGGAAGCTGATTGACATCGCCCACCAGGATCAGTCTGGTTCCTACATTCACTGCCTTTAACAAATTCTGCATGAGCTGGATATCCACCATGGACATCTCATCGATGATGATCACGTCCGCATCCAGCGGGTTCTCCTCATTCCGCTCAAAATGCATACTACCTGTGTCATCACCCTCTCCAGGCGTTCCGGTCAGTTCCAGCAGCCGGTGGATGGTCTTGGCCTCATAGCCGGTGGCTTCCGTCATACGCTTGGCAGCACGCCCCGTAGGTGCCGCCAGGAAAATCTCCATCTCCTCACTCTCAAAATACCGGATAATGGTATTGATGGTGGTGGTCTTACCAGTACCAGGGCCGCCGGTGATGATCAGAAGACCGCTGTTGACTGCCTCCATCACCGCCTTCGCCTGCAAAGGATCCAGCTCGATATTTTCTGATTCTTGTATTTTTTCCAGTTTTTTTTGAATGTTTTCCTCCGGCATGGAGCCACGGATATTCAAATCATGAAGCATACGGGCTACATTTAACTCTGTATAATAGTAAACAGCCGCATACACACACTGTTGCTCTCCCTTTTGCTTGATCACCAGCTTCCGCTCCATCTGCATATCGGAGAGATGCTTCTCCATGGCATCTTCTGTCACCTTCAGCAGCTCCGCTCCATGGCGCAGCAGTTCTTCCTTAGGCAGATACGTGTGCCCCTGGGCGGATGCCTGGAGAAGTGTATACAGAATACCTGCTTTGATCCGGTAGTCAGAATCTGTAAAAATCCCCACCCGCTGGGCGATCTCGTCTGCCATCTTAAATCCCACACCCGGAATATCATCTGCCAGCTTGTATGGATTTTCCTTCACGATTCCGTACATCCTTGGGCCATACTCGTGATAGATCTTCACTGCCAGATTCATGGAAATACCGTACTCCTGTAAGAAGATCATCGCCTGGCGAAGTTCCTTTTTCTCCTCCATCTGGTCAGAAATAGCCATGGCCATCTTCTCACTGATGCCCTTTACCTCTGCCAGACGCTCTGGCTCCTCCTCAATGATCCGGAACGTATCTGCCTTAAAACGGCGGACGATCCGGGCTGCCAGGGCTGCTCCTACACCTTTGATCGCCCCAGACCCCAGATAGCGCTCCATGGCAGTGACATCCTCTGGAGCCTTGATCTCGTAAGATTCCACAGCCAGCTGTTCTCCGTAGACCGGATGCTCCGTCATAGTCCCTGTGGCTTCGATCATCTCACCCTCGCCTATGTACTGGAATGTTCCTACCAGAATGTACTCTTCGCCCTCTGATGAAACACTCATAACCGTATAACCGTTATCTTCATTCCGGAATTTAATTTTCTCCACAAATCCGGTCACTGTCGCCATAATTTTCCCCTGCTCTCTCTGTAGAATGAAAAAGTACCTCCGCTTATTTTCTTTTAGCAGAGGTACTTTCTTCTTTCGTAAATGGGTGAAACTCCGTGTAAATTAAAACGTTACTGTTCACGCATTGCGCAAACAGCAACGGATTTTGCCGATGCTTCGCATGCTAAATCGGCAAAATCTGTTACCACCACTGTATCATACGGCATTTTCAGTTCAGAAAATGCCTACCCGTGTACAGTAACATTAAAACTCCTTCTTATTGCCATCGCCATGCACGAACTCGATGAATTTACCGGTTCCGATGGCTACTGCAGTTAATGGATCTTCTGCGATCATCGTGCTGATGCCTGTTTTTTCCTCGATCAGGGCATCCAGACCGCTGAGCAGGGAACCACCGCCTGTCAGCACGATACCACGATCAAAGATATCTGCCGCCAGCTCTGGTGGAGTACGCTCCAATACGTTGTGTACGGCATCTACGATCTGCATCGCCGGCTCACGAAGAGCCTCCAGAGTCTCATCGGAAGTAACCACAATCGTCTTAGGAAGACCGGTTACCAGGTTACGGCCACGGACTTCCATGGTCAGAACCTCCGGACGGCGGTATGCTGCGCCGATATTGATCTTGATCTCCTCTGCAGTTCTCTCACCGATCAGAAGATTGTGTTTTTTTCTCATGTAGCGGACCAGAGCTTCATCGAAATCGTCTCCGGCTACTTTGATGGAGGTACTTACTACGGTACCGCCCAGGGAAATCACTGCAATATCTGCAGTACCTCCTCCGATATCTACGATCATGTTACCACATGCCTTGGAAATATCGATACCGGCGCCAATGGCTGCCGCAACCGGCTCCTCGATGATGGTAACTTCTCTTGCGCCTGCCTGGTAGGTTGCATCCTCAACTGCCTTCTTCTCAACCTCGGTAGCACCACTCGGGATGCAGACGCTGATTCTTGGCTTTCTTAAGGTTCTCTTGCCTACGGCTTTATTAATGAAATATTTTAACATCTTCTCAGTCACAGTATAATCAGAAATTACACCCTGACGAAGAGGACGGACTGCCACGATGTTACCCGGGGTACGTCCGATCATCAGACGCGCCTCCTCACCAATGGCCATAATCTTACTGCTGTCACGATCAATGGCTACAACGGAAGGCTCTTTCAGTACAACGCCTTTTCCCTTGATATATACCAGAATACTGGCTGTACCAAGATCGATTCCAATGTCATTTGACATTACCATGCTCTATCTTCCTCCTGTCTTTCCTGACGGTGTTACGATCCACGCGCTGCGCAAATGGTAACTGGACGGTTTTTCTCTTCATCCATATGGCGCAAAATGCCATTGCGCCCATAATATCTATATTATATACAAAGTCTGCCAGTTTTTAAAGGGGTTTTTTATTTTTTCTCGTCTTATTTTTTGGTCTTGTTGGTTTCTTACAATTCCTTTCTTGTTTGTTTAAGGGTTTTTAATTAATTTTATTCTTATTTTATAGTGGAGACACATTTCTGTCACATTTTTCCGATATATTATAAGTACGTTATCCGAAAGGGTAACGGGCCTTTGTTTCAAGTAAACCACTTGAAATCACAAAG